>Ga0078972_1005283_pt1 | contig 33092 bp, 45 predicted proteins | sample YelNatPaOPGAMG01_FD_67568 | JGI IMG/M metagenome (GOLD analysis project Ga0078972, IMG submission 67568) | Hot spring thermophilic microbial communities from Obsidian Pool, Yellowstone National Park, USA - OP-RAMG-01 (SPADES assembly) (version 2) | ecosystem: Environmental > Aquatic > Thermal... | reverse complement strand
AGCGAAGAAGATGCCGCGATGGTGGTAGTGGTCTTGAGGTCCCCAATCGGTGACAATGACACCGTTGGGGCTCCAAACGGGGTGAAGGAAGCCGCTCGTCGCATTCAATTCGCCAGCGCCGAAAGGGGCAGCGACGCCGTAGTTGTATTGCCAAACGGGTTTGCCTTTGAAGTTCAGCCGAACCCACTTGCCCACCTCTTCAATGAAGGCAAAGGAACTCGACGGGCTTGACAAACTCAACTGCCCCTGCTGCGGTCTCTCCCGAACCAAAGCCTCTTGTCCCAAAGCCATCACCGTCACCTCCAACAGCGCCAAAATCGTCGCCGCAAACTTCATCGTCACCACCTCCGTTGCTCAAAAATTGTAGCGCTTCATCATCAACTTCTAAGGATGCTTCCCAAAACGAAGAATTGGTAGTGGTCAATTTGTAGGTGAATGAGACAACCATTTGTAGGGTCGTCCCTTCCTTAGGGTTTACTGGGACTCAACCTTCGGCTTGGCATCAAGCGCCTGAACCTCGCCACATTGAGATGGTCAATGTGACCTTCTGTGACGGTCACAAAAAGGCTCTGCCGATGGAGAAGGTTTATGGTGTCCGCTACGCCCCAGCAGACCAACGGGTTACCGCGCCAATTTGCCGCGACCTTGCTCTTGACCCCAATTCACCAGCATATGCAAAACTGTGGCGGATGTGGAAATGAGACGAGGTTAAAGAAGCCGCCCAAGTTCAGGGAGGCTCCCTTTCTCCTCGGCGATTGTGGTTTTAAGGAGCGACCAATTTTGGCTGTCGCTTCCCTCCTTGCCTTCGTTGGCAGATGTGTTACCGTTTATTTTTGAATGACGGAGGCAAGGAGGGATTTTGATATGGCGGACGAAGTGAAGTTGGCAGTGAATTTGGCACGAACGAAAATGTTGGCTAACGCTGCCCCGCAAATTCAATACGCGCTGATTGAAGTCATCCCCGTCGGCGAAGGTCTCCCAGAAGCAGCGCCCCTCAACCTTTGCTTCGTCCTCGACAGAAGCGGTTCAATGGCTGGAGAGAAGATTGAGAACTTGAGAAAAGCCGTTCAACTGGTCATTGACCAACTTGACCCAACAGACATCGTTAGCATCGTCATTTTTGATGACCAAGCCGATGTCCTTGTTCCTGCCACTCCTGTCTCAGACAAAAATGCCCTCAAATCCAAAGTCAACTCTATCACCGACAGGGGCGGGACGGAAATGAGCAAAGGCATGAGGTTGGGCATCCAAGAGTTGCAAAAGCACTTGACGCCTGACCGAGTTTCGCGGATGGTTTTGCTGACCGACGGGCAAACTTACGGAGATGAAGATGAATGCCAGAAGTTGGCGAACCAACTTAAGGAGATGGGAGTTCCCCTTTACGCTTTCGGGTTGGGAGAAGATTGGAACGAGGATTTGTTGGATGCGTTGGCAAACGCTACGAAAAGTTTGGGTGGTTTTTCTGAGTTCATTGAGAGACCTGAGCAAATCTTGCAGCATTTCCAGTTTGCTGTCCGAAGCGCAAAGAGGGTTGTGGCGAGAAATGCATACCTGACTTTGAAACTGGCTCAAGGGGTAGCACCAAGGCAAGTTTGGAGGGTTCTCCCGCTGATTGCCAACTTGGGCTATCAACCCATCTCCGACAGGGATGTCCAAGTCCCGCTGGGCGATTTAGAGCGTGACGAAGGGCAAGCGATTTTGGTTGAACTTTCCGTTGCCACAAAGCCTAAAGGCACTTTCAGAATAGCCCAAGCGGAAGTCAGTTACGATTTGCCGCACGAAAACCGATATGGTGAAAAGGTGAGAGCGGACATTATTGTTGAGTTCACTGATGACCAGCAAGCCGTTCAGCAGGTCAACTCAAGGGTGATGAACTTGGTAGAGAAGGCGACTGCTTTCAAGTTGCAAACTCGTGCTCTTGAGGCGGCAAAGGCAGGTGATTACGGGACGGCTACAAGGTTGCTTCGTCAATCTGCTACAAGGTTGCTCAATATTGGTGAACAAGAGTTGGCGAGTGTTGCACTTGAGGAAGCGGAGCGGTTGGAGCAAGGGCAGCAGATGACGAGCACGGGAACGAAACGGCTCCGCTACGAAACCCAAAGGCTGACGAGACCGTTGCCGAAGCAATGATGCGGAGGCTGTTAGCAAGTTGGGAAGTGGTGACCTTTCATGTATTGCGTTTATTGCGGCGGTGACCGATTTGAGCGGTGCAAAGTTGAGCATCCCAAAATCAAGTGCGGAATGCTGAGTGCGAGGTGCCGAAATTTTCGGTTGGGCAGGAGCCCGACCCTCCAAACTACTATTCGCCGGTCACCCGAATTTCGCTAACTATGGGCTAAAGTCCGCTCTTCAATGTATTGACATCGCCGACTTTGATTGCTAAACTTACAAGCCGCCAATCCAGAGGAAACTTTGAGAAGTTTTTTCGTGTAAGGAGGCAATTGCGAATGCCGACGATAAACCAATTAGTGAGGCACGGGCGCAAACTAAAGAAGTCACGGACACGGACTTTGGCGTTCAAGTGGCGCTACAACTCCCTTAAGGGCGTTTACAAGTATGACCCTGTAGGCGTCCCAATGATGAGGGGAGTTTGCTTGGTCGTCCGAACAATGACGCCCAAGAAACCGAACTCAGCGTTGAGGAAAATTGCTAAAGTTCGGTTGTCTAACCGAAGGGTCATTATCGCTTACATTCCCGGAGAAGGTCACAACTTGCAAGAGCACAGCACTGTCTTAGTTCGTGGTGGTCGCGTTAAGGATTTGCCCGGTGTCCGATACAAGGTTATTCGCGGCGCTTTGGACACTGCCGGAGTTCAAGGGCGAAAGAAATCACGCTCTCGTTATGGAACGAAGCGGGAACGGCGCAGTTCTTCATCTTGAGGTGAGCGAAAATGCCGAGACGAGGTTTTGTTCCGAGACGGGAAGTAGCACCTGACCCAATCTACCGCAGCACTTTGCTGCAAAGGCTAATCAATAAAGTCATGGAACGGGGCAAGAAGAGCAAGGCTGAGAAAATCGTTTATGGGGCGCTGCAAATTGTTCATGAGCGGACAAAGCGCAACCCTTTGGAGGTTCTAACCGAAGCAATCAAAAATTGCATCCCGTTAGTTGAAACTCGTCCAAGAAGAGTTGGTGGCGCAACTTATCAAGTGCCAATTGAAGTTCGTCCCAGCCGAAGAATTAGTTTGGCGTTGCGTTGGATTGTTCAGGCTGCAAGGGAACGGGAAGATAAAACCATGGCTCACCGCCTTGCATCTGAACTCATTGAAGCGTCACAGGGGCGAGGTGGCGCGGTGCGAATGAAAGAAGAGATGCACCGCATCGCCGAAGCCAACCGAGCATTTGCTCACTATCGTTGGTAGTTTCGGCATTGAGGTTCTCTCGGCAGGTTTTCTCTCGGTTCGCTTATAAGGGATGTTTTTGTGTGCATGTCAGTGACGGAGGGACTTAACATGATGGAAGACAAATTTCCGTTAGACAAAACTCGGAATATCGGAATAGCGGCGCACATAGATGCTGGTAAGACGACCACGACGGAACGCATCCTGTTCTACACAGGTCGTGTCCATCGCCTTGGCAGCGTTGACGAAGGGACTGCGACGATGGATTGGATGCCACAGGAAAAGGAACGAGGCATCACTATCGTTGCTGCCGCAACTTCATGCTATTGGCGACGACTTCACGATGACGAACTGTTCCGCATCAATATCATTGACACCCCAGGGCATGTTGACTTCACAGCAGAAGTTGAGCGGGCTTTAAGGGTTCTTGACGGCATGATTGCCGTCTTCTGTGGCGTCGGTGGTGTGGAGCCGCAAAGCGAGACGGTTTGGCGACAAGCCAATAAGTATCGTGTCCCGAGAATCGCTTTCGTCAATAAACTTGACAGGGTAGGCTCAGATTTCTTCACCGTCGTCCAGCAGATGCGTGAAAGACTGGGCGCTAACGCTGTTCCCATCCAACTTCCCATCGGTCGTGAAAGTGACTTTAAGGGCGTCGTTGACTTGATTGAGATGAGAGCAATCTACTGGGTTGACGAGTTGGGAACTCAAATGGAGTTTGGTCCGATCCCAGAGGACATGAAGGACTTGGTGGCTGAATATCGGCAGAAGTTGGTTGAAGTTGCAGCGGAGCAGGATGACGAGTTGATGGAGGCATATTTTGGGCAGGGTGACTTGACACCTAATCAAATCCGTCAAGGTCTAAGAAAGGGCACACTTTCCTTTAAGGTTGTGCCTGTCTTATGCGGTTCGGCTTTGAGAAACAAAGGGGTGCAACCTTTACTTGATGCAGTTTGCGATTTCCTGCCGTCGCCGTTGGATATAGGTTTTGTTCACGGGACAAATCCCAAAACGGGAGAAATTGAGGAGCGGAAACTGACTGACGAAGAGTCCTTCTGCGCCCTTGCCTTCAAAATCCAGACCGACCCTTATGTTGGTCGTCTCGTTTACTTGAGGGTTTATTCGGGTGTCCTTCGCAAAGGTGAGAGCGTTTACAACTCCAGCAAGGACACCAACGAACGAATAATGCGTATTCTGAGAATGCACGCCAACTACCGTGAGGACATTGATGAGGCTCGTGCTGGTGACATAGTAGCGGTTGTCGGACCGAAAGCAACAATGACGGGAGACACTTTGTGCGACAAATCCCGTCCGATTTTGCTTGAGCAAATTGAGTTCCCTGAGCCAGTCATCTTCCGAGTGATTGAAGCAAGAGACAGGGCTCATGAAGAGAAGATGGTTGAAGCCCTTCAAAAACTTGTCGCCGAAGACCCGACCCTTAAACTAAGATACGACCAAGAAACAGGTCAGTTGGTCTTGGCTGGGATGGGTGAGTTGCAACTGGAAATTGTTGAGGACAGGTTAAGGCGAGAATTTGGTGTTCAGGCTCGTTTGGGTAAACCTCAAGTCGCTTTCCGAGAAACAATAGTTCGCGAAGCGGTAGCGGAGGGACGATACATTAGACAAACGGGTGGGCGAGGTCAATATGGGCATGTCTGGCTTCGCGTTGAACCTTTGCCCCGCGGCTTTGGCTTTGAGTTCGTCAATCAAATCACAGGCGGCGTTATCCCTTCGGAGTTCATTCCCGCAGTTGAAAAAGGCGTGAGGGAGGCATTGGACACAGGTGTTTTGGCGGGCTACCCTGTTGTTGATGTGAGGGTCACATTGTTTGACGGCTCGTATCACGAAGTTGACAGCAGTGAGTTGGCTTTCAAGTTGGCTGCTGAAATTGCCTTTAAGGAAGCGTGCAAGCGGGCGGGTATGATTCTGCTTGAACCTATCATGGCTTTGGAGGTTCTGATTCCCAAAGAGTATCTTGGCGATGTGCTTGGTGACTTGACTGCCAGGCGTGCTAAAATTAAAGGCGTCCAAGAGTTGGCTGGAAACGCAGTGATGATTGAGGCGGAAGTGCCGTTGGCGGAAGTCTTCGGTTACGCCACTTCCCTGCGGTCACTGACGCAGGGACGAGGTAGTTACACCATGCGTCCCAGCCACTACGAACCTGTCCCTGTGAACATCGCTGAGCGAATAATCTTGGATCGCGGCTATTCAATGAGTCACTACGCAACCAGTTTGGTGGGCGCATCCAATGACTGAAAGCAACGCGAAGAAGTGAGGGCGAAAGAAGATGCCAGCGGAACAACGAATCAGGATCAAGTTGAAAGCGTTTGACCATCGCATTTTAGATCAGTCGGCTCAGGAGATTGTCTCCGTTGCTCGCGCTACAGGGGCGCGGGTAAAAGGACCTATCCCTTTGCCGACTGACCGTCATGTCTATTGCGTCATCCGTTCACCTTTCATTGACAAGGAGAGCATGGAGCACTTTGAGTTGAGAATTCACAAACGGCTCATTGACATCTTGGATGTCAAGCCAGAGACAGTGGATGCGCTAAGGCGACTCAATCTACCGAGCGGCGTTGATATTGAAATCAAGTTGTGATGTTCCTGCGGCAAAAGGAGTGACCGAAAATGAGCACGGCTACAACCGCTGTCACGGGAATCTTGGGGCGAAAAGTTGGGATGACGACAATTTTTGACGAAAACGGGCAAGCAATACCTGTGACCGTCATCAAAGCCGGACCTTGCTACATAGTCCAGAGGCGAACGAAGGAAAAAGACGGTTATTCGGCTGTCCAGTTAGGTTTTGAGGAAATCCCTGAGCGGAAAGTCAACAAGCCCATGTTGGGGCACTTCAAGAAAGCAGGGGTGAAGCCTTGTAGGTTCCTTGAAGAGTTCAAAATCCCACCTGATGCGGAAGTCAAGATCGGAGATGTTGTTACAGTTGCTATCTTCCAGAAAGGCGATAAGGTGAAATTGACTGGGACATCAAAAGGGCGAGGCTTTTCGGGCGTGATGAAGCGCTGGGGCTTTGGAGGTTACCCAGATTCTCACGGCTCTCACTTTCACCGAAAGCCTGCTTCTCACGGTCCGCAAGGACCGCAACGAGTTATCCCAGGAGCCCGCTTGCCGGGTCATTACGGCAACGAAACCGTAACGGTTAGAGGATTAACGGTCGTTGATGTCATCCCAGAGCAAAATCTGTTGGTCATCAAAGGCAGTGTCCCAGGTCCAAACGGTGGGCTGGTTCGCATTGAGAAGATGAAAGGGAAATGAGTGGACAAAGAACAGGGTCAGTCAAGTTGTGCCGTTCAAAAAGTATGCAACCTGCAATGTTCAAAGCAATGTCAAAACGGAGGGACGAAAGATGGATTTGCCCATCTACAACTTGGAAGGCGAACGGGTTGGAAGTTACACTGTCCCTGACGAGTTGTTGCGTGAGGATTTGAACATCCCGTTGTTGCATCAAGTCGTCACTGCTCACTTGGCGAACAAGCGTCAAGGGACACATTCAACTAAAACGAGGGGTGAGGTGCGAGGGGGCGGGCGAAAGCCTTGGTCTCAAAAAGGAACGGGCAGAGCAAGGCAAGGCTCCATCCGCGCACCACAGTGGGTTGGCGGTGGTGTCGTGCATGGACCAAAACCTTTGGACTACGACCAGAAAATCAACAAGCGAGTCAGAAAGACTGCACTCAGACAGGCTTGGATTTCCAAGTTGCAGGAAGGTCAGGTTTACTTGGTTGAGGGTCTGGAAGAGATTGATAAGCCGAAAACTCGCATCTTCAAAAACTTGTTTGAGAAGTTGGGGCTAAGCCAGCGAAAAGTTTTGTTGCTGCTGACCGAGAAAAATGAAACTGTGTTGAAGTCGGTGGACAATCTGCCCAATGTGGACAGGTTGCCTGTGCTTCAACCGTCAACATACGATTTGCTGTCGCACAACGCTATCTTGACCACACCGCAAGCCTTTGACTTGGTTGTGGAAAGGAGGTTGGAGAAGGTCAATGTCAGGTAACCTTGACCGCAACCCGTTCACGATTTTGATTGAGCCCGTCGTTACGGAAAAGAGTTTGAGGTTGGCGAGGCTTTACAACCAATACACTTTCAAAGTCAGGCTTGATGCCACCAAACCCGAAATTCGGGATGCAGTGGAGAAAATCTTTGGCGTCAAAGTGACTAAAGTCAACACTCTGATTGTCAAGCCGAAGAAGCGGGGTGAACGGTGGAGGCATATCCGACCTGTTGGACATACATCCCGCTGGAAGAAAGCCATCGTCACCGTAGCGAAAGGGCAAACTTTGCCTATTTACGAAGGATTGCTATGATGGCAAGGAGAGTGAAAGGGCATGGGCATTAGAAAAGCCAAACCTGTCACACCCGGTTTGAGGCACGCGACATTTTACGACTTTGAGGAAATCACGAAGGATGAACCTGAAAAGTCCTTGGTCAAGCCACTAAAAAAGCATGCTGGTCGGAACAACCAAGGCAAAATCACCGTCCGTTTTCGCGGTGGCGGAACCAAACGACTTTACCGCATCATTGACTTCAAGCGGGATAAAGATGGCATTCCAGCGAAGGTCATCGCAATTGAATACGACCCAAACCGCTCTGCCCGCATCGCTTTGCTGGAATACGAAGACGGCGAGCGCCGATACATCCTTTGGCCTGAGGGTTTGCAAGTTGGCGACACAGTTATGTCGGGTCCTGATGCCGACATCAAGGTCGGCAATTGCCTGCCGTTGGAGAAAATTCCTGACGGCACAATCATTCACAACATTGAGTTGACGCCGGGCAAAGGCGGGCAGTTGGTGAGGGCAGCAGGGAGTTTCGCTGTCTTGTTGGCGAAAGAGGGCAAGTATGCTACTGTCAAGATGCCTTCAGGCGAAATTCGGCTCATCAACATAAAATGCCGAGCAACTATCGGTCGCGTTGGATTGGCTGAGCATGAACTGATCAAGTTGGGTAAAGCGGGTCGGATGCGTTATCTTGGTCGTCGCCCACATGTTCGCGGTTCAGCAATGAATGTTGATGACCACCCGCATGGGGGAGGCGAAGGGAAAGCACCTGTCGGCATGCCTGCACCCAAATCCCCTTGGGGCTGGATTACTTTGGGGCGAAAAACGAGAAAGCCAAGAAAGCCTTCAGATAAACTCATCGTCAAGCGACGACGCGTTGGCTACGGTGACAAGATGGTTTAGTGAGGTGAAAGTTCATGGGAAGGTCACTGAAAAAAGGACCTTATTGTGACCCGAAGTTGCTGAGGAAAATTCAGGAGATGAACCGAACGGGCGAAAAGCAAGTCATCAAGACATGGTCGCGTCGCTCAACCATCTTCCCTGAAATGGTTGGGCACACCATCGCCGTTTACAATGGGCGTCGGCATGTGCCTGTTTACATCACCGAGGCAATGGTCGGGCACAAGTTGGGCGAATTCGCTCCCACCCGCACCTTCCGAGGTCACGGTGAAGCAAAGGAAAGGGTGGTGCGGGTGAAGTGATTTTTGATGCTGAGTTGCGTGCTGCGAGTTGCAGGTTAAAGGGAAACCTGCAATGCGCAAATGCGACCAAGGGGTGAGTTTGGAATGACGGAGCAAGTGACAGGAACAATACAAGTTGTGGCTCACAGGAAATATGTTCGGGTGTCACCGAGAAAGGCAAGGAGGGTCGCTCAACTTATCAAAGGAAAGCCCGCTTTGCAAGCCTTGAACATGCTACTTTTGATGCCACAAAAACCGGCAAGATATTACGCCAAACTCCTAAAGCAAGCCATAGGCAATGCAGTTAACGATTACGAACTGGACGAGGAAAGTTTGGTCGTTGTCAATGCACTGGCGGACAACGGACCGATGTTCAAAAGGTATCGCCCGAGGGCGCGCGGGCGAGTTTACATGGTGCGGAAAAGGACATCGCACCTAACCGTTATAGTTGCTCCAAAGGAGGCAGAGTGAGATGGGACAAAAGGTTAACCCAATTGGGATTCGCATCGGCATCGTCAAGGATTGGCAAAGCAAGTGGTTTTCTTCACGCCACTATACTGAATGGGTTTTGGAAGACATCAAAATCCGAGACCACATCAAAAACAGGTTCAAACAGGCTGGGATTCCGAGGATTGAGATTGAACGAAAGGCGAACACTGTCATCGTCACAGTTTACGCTGCCCGTCCAGGCATGTTGATTGGTTTGCGTGGTCGGACGATTGAGCAATTGCGGCAGCAACTGCAGGAAATCACGAAGGGCAAAGAAGTTTACATCCATGTCCGAGAGGTTGAGAAGCCAGAATTGGAAGCACAACTTTTGGCAGAGAGCATAGTCCAGCAAATTGAGCGCCGGGTCTCTCACAAGCGGGCGATGAGGCAAGCGGCATTGAGGGCGCTTAATGCAGGTGCTTTGGGCGTAAAGATCATCGTTGCTGGAAGGTTGGGAGGCGCTGAATTGGCGAGAGACGAGAAATTGCACATAGGTCGCGTCCCGCTCAGCACCCTTAGAGCGGACATTGACTACGGCTTTGATGAGGCGTGGACGAAATGGGGACGAATTGGTGTCCATGTCTGGCTTTACAGGGGCGAAATCTTGGAGAAAGGCAAAGAACGCATCCTACTCGCTCAGCAAAGGCAACCTGCACAAGTCGTTGCTGTGTCTTCAGAGGAAGAGGAACTGGAAGAGGAAGGAGGCGAATAATGCCATGTTAATGCCACGCCGAAGAAAGTTCCGAAAGGAACAGAGAGGGCGAATGAAAGGTAAGGCAACGAGATGCAACACAGTCGTTTTAGGCGAATTCGGGTTGCAAGCATTAGAGCCCGGATGGATCACTAACCGACAGATAGAGTCCGCTCGCGTGGCAATTGCCAATTTTGTCCGCAGGGCAGCAAAACTTCACATCCGGATTTTCCCACACAAGCCGGTGACCAAAAAGCCTTTGGAATCGCGGCAAGGTGGTGGTAAGGGAGACCCTGAGTTTTATGTCGCTGTTGTCAAACCCGGAACCATCCTGTTTGAGATTGGCGGTGTCTCTAAAGACATAGCGGTTGAAGCCCTTCACCGTGCATCCTACAAATTGCCCATCAAAACCCAAATAGTCACGAAGGAGGGGACGGTCATTCATGTCTAAAAGAGCGGAACAACTGACACGACTCAGGCAGATGAGCGACGCCGAACTGGTTCAGGAATTGGAAAACGCTTACAGGGAACTTTTCAACATCAACCAGCAAAAAGCCATAGGCAAGGGAGTCGTTGAACGACCGCACCGAATCCGTGAACTCAAAAAAACCATAGCCCGCATCAAGACCCTTCTGAGAGAACGGGAACTTTTGCGGGTTGGATATTAGACTTGGAGGAGCGATTGAGGTGACAGAAATGAGCCAAATTCGTGGCAAGCGAAAAGTTTTCGTTGGGGTAGTTGTAAGTGACAAGATGGACAAAACGGTCGTCGTCGCTGTTGACAGGCTGACCCGACATCCACTTTACAAAAAGGTCATCAGGAAAACCAGCAAGTTTTATGCCCACGACGAAAACAATGAGTGTCGTGTAGGGGACATCGTGGAAATTATGGAAACGAGACCACTCTCAAAACTGAAGCGTTGGAGGGTCGTCCGAATTGTCCAAAGGGCGAAAGTGCCATTGCCAATAGCCCGTGAGGAAGTCGCAGAAGAGACGGAAGAACAATTGCTGGAAGAAGTGCTTACTCCAAAGGCTGAGACTGTTGAGCAGACAGAAGTCCAAGAGGAAACCGAAAGGTTTGAGGGTGGCAACGCAGGCGATGAGCATGAACAGCAAACGGATGAGACTTGACCTTGAAAGAAGCGCATTGAGGACAGTGGGGTGGACAATTGCAGAGTAAGGAGGCGAACAAAGATGATGGCTATGACACCAACCCAAATTCGCAATGTGGCAATTCTCGGAGGACCTGGGGCAGGGAAAACCAGTTTGGCTGACACTTTCCTTTGGCTTGCTGGTGCAGTCTCAAGGAGGGGTTCGGTTGATCAAGGGAACAGCGTTTTTGACCATGAGGAAGAAGCCAAAAACCGTCACCACAGCGTTAGTTTGTCCATCGGGCACTGCACTTGGAATGGGCACTGGATTAACATCATAGACACACCTGGGCTGCTTGACTTTTTCGGAGACGCATACGCAGCAGCGCGGGTGGTTGAAGGCGCAATTTTGGTCATTGATGCCACCGTTGGCGTGGAGGCTCAAGTTGAAAGGAGTTTCAGACTCATTCGCCGCCATAACCTGCCATGCATCGTTTTCGTTAACAAAGTTGAGGACGAAAGGGCAAGTTTTGAAAAAGTGCTAACGGAAATAGAAACGAATTTGCAAGTCCGACCCATCCCGCTTTGGGTCCCGCAACAAGGAAGCAGGGCTAACGCCGTTGTCAATGTCCTTAACGGTGCTTTGGACAACGGGGAACAAATTGTTTCTGGCGAAAGTGTTGCTATTGCTGAGGAAATGAGGGAAAGGGTTGTTGAGGCAGTTGCCGAAACGAGCGATGAACTACTGGAGAAGTATCTCACTGAGGGGAGCCTTTCCGATGAAGAGGTCAACAAAGGGCTAAAGCAAGTTGTAGTGGCAAGTTCGCAAAATCTTTTGCTTTTCTCGGGTTCAGCCAACAAGGGCATGGGTGTTCGGGCTTTGTTGGACGCCATTGTCAAACTTTTCCCTTCGCCGTTGGAGATAACTGTGCCGATACAAACTGACGGAAAAGAGGGGAGTTTGAAGCCTGACCCGAACGGTTCTGGAGTCGCTTTCGTTTTCAAACTGTTTGCCGACCCGTATGTGGGGCGCGTGAGTGTTTTCCGCGTCTTCTCGGGCACTATAAAAAGCGATTCAACGGTCATCAATGTCACAACGGGGAGAAAGGAACGGATTGGGCAGTTGATGGTCGCTCAGGGCAAAACCTACGAACCAATTGGTGAAGCGCCGACAGGAGCAATTGCTTTGGTCGGTAAACTTGAAAGCACTCGGATAGGTCACACCCTTTGCTCTGAAGGGATAAGTGTCCAAATTCCGCCGATCGAATTCCCGCAGGGTTACATGGAACTGGCTGTTTACCCGAAGGCTCAAGGCGATGAGGAGAAGATTTTGTCAAGCATCCAAAGGCTTGACGAGGAAGATGGTGTTTTCCGATGGTATCGGCATCCTGAAACGGGGGAGACGATTATTGTCGGGATGGGCGACCAACACTTGGATGTCATCGTTGAGAAGATGAGGCGAAAGTTTGGGGCAGAGGTTATCACCAAATTGCCTAAAATCCCATACAAAGAAACCATCCGCAGACCGGGAGAAGGCGAAGGGCGATACATCAAGCAAACGGGAGGTCGCGGGCAATATGGGGTTGCGAGAATTCGCGTTGAGCCACTTGAAAGGGGTGCTGGATTTGAGTTTGTGAACCAAATTTCCGGTGGCGTGATTCCGTCAAAATTCATCCCGTCTGTTGAAAAGGGTGTCAGGGAGGCAATGCAGAAAGGAGTTTTGGCTGGTTACCCAATGGTTGACTTTCGCGTCATCCTTTACGACGGGAAACACCACGAAGTTGACTCTTCAGACTTCGCCTTCCAGATGGCAGGCATCTTGGCGCTTCGGAATGCTGCAGAAAATTGTGACCCATATCTACTTGAGCCAATCATGAAATTGGAGGTCATTGTGCCTGAAGAGTTCGTCGGCGACATCATCGGAGACTTGAATGGCAAGCGAGGACATGTCTTAGGGATTGAGCCTGAAGATGGGATGCGGAAAATCACTGCTTTAGTCCCGCTGGCAGAAATTCAAAGGTATGCTGCTGACTTGAGGTCAATAACCCGAGGTCGCGGAACTTACCGCGTTGAGTTCTCTCATTACGAGGAAGTCCCATCCCACTTAGCAGCCCAAATTATCGCCCAAGCCAAAGCGGAGCAAGAAAAAGAAAGGGAGAGATAGCGCAAACAAAACTGGAGCAGAAAACGGAGGGAACGGAAATGGTGCAACCAATGTCAAAACTAAAGGTCGCTGACAATTCTGGTGCACGAGTTATCCAATGCATCCGAGTTTTGCGTGGCAATGCTCGCTATGGAAACATCGGCGACATCATTGTCGCTTCCGTTAAAGACGCAATCCCGGGTGCTTCAATTGAGAAAGGGCAGGTCGTTCGGGCAGTTATTGTCCGAACGGTCAGGGGGATTCGCCGTCCCGACGGCAGTTATGTCCGCTTTGATGAAAACGCTGCCGTCCTTATTGACAAAAACAACAACCCAATTGGCACGCGGGTTTTCGGTCCTGTGGCTCGCGAGTTGAGGGCTGATTTTCTCAAAATCCTTTCACTGGCTCCGGAGGTCGTCTGAGATGGCGAAGGGAACGAAGGAACAAAAGCGATGGAAGATGAACATCAAAAGAGGTGACATCGTTCAGGTCATCTCAGGAAGCGCTTTGTGGCGAGGAAAAAGGGGTAGGGTCATCAAGGTTTTGCCGAAGGAGAACAGACTCATCGTTGAGGGCATCTATCTCGTCTGGAAACACCAGAGACCGATGGGACGATTGATGCAAGGTGGGCGAATTCAAAAACCCGCACCCATACATCGGTCTAAAGTCATGCTTGTTTGCCCTCACTGTGATAAGCCGACACGAATTAAGATGAAGTTCCTTGACGATGGGCGGAAAGTGAGGGCATGCAAGCGTTGCGGCGAAGTCGTTGATGCCATCTGAGCAATTCGCGATGGGGTGAAACGATATGGCTCGTAAAGGGAAGGAAAGCAAAACCGTGACACAGGTTGTGCCAATCGTGGAAGGAGAAAAGTATGTCCCGCGATTGAAAGAGCGCTACTTGAAGGAAGTAGTGCCCAAATTGATGGAGAGGTTCGGCTACAAAAACATCATGCAAGTCCCAAGAGTAACGAAAGTCGTCATCAATGTGGGCGTAGGCGAGGGTAAGGATGACGCTCGCGCCATTGACTCGGCAATCAAGGAAATTTCCCTCATCACAGGTCAAAGACCTGTCGTCAAACGAGCGAAGCGAGCGATTGCAGGGTTCAGGTTGAGGAAAGGTCAACCTATTGCTGTCACGGTGACACTGCGCCGTGATAGGATGTGGGACTTCTTGGACAGGATGATCAACGCAGCCTTACCTCGCATCCGCGACTTTAAAGGTTTGTCGCCAGAGGCTTTTGACGGTCACGGAAACTACAATCTGGGCATCACCGAGCAACTGATCTTCCCAGAACTCACTTACGACGACATTTACCGAGTTCGTGGGATGAACATAACAATCGTAACGACAGCGGAGACGGATGAAGAGGCTGCTGCTTTGTTGAAGGAACTCGGATTTCCACTGCGCGATGGAGACTGAATTGATGAAATTAAGGAGGGCGAAAGGATGCCGCGCAAGTGTCACATCATCAAAGCCTTCATGAAAGAGCCAAAATTCAAGGTCCGCAAAAAGAACCGATGCCAAAGATGTGGGCGAGGGCGAGCATATATCCGAAGGTTCGGCTTATGCCGAATTTGCCTTCGGGAATTAGCCAGCAGGGGCTTGCTCGCAGGCGTCCGAAAAGCAAGTTGGTGAGAAAAGAAAAACGCTTAGGAGGGATAAGGGAATGCCTGTAGTCAATGACCCAATCGGCGACATGCTGACGCGAATCCGAAATGCCTATAAGGCAGGTCACGAAGAAGTTTGGATGCCTTCTTCCAGATTCAAAATTGCTGTCGCTGATGTTCTTAAGCGGGAAGGTTACATCAACGACTATCGGGTCATCACCGAACAGGAACTCGCAAAGGGGTTGCAAGTTTTAGATCAGGCTTTGGAGAGGAAGGTCATTTTCCCTGCCTTACTCAAAAACCGAGATTTTGACATCGTAGATGCGTTGAAAAAGCGCAATTTTAGCCTCACCCGAGATGTTGAGAGGTCACTGCGGACAATTAAGCGTTTGTTTGAAGAGAGGCTCGTTGAGCATCCCAAGAAGCGGGGTGTCCTGAAACAGGGAATTTTGATTGTCAAGTTGCGTTACCTTGATGGTCGCCCACCAAAGCCAGTGATAACTGGCGTAAAGCGAGTGAGCAAACCTGGACGACACCTTTACGCCCGTAAAAACCAAATCCCGAGAGTTATGGCTGGATTGGGCATCGCCATACTTTCAACCAGCCAAGGCGTGATGAGTGACAGCGAAGCCCGCCGAAAAGGCATAGGCGGGGAAATCTTGGCTTATGTTTGGTAAGCAAAGCCTTCTCAGTTCAGGTAACGGAGGCGAGTTGATATGTCTCGGATAGGAAGGAAACCAATCCCGATCCCTGAGGGCGTCACCGTCACTTTTGAAGACCACACGGTAGTCGTTAAAGGACCGAAGGGTGAATTGCGTCAACCTATTCACCCTCAAATGACCGTGAAAATTGAGAACGGACAAATCATCGTTGAACGACCCAACGACCACCGCCAATTTCGTGCCTTCCATGGTCTTTATCGCTCTTTGATTGCCAATATGGTTGAGGGAGTGACGAAAGGGTTTGAGAAGGTGCTTGAAGTGCGTGGGATGGGCTACAGGGTTGAACAGAAATCGCCAACTCAAATCATCTTAAGTGTCGGTTACGCCTACCCTGTTGTATTTGATGCGCCCGAAGGCATAACTTTTGAAGTCCAACCTCAAACAGCCAGCCCGCAAAACGACTATTTGTGCGGGCGAATTATCGTCCGTGGAATTGACAAAGCCTTAGTAGGAAACACGGCTGCCAAGATTCGCGCCATCCGACCACCTGATGCCTACAAGGGCAAAGGGATTCGCTACGCCGACGAAATCATTAGGCTTAAGCCCGGAAAAGCAACCAAAGGGCGAAAGTAATCTGACAGGACAACGAGAGCGGAGGGAAAGGAAAGATGGCTGTCAAGTATAAAACGAGGCAAGAGAGAAGGGTGCGACGACATTGGAGGATCAGAAAGCGGATTTTCGGCACACCTGAACGACCGAGGCTTTCTGTTTTCCGAAGCCTTAAACACATCTATGCCCAAATCATTGACGACACAACGGGACGAACTTTGTGCGCTGCTTCAACTCTGGACAAGGAGTTGAGGGAAAAACTCCAAGGTCTCACGAAAACCCAACAGGCAATTGAAGTGGGTAAACTGATTGCAAAACGGGCTTTGGAATTGGGCATCAAGCAAGTGGCTTTTGACCGAGGCGGTCACAAGTATCACGGGCGTGTTAAAGCACTCGCCGATGCTGCAAGGGAAGCGGGACTGGAGTTTTAATGGGAGGCATCAATATGGGCATAATCGCAAAGCGTGTCCGACTTGTCGGCTCAAGGGGAGAACACGAGACGGAAGGGCTGTTTGACAGCAAGGCAATTTACTCTTTCATCCGCAGAGATATTGCTGAGCGGTTGACAATTTTGCTACCGCTGCCACAACCTATGTCTTTTGAAATGGCGCAGCAAGGTGCAACACTGGCGGTTAGGGAAAGGGTTGTTCTGGACTTTTGGATTGACGGCTATCGCTTCTCCAATGAGTTCTTTGTCGTGGACAACCTTGCCAATGAACTCATCATAGGTGCAACTACAATGCAAAAGTGGCGACTGAAGTTGGACATGGAAAGGGAAGACATTATCGTTGACCCTTCAGTCACGAGGTTGCGATTTGTTTGACAGATAAAGGAGGGCAGGAAAGATGGAATTGCGAGAGCACGAAACTTTTGAAGAGCGAACAATTGAAATTCGGAGAGTATCGCGGGTCATGGAAGGAGGCAAGCGGATGTCCTTCCGTGCCTTAGTTGTTGTCGGTGACGGGCACGGCAGGGTCGGTGCTGCTATCGGAAAAGCGTTAGGAGTTCCAGAGGCAATTCGCAAAGCAGCGGAGCGAGCGAAACGGGAATTGGTCACCGTTCCCATGCTCGGCGACACAATCCCGCACGAGGTTTGGGGTGAGATGAAGGCAACGAAGGTTTTGCTTAAACCTGCTGCACCGGGCACTGGCGTTATCGCGAGCGGACCTGTCCGTGCCGTTTTGGAACTGGCAGGGATACGAAACATCCTGACCAAAGTTTACGGTTCGCGCAATCCCATCAATGTCATCCAAGCGACCTTAGATGCGCTGCGAAGGTTACGCACTCCCGAAGAGATTGCCAAAATGAGAAACAAGAAAGTTCGCGATTTGCCCATTCCAAGAAAACTTCGGAGGTGGCTTGAACAAGATGCCAAGCAAAAAACTTCTCCAAGTGAAATTGGTTCGTAGCCCCATTGGCTGTCCGAAAGACCAAAAAGCCACAGTTAAAGCGATGGGGCTGAACAAAATCGGCAAAACAGTCACACTGCCCGATAACCCTTCAGTGCGAGGCATGATTCGCAAAGTCGCGCACCTTGTCCGTTGGCAAGAAGTGACAGTGGAAGGAGGGCAGAACTGAGATGGTGATGATTCACGAGTTGAAACCAGCACCCGGTTCAAAACACCGCAAAAAGAGGGTTGGACGAGGAATTGCTGCGGGACAAGGCAAAACTGCTGGAAGGGGAACGAAGGGTCAAAAAGCGAGGGAAAATGTCTCGCCTTGGTTTGAGGGTGGACAAACACCGCTATACAAGCGCGTCCCAAAATTGCGCGGTGAAAGCAAAAAGGCGATGCCTATTGAGCCCTTCCGAAAGCACTATGCCATCGTTAATGTCAAGCAACTGGAAGCGAAGTTTGAAGCGGGCGAGGTTGTGACGCCAGAGGAATTGGTTAAGAGGCGAATTATTGACGACATTGAAGACGGTGTTAGGATTTTGGGTGAAGGTGAGTTGACGAAGCCTTTAACCGTTTATGCCCATCACTTTAGCGCGTCCGCCAAAGCGAAAATTGAAGCGGCGGGCGGGAAAGCAGTGGTGATTTAGTCATGATGGTGAGACCAGACAGGGGAAGTAACCTAATCCAAAACGCTTTGACAGCGCTAAAAGTCCCAGATTTGCAGCGCCGTTTCAAGTTCCTGCTTTTCGCATTGGCTGTTTATGCCTTTGGGGCTCACATCCCAGTCCCGGGCATAGACACGAGCGGCATTGAACGCTTCTTCACCCAGGGTGCAGGAGCGGGACCGTTTTTCGGTCTCATCAACATGTTCACAGGTGGCGCATTGAGGAAGTTCTCAATCTTCGCTCTGGGCGTCATCCCATACATTAATGGGAGCATTATCGTTCAGTTGCTAACGGCAGCGTTCCCGCAACTTGAAGAATGGCGAAAGGAAGGTGAGTGGGGTCGCAGGAAACTCGCTCGGTTGACCCGTTACTTGACCCTTCTCTCCGCTGCGCTGCAAGGCTTCGGTTACTTGCACTTGTTCATGAACACTCCTTTGCCCGGTGGCGGAACTGTTTTGCCACAGGATTTGAGCATCTTACAGCAGATATGGGCAATCCTGTCAATGATTGCGGGGACGGCATTTTTGATGTGGCTTGGCGAGTTGATTACTGAGCGGGGCATTGGAAACGGAATTTCCATCATCATTTTTGCTGGCATCGTTTTGAGGCTTCCTGGGGAATTGGCTGGCGTCATAGGCAGTGCCGTTTCTGGCGGCGTGCCTTGGGGCAGCGTTTTGTTGCTCTTTGCTCTGTTTGGTTTCACCCTTGTCTTCATCGTGTATGTCCAACAATCTCAACGCAGAATTCCCGTCACTTACACCCGCAGGATGGTGGGCAACAGGTTGGGCAGCGTGACAAGTTACCTGCCTATCCCTGTCAACATCGGTGGCGTCATTCCCATCATTTTCGGTCTGGCTGTAGTCAGTTTCCCAGTTACGCTTGTTTCTTTCTTCCCAGTCAAGTTCACCGTTCCCTTTGTCGGCTGGACTGTTGACATGATACAGGTTCGTTCGGTCATCCAGCATTGGTTCACGCCGGGAGGCAGTTGGTTCGGTTTGCTCCTTTACGGCGTCATGGTCATCATCTTCACCTACTTCTACGCTGCCATCATCTACCGACCTGACGAGATTGCTGACAACTTGCGGAAATGGGGCGGTGTGATTCCCGGAATCCGCCCCGGTCATCAGACTGTGGAATACATTGACCGAGTAGCGACCCGAATAACTTTTGCTGGTGCAATTTTCCTTGCCATCGTAGCGATGTTGGAATTTCTCGTCCCTTCGTGGACGCGAATTCCAGAATCACATTTCAGCCTCGTCGGTGGCACATCTATCCTGATTGCGGTGAGCGTTGCCCTTGAGACCATGAAGCAACTTGAAGCCCAACTCTTGCTCAGGCAATACGAAACTTTCATCAAGTAAGGGGATTTTCACCCACTGCGCTTTAAAGTCCCTGGCACTTCAAGTTTGCATGGAGGGGATACTAATGTCCGAGCGAAAGGAAATCATCGTTTTGTTGGGACCACCGGGGGCAGGGAAGGGGACGCACGGTCAAAGGTGGGCGGAGGAAAATGGGTGGCGATACGCTGCGACTGGAGACTTGTTGAGAGAAGCAGTTCAAAAGCAAACGCCTGTGGGAATTCAAGCGAAAGCCTACATGGACAAAGGTCTGCTCGTCCCAGACGAAGTGATGCATGGGATTGTTGAGGAAGTTTTGTCGAGTTCGGACCGACCTTTGGTGTTGGACGGTTACCCACGCACTCTTGTGCAGGCGGAAGTTTTGGACGAAATGGCGAAGCGATTGGGATGGCAGGTGAAGATGGCGCTCCTACTTAACTTGAGTGACGACGAAATTGTGGAACGATTGTCTGCGCGAAGAGTTTGTCCCAATTGTCAAGCAATCTACAACCTTAAATCCAAACCGCCGCGCATCGACGAAATTTGCGATGAGTGCGGAGCAAAGTTGATTCAAAGGGACGATGACAAGCCTGAAGTCATAAGAAAGCGCTTGGCTGTCTATCGTGAGCAAACAGCGCCCGTTATGGATTACTACCGAGCAAAAGGGATTTTGGTTGAGGTTTGTTCTTCTGGGACACCAGATGAAGTTTACGAGCGGCTGAAAAAGGTGACGGTTTCATGAGCAATGGAGCGATAAAAACACAACAGAGACCAAAACTCATCCTGAAATCGCCAGATGAAATCGCTCGGATGAGGGAAGCAGGAATCATCGCATATCATGCGCTGAAAGCAACAAAGGAAGCGGTGCAACCGGGTATCACGCCCAAAGAGTTGGACGCTATCGCCGAATCGGTAATTCGCAAAATGGGCGCTGAACCTTCGTTTAAGGGCTACCGAAATTATCCAGCCGCAACTTGCATCGCTGTTAATGATGCTGTCGTCCATGCGATTCCCACTGACAGAAAGTTGCAAGAGGGCGACATCGTTGGAATTGATTTGGGCGTGTTTTACAAAGGTGTCCATGTTGATACTGGCATAACAGTCGGAGTTGGGCGCATAAGCCCTTTGGCTCGCAAACTCTTGAAGGTTACTTCCGAAGCGTTATACAAAGGCATTGAGCAAGCGAGGGCTGGAAACACCGTTTGGCATATTGCTGCTGCCATTCAAGATTGGGTTGAAGGTCACGGTTTCTCCGTCGTGCGGGAACTCGTTGGACACGGGGTAGGTAAGTATTTGCATGAAGCGCCTGAAATACCAAATTTCACTGAACCACGCTTGAAGCGAATTGTCTTGGTAACTGGGATGACTTTCGCTATTGAACCGATGGTGACAGCGGGCGATTTTCGTGTTAAAGTTTTGGCGGATAAATGGACGGTTGTTACTCAGGATGGGAGTCTGGCAGCGCAATTTGAACACACGGTCGCAATCTCTTTTGACGGTGAACCGCTTATTTTGACGCTCGGTCCCAACGGCGAGGATGACCTTTGGCAGGTCAAATTTTGATGACTAAACTTAACGGGGGCTGTCGGTAAGATGCCGAAGGAGGAAACAATTGAGGTTGAAGGAACGGTCAAAGAGGCGTTACCGAACGCGACTTTTAAAGTCGTTTTGGACAATGGGCAAGTAGTTATTGCCCATGTTTCGGGACGAATGCGCGTTCACTTTATCCGCATCGTCCCGGGCGACAGGGTTAAAGTTGAACTTTCGCCCTATGACCCAACAAGGGGGCGAATCGTTTACCGAATAAAGTAGAGACCGAACCACAAATCACTCTCTGAGGGGGAAGCCAAAAAATGAAGGTGAGACCATCTGTCAAAAAAATGTGTGACAAGTGCAAAATCATCAGAAGGAGAGGGCGCATTTATGTCATTTGCGAGCGCCCAAAGCATAAACAAAGGCAAGGCAAGTGAGGTGAACTGTGCATGGCGAGGATTGCAGGCGTGGAAATTCCTGACAATAAGCGCTTGTTTGTCGGGTTGACTTACATTTTTGGGGTCGGACGAACTTTGGCAATTAAAGCCTGTGAAGCAGTCGGCATTGACCCTATGAGGAAATTGGGCGAATTGAGCGATGAGGAATTGGCGAGGTTGCGAGATTACATTGAGCGAAACTACAAAGTTGAAGGTGACCTTCGCAGGGAAATTGCCGAAAACATAAAACGCCTAATTGACATCGGTTGCTACCGAGGCAGGCGTCATGTCGCTGGCTTGCCCGTTCGCGGGCAAAGGACTCGCTCCAATGCCCGAACGCGAAAAGGTCCGAGAAAGACCGTCGGGACTAAGAAGGGCAAGCGCTCTAAGAAGAAGGGCTAATAGCCTTCAACCAAAAACTACGCTATCGGGCATTGTCTAATCAGTCATGGCATGATTTAATTTCGTGACTATGGAGGTGCAAGGGTAATGGCTCAAAAGCGGGCAACGAGAAGGGGGCAAAGACGGCGCAGGGAAAGAAGGGCAATTACCCATGCCGTCGCCCATATCCAGTCAACCTATAACAACACAATCGTCACTATAGCAGACCTGCAAGGTAACACCCTTGTTTGGGCAAGTGGTGGCACTGTCGGGTTTAAGGGGACGAAGAAAGGAACTCCTTACGCAGCCCAAATGGCTGCTCAGACAGCAGGCAAAAGAGCAATGGACATGGGAGTTAAAAAGTTGGACATACTTGTCAAAGGTCCAGGTCCCGGTCGGGATACAGCCGTTCGGGCTTTGCAAGCGTTGGGCTTTGAAATTGGGACAATCAAAGACATCACTCCGACGCCCCACAACGGCTGCCGACCTGCAGGACGAAGAAGGGTTTAAAGTTACAAGGAGGCGAACAATTGTATGGGACGCTACATCGGTCCTGCTTGTCGTTTGTGCCGAAGGGAAGGCATGAAATTGTTCCTGAAAGGGGAGAAGTGCGTTACAAAGTGTATTCTGGACAGAAGGCGCAAACCTCCCGGTCAGCACGGTGAATTGAGGCGAAAGCAAACCGAATATGGCAAGCGGTTAAGGGAGAAGCAGAAACTCAGGCGCATTTACAATGTCCGTGAAGAACAGTTCGTCCGTTACTTTGAAATGGCGACAAAGATGTCAGGGAACACGGGGGAGAATTTTTTGCGACTATTAGAACGAAGGCTTGACAATGTTGTCTATCGGTTGGGGTTTGCTCTCTCCCGAAACCATGCACGCCAATTGGTTGTTCACGGTCACATCATGGTGAATGGGCAAACCGTTGACATCCCATCTTATCTCGTGGATGTTGGGGATGTCATTAGTGTCAAAGAAGACATGCGCGATAACCCTGATGTTCAGATGGCGTTAGAAGTTCGGGGTGAATGGACTGTCCCATCTTGGTTGAGCCGAGATTCTGAGTCGCTTACAGGAAGAGTTTTGAGTTTACCGACCCGTGACCAAATTGATGTCCCTGTTGACGAAAACTTGGTCGTTGAGTTCTATTCCCGTTAATAGACCTTGCCCACTACAAGCCGGCTGCAGGGAACTTCCCTGCATTCCTTGGCTTGATGCTTAAAAGACGGAGGCGAATAGATTATGATGACGATGGAAAGATTGTTGGTGATGCCACAAATCAGAGAACTGGTTCGTAAGGCTCGCTACGCAAAATATGAGATCACGCCTTTAGAGCCCGGATTAGGGACGACGATTGGTAACGCTTTGAGGCGGACTTTACTTAATGACATCATGGGTGCTGCCATCACTGAGGTTTGGATTGAAGGGGTGCCTCATGAATACACGACTATCCCCGGCGTCAAAGAGGATGTCTTGGAGATAATCCTCAATCTGAAAGAAGTCGCCATTCGCCCATTGCCAACCATTAACCCACGAATGCCTTACACAGCACGAATTCAAGTTAAGGGCGAAGGTGAAGTTACAGGAGCAGACATTCAGATGCCCTACGGTTTTGAAGTCGCCAACCCAGAAGTCCACATTGCAACCTTGACTGATGGAAGGGCTTCTTTGGACATGCAGTTGACCATCAGGGTTGGGAAAGGATATTTGCCATTAGAGAGGGTTGACAGGTCTAAGTTACCGTTAGGGACAATCCCAGTTGACGCTATCTTCTCGCCTGTCAAAAAGGTCAACTTTATTGTTGAGCCAACTCGTGTCGGAATCCGAAGCGACTATGACAGGCTGATTTTGGAAATCTGGACAAATGGTGCGATTGAGCCCGACCAAGCAGTTGTGGAAGCAGCCCAAATGCTCATTGAGCACTTGAGGTTGTTCCAGCCTTTGGGTATGGCGAGACAGTTCGTTTTGCAGGAGTTAGGGGTAGAAGAGGAAGGTGGAGTTTCAGCATCAGGTGAACCAATAGAGCGTTTGGGGTTGCCAACCCGTATCACTAATGTCTTGCGCCGAAACGGAATAACGACGATTCAGGAACTTGTCAGTTACACCCGCGAGGAACTTCTGGAGCGGGTTTCTGGGCTTGGTGAACAATCACTTCAGCAAATAGAAGAACGGCTACGAGAAATGGGCTATTACTTCCGTGAGGAATGGGGTGAGTGAAAGATGCGTCACAAAAAAGATTACAAACTCCTTGGGCGATTCCCCTCCCACAGAAAATCCATGCTGAGGAACTTGGTAGCGTCGCTCTTCCTTCACGAGAAAATTGAGACGACATATACACGGGCGAAAGCGGCTCAAAGGCTTGCCGAGAAACTAATTACGATTGCGAAAGAAGACACCATCTCTGCCCGCCGACTCGTTGCCGAGCACATACCCAACCCGTTACGCCGTCAAGTCGTCACAAAACTTTTCCGTGAAATTGTTCCGAGATATAAGGACCGAAATGGCGGTTACACCCGTGTGATTAAAGCAGGTATCCGAAGAGGTGACGCCGCACAAGAAGCCGTGCTCATGCTTGTGGAGTGATGAGGCAAACCGAAAGAATGAAGCACATAAAACTGGTCATCGGCTACGACGGCACAGAATTTCATGGCTTTCAAAGGCAAAGGGGATTGCGCACTGTTCAGGAAGAATTAGAACGCACCTTGACAACTTTGTTGGGACATCCCGTCAGCGTTAAATCCGCTGGGCGAACCGATGCAGGGGTTCATGCCGAAGGTCAAGTGGTTAGTTTTTGGACAACTTGCCCTATCCCTGTGGATCGGTTGCCAGTTGCCCTCAATGGACTCTTGCCACCTGATATTGTGGCAAAAAGGGCAAAGGTGGTAAGCCCAGATTTTCACCCGCGCTTTGATGCTACCAGCCGAGTTTACCGCTACCTGATTGATAACCGTCCAGTTCCATCTGCTCTGTTGCGCCGATATGCATGGCATATTCCAAAGCCGCTAAATGTGGAAGCAATGAAAACCGCAGCCCAATACCTGATTGGCGTTCATGACTTCGCATCTTTTCACGCCAGCGGCAGCGATTTAGGCTCAACAGTTCGGGAAATGAAAAGGATTGTTATTTCAAATCGCAACGGCATAATTGCAATTACGCTGGAAGCCAATTCGTTCCTGTATCACATGGCTCGCATTATTGTCGGAACACTCGTTGAAATTGGATGCGGTGAAAGACACCATGAAGAGATGAGAGACATTTTACTGGCTCGCAACCGTTCTGTAGCGGGCAAAACCGCACCACCACACGGTTTGTGCCTGATGCAGGTTAAGTATGGGCAGCAAAGGAGGTGCTGCGAATATGGCAAAATCCAAGACAAAGACAAGTGGAAGGAAGGCAAGTGAGAAAGAGAAAAAGTCAGAAGGAGAGAATCCCATTGGCATCGTGGCGGGTTTTCGTCAAATTGTCCAAGACTTGTTAGTTCCCGAACTGAAAGCCATTCAAGTTACTTTGCAGCATCACGGCGAACTTATTCAGGGTCTGCAACGGCAAATAGAAACAATGCAAAAGCAGAATGCCGAGGAATTTGGCAAAGTTTGGAAAGCCATTACGGAGTTGCTTGAAGCCCAGCAACACAATCAAGTCATCTTGCAGCGGATTTTGGACCGATTGGATGTGACAGAGATGGTTAGGGAAACTCAAACTCGTCAGAAGGTTATTGAAGCCCAGACAGAGCAATTGAGGGAGGAAGTTGCCCATCTTCGTCGCCTTTTGGAAATGGCAATGCAACAAAGGGGAATTCAACCAACAACACCGTAAAAGGAGGCGTCTCTTCATGGCGAACAAAACAACTTGGGTTAATCCTAAAACTGTTGAGCGCCGTTGGTGGATCGTTGACGCTGATGGGAAGGTCTTAGGACGACTCGCCAGCGAAATTGCCCGAATTTTGATGGGCAAGCACAAACCCCAATGGCAACCGAACCTTGACATTGGTGATTTCGTTATCGTCGTCAATGCCGAAAAGGTTCGGCTGACAGGTAAGAAGTTAGACCAAAAGTTTCATTATCGCCATTCGGGGAGATTAGGCAATCTGAAGGCTTACAGTTACCGATGGATGCTTGAACATCGCCCGGAACGGGTCATTGAACTGGCTGTTTCAAAAATGCTGCCCAAAAATAGGTTGAGGGCACGGATGTTGAAGCGGTTGAGGGTTTATTGTGGACCTAACCACCCTCATCAAGCCCAGAAGCCTCAACCGCTTTCCTTTACATCCACGAGAGTCCCTGTGCCTGCAGAGTGAGACATCTTTAGGAAACACAAAAATTCAGGAGGTGTCGGAAGAGTATGGAGCAACAAGTTCCTGTCACACCTGAACATGAACCTACAGAGACTGGATTAGCACCGTCACCTGAAGCGGAGCAAGTTTTGGAAAGTCAAGAAACGCAAACAATCTCTACTGAACCGACAGCCGCACCCGCTGAAGGAACAGATGCAGGGCTTCCCTTATCTACCTCTTTGCCCACTCAACCTATCAAGAAACGGGAAGGCAAAGTTGACATCACATCAAAGGGAGAAATTCGCTTCTATGCTACTGGACGGCGCAAAGAATCTGTTGCTCGCGTCTGGTTAATTCCTGGAGGGACAGGTCAAATCATCGTTAATGACCGTCCTTTACTGGATTATTTGACCCGCATTTCGCTTTACGAGGAAGTTGTTGAGCCTTTCAGGGTTACAAACACCTTAGGCATGTTTGATGTAAAAGCGACGGCTAAAGGTGGTGGGTTGCACGGTCAAGCCGGAGCGCTTCGGCACGGCATCGCCCGTGCTCTCGTTGTTTGGAACGAGGAATTGCGCCCCATCTTGCGCCGTCACGGGTTGCTTACTCGTGACCCGAGAGCGAAGGAGAGAAAGAAGTATGGATACAAGCGTGCAAGAAGGGGCTTCCAGTTCCGAAAGCGTTAATCTTGTGTTGGCAAAAATTTCGGCTAAGGTGGGCTAAAGATGGCGGTGAGGCTTATCTTTTCCTTTGACAGCGAGGATTACATAACGCCCGCCGCTGCTGAAGCGGAGAAGTGGTGGGCGGAAACAATGGGCAAGCACAGTATCACTGCGTGCATAGCGGTTGTTGGGGAACTTGTGCGAACCCTCCAAAAACGAGGCAGAAAGGATGTCCTTTCTGCGATGTCCGTTCATGAAATCGCTTACCACTCAGACTCCCACTCCTTACCCCCAACTTGGGCTGAAGTTTTGGACGAGTGCGGTTGGCAAGACGGGATAGAACGCATTTTGCTGACAGAACTTAAGGGCATCAATGATGTCAGGGAAACATTTGGTCAACATCCGTCGGCTTGGTGCAAGCCGGGTAATAGTTGGGGCGTTCAGGTCGCTGCTGCTATGGCAATGTTGAGCATCCCGATTTTTTGCGATTCACCATTTGCCCTTCAGCGCGGTCAGCCTTTCTGGTTCGCTAACACTCTGATGCTTCAATATCACACATCCTTTGACCAATACTTTGATGTCCCATCAAGCGAGCGGCTCAGGAAGATGAAGGACGATTTTCTTAAACTTTGCGATGCCCACGATGGTGGCTACATCATCATGTTTACGCACCCTGCACGGTTAGTCACCGCAGATTTCTGGGATGCAGTGAATTTCCGTGGCGGTAAGAAACTGCCTCGTGAGCAATGGAAACCTGCTCCATTAAGGGCAGAAAAAGAAATCGCTGAACTGCAACGAGATTTTGAAGACTTTCTCGCATGGGTCGTCAAGCAACCGAGAGTTGAATTGACGACCTACAGACAGTTGTTTGCCGAATACAAGCATCAAAAGCCACGATGGATAAGCATTGATGAGGTCTTGCAACTTTTGGGGAAAGTCACTGAGTTCACATATCAACAAGTAGACGACCATTTCCTTTCGCCGGCGGAACAATTTGGGGTGCTTGTTCGCACAGCGGCTATTTTGGCAAAGGAGAAACAATTGCCCGAGGCTGTTCCAATTCTTTCTTTGTTCGGTCCTCCGCAAATGCCTCCGACTGAAGTCCAGAAGGGGGAAACTACATTGAGTGAGTTTTTAAATGCTGCCATCTCTTCTGATGAATTTTGCTTGCGAGTGGGTTGTGTTCCTGACCAAATCCTTGTCGGGCAAAGCAATGTTGGTCCAAATGCTTTTATGCAAGCAGCAGCGTGGCTATTAAAGCAATGGCAAACCAATCATTCCTTACCTGCGTCTATCCCTTTGAACCCAGTTCCTGAGTTGCCAAAGGTCGCCAATGAGCCACAATTTCGCAACTATCGTTTCAAAGGGACTTGGATTATCTTCCCGCCTAAATTTGAAGGATTGCGGGTTTTGGAACACATACGATTGCAAACATGGACAGTTAAACCTGCCGTTCCAGTTTACAAGTTAAAACACCGAAACGATGGATCAACAGGTCGGTGATAGCAAATGAGGTCAACATTGTGGCTTTTTGCAATTTTGGCTTTGATTTTGGCAACGGTTCAAGGTCAGACAAGCACTACCTATCGGTTATATACGGCAAAATCAGGGGAACTTCCCGAAGAAATTGCTAAAAGGTTCAATGTCAGCATCCAAGACATCCTCCGAGCCAATCCCAACATGGTGGCTGACCAACCGCTTCACCAAGGCGAAGTCGTCTTAGTGCCGGTGAAGGAATCAAGCCAAAGAGCATCAATCTCAAGCAAGCCAAAATCGGGCACACCCCAAAAACCTAAAGCCTCATCTACCTCAGAAACCCATTCTTTCGCCCGCGCCTATTGGATTTACACCGTGCAGGTTGGTGACACACTTGAGAGCATCGCACAGAGGTTTGGGATTCCCGTCAGCGCCCTTGCATATGCGAATAATCTTCCGACTAACGTTTCTTTAGTTTCGGGACAAGTCTTGATGGTTCCTGTTCTGGAACAAAGGGTTGAATACAAGTCCGCTGTTTCAGTAAAAGCGTCTCCTCAAACCTCACAAACTCAAACGGTTTCCCTGCGTCGCCTCCCGGTCCTTCCTGCGCCTCGCATTTTTGGCTATGTCGGAACGGTAATTGCCGCTATAGCGAGCATCCGCAGTGCCCCCAAAGACACTGCCCCGATTTGGAGTCGAGTTGTAAGAGGGACGCAGGTGATTATCACAACAGAGCGTCCCGGCTGGTATGGAGTTTTGATGATCAACGGGTCAACGGGATGGATAAGGCAGGTCGCTTTGAGGAAAGAGACAAGAGCCATTTTCTGGGACGATATAATGAGGGCGTTCGGAGGGCGATCTGGTCGGGATAACAGCATTATCGTTGCGGAAGCAATGAGATATTTGGGAGTGCCATACAAGTATGGTGGGACATCGCCCGTTAAGGGGCTTGACTGCTCTGCTTTCGTTCAAAAGGTGTTCGCTACTCGTGGCATTAAACTGCCGAGAACTGCTGCTGAACAGGCAGAGGTTGGAATTTCGGTCTCGCCTACAGATTTGCGTCCCGGCGACCGACTTTACTTCGCTGTTAAAGGAAAACACATTGACCACTGCGGGATATACATTGGCAATGGCTTGTTTATTCACGCTTCCGGTAGACACGATGCCGTTGTCATCAGTAGCCTCTCCGAACCTATCTATGCCCGCTCCCTTGTAGCCATCAGACGCTAATTTTTGCCCTCAAAAGTTCCTCACCAAGCCACCGTTAATTAGGCAAAAAATAAATTGGCTGGGGCGCCTGGCTTCGAACCAGGGACTTCGGGATCCAGAGTCCCGCGTGCTACCAACTGCACCACGCCCCAGCCATTTTACCGTTGCAAAATTATAGCAACGGCAACGAGGAAAGTGAAGACAGAAACCTTTATCGCTCAGGTAAGGTGACGAATTTGCAGGAAGGAAAGTGGCTTATTTTCGGTCTTGTAACTTTGCTCGTGCTTCTCCTGATAGCGTGGAGGATGGCAATAAGTCTAAACGAAAGGACTCAATTAGCGTCTCGTCATGCAACGGTTATCAGTCATGCCGGCAGGGAGAGCAGCGTTCAGGTTACGAGTGGTCAGTTGATTGCCGAAATCCCAGAGCGGAAGGAGAAATGGTCGTTAAAGTTTTCAGCCAGCCATTACGACACCGAGAAACAAGTTGCTACAACCAAAGAGGGTGTCTGTCAAGTTACCCGCAACGAGCAGTTGGTTACTGTTTTCTATGCCCCAACCATTATTGTCCGTTTCAAAGACAGAGAGATGGAAATGAAGGGCGGAGTCACAATCATAGCGATGTTACCGAGGTTGAAAGTTCAGTTGGAGACTTTGAAGTGGCATTGGGAAACGGGGCAACTGATTGGGACTGGAATGGTCAAATTTGAAGGGGAACAAGCCACTGGGACTGCTGATGGGTTGGAAGGCGATACCACTTTGCAGCGGGTTTCGTTAATAGGGAACATCCACATAAATTGGAGCACATTAAGCGGTGAGCGAAAATGAGTTCCACAACAATTTTGGAAGGAAGGGATTTGCGAAAACGCTATGGACAAAGATGGGTCGTTAACGGTGTGACTGTTCAAGTCCGTCAAGGCGAAGTCGTGGGGCTACTTGGTCCCAATGGTGCTGGCAAGACCACGACTTTTTACATGCTTACTGGTTTTATCCTCCCAAACAGCGGTCATGTTTTCCTTGATGGGCAGGAGATTACGCACTTGCCCATGTATCGTCGTGCTCGGATGGGGATAAGTTACTTGCCGCAAGAACCTTCCGTCTTTCGGAAACTCACTGTTGAGGAAAACATCTTGCTGGTTCTTGAGATGCAAGGTGTCCCACCAAAACAACGGCATGAGATTGCCGAGAGGCTAATGGATGATTTGAACCTGACAAAAGTCCGACGAAACTTGGGACAATCGCTCTCTGGCGGTGAAAGGCGACGGGTGGAAATTGCCCGTGCGTTAGCGACGAACCCTAAATTCTTGCTCCTTGACGAACCCTTCACTGGTGTTGACCCGCTGGCTGTTGAAGACTTGCAAAGAATTATCGCCCAACTGAAACAGCGTGGGATTGGAATTCTCATCACCGACCACAATGTCAGAGAGACCCTCAAGATAACCGACCGAAGTTACATCATTTCGGAAGGCATCATCAGGACACATGGAACCCCTCAGGAAATCGTCAATGACCCTGTTGCTCGGCGCTACTACTTAGGTGAAAGTTTTGAGTTGTAGTGGCGTCATAAATTGGAGGGTTGAAAAGGCAATGACCATCCTTGACCGTTACCTGCTTAGGGAACTTGCTGGAGCATGGTTAATTGGCTTGGCTGTTTTTGTAGGTTTCCTTTTAGTAGGTGAGGTGCTCCGAAAAAGCATTGAATTATTTTTTGCCCTTCACGCTCCACCCAACGAGGTTCTCCGTTGGGTTTTGTTAGCACTGCCATACTTGGTCGCTTGGAGCATCCCCATCTCAACTCTCTTTTCAGTCGTCATGACCATCGGGCGCATGAGCCATGACTTGGAAATAACTGCCCTGTTGGCAGCCGGGGTGAGTTTCCTTAGGTTGCTTGTGCCCGTAGGTGGATTAGCGTTGTTGATTTCGTTCCTTTCCTTCTGGCTCAATGCCTTTGTCGTCCCACCAACTTATGGCGCCGCTGATGCGCTGCTGTGGCGTTACCGAGAGCGGGGAGGTGCTACAACTGGGCTCTTCATCGCTGACCCGCCAAAGGCTCCGAGGTTGATACTAAATGCCAGTCAGTTTGAGCCTACAAAAGGGGAGATGCGAAATTTGTGGCTCCTTGAAACGACGGAAAAGGGAGAAAGGGTCTATCTAGAAGCCAAAAAAGCGCGTTGGGTTGGAAACCGATGGGAGTTCTACAACGGGTTCGTCCAGATCATCACTCCCGACAAGCCGATGGTTCGCGAGCAGTTTGAACACCTCTCCCGCCCCACTGCTTTGAGACCACCTTCCGAATTGAGCGCTGACAAAAAGCGGCTTGCACCTAACCGATTGACCCTTATAGCCCTTTCGGTGGAAATTGAGAGGATGCGGCGATGGGATGTCCCTTACGAAGTGATTGCCGAGTATGTCGTTGAGTGGCACAACAGGTTCGCTATGTCGCTGAGTTGTTTTGTCTTGGCTATGTTGGGAGCACCCATCGCTCTCAAGTTGCGCAGGGGAGGAGGCATTGCCGTGGGCGTCAGTGTTGTGCTTTTTTTGCTCTACTACCTTGTCTGGAACATCGGCTGTCAGTTGGGGGAAGCAGGGCAAATTCCTGCCTTAATCGGCAGCCATCTCCCCAACTTGCTCGGGCTTGCTTTCGTGGCAGCGATATTGTCAAGGTTGAGATGATTTGCCGTTCACTTTTGCATGTGCTGTCTCAAAATCGGCAACAATTCATTTGCCAAGGAAACAATGTGACGGGTTTGAAGCCAGAGGCGGGCTGGACCGTAAATTTCGGCAACGAGACCCTCCCCTCCGAGCAGGAAAGACTTAAGCCCACCAAAAGTGCGAATTCTGTAATTTGCTCCCTCATCCATTGCGACAAAGTGGAAATTGTCCACGATTACTGTCTCTCTTGCCGAAATTTCAACTTGCTCAATTCCGCCAAATGCTGTGACCCAGACGCCTCCCTGCCCTCTCACCCTCAGCCAAATCAACTCCCCTTCCGTCAGCCACCCGCGAAAACCTCGCCACGCGACATCAAGGGAAACATCACCGTGATGAGCGAGGTAAGCAGTATCTTGCAAAATGTAACCGTTTCCGCGCAAGGGCAAGTAGTGGATGTCGCCAGGGGCAGCAGGTGCTAACCAAATTTCTGCTTCAGTTCCGGCGCGGAATGTGTTAAGGAATAAAGCCTCACCGCCAAACACCGACCGCAAAAGCGATGACAGAAAATCCCCCTTCATTCCTGTGTCAACGGCAATGTCACCTCGCATCATGACCATAGCACCTGGCTCCGCCACGATTTCTTCGCCTTCGTTCAACTTGACTTTGAGCAAAGAGTAGGAAGGTCGGTTGCTCACTTCCCATTGCATGTTTCCTTCACCCCTTCATTGGGACTTGCCTGGTTGCTTTGACATCAGATGTCGGTCGGCGAACTTTGATGACATTTCCTCTCATCGCCCTGTGCGGGATGACGATTTGAACCCCGTCGTTGCTCCTCAAATAAACAGAAAACCAACTAATCCGTTCCACAACCCCTTCGCCCAACGGCGAAGAAATTTGATCCCCTTCAGCCAAAGCATCGTCCAAGACTAAAGAGTAGCCAGCGACCAAATCCGAGAGCAAATGCCTTA
>Ga0078972_1005282_pt1 | contig 33099 bp, 27 predicted proteins | sample YelNatPaOPGAMG01_FD_67568 | JGI IMG/M metagenome (GOLD analysis project Ga0078972, IMG submission 67568) | Hot spring thermophilic microbial communities from Obsidian Pool, Yellowstone National Park, USA - OP-RAMG-01 (SPADES assembly) (version 2) | ecosystem: Environmental > Aquatic > Thermal... | reverse complement strand
GGGCGAGCTGCTTTTGGGGTGCAGGCTTCCAGGCCTGCGGCCGGCATTCGTGCCGGCCTTGGCGCCCTTGACCCACAGCCCTCCGTTCCACCCAATCGCCACCCCCGTGGAGCATGCCGGCAGGCTTGCCATGCCGGCGGCCGCGCCGGCAGAGCAACACACACGCCACCTGTATGGCGCTTGCAAAGGCCATCCGCCGCCAAGACTGGCGGCGTGGCCCGCAAGACTGCGCGCTCCACCTCATGCCGCCGCCGCAAAGTGGAGCATGCCGCCAGGCTTGGCACATCGACAGCCATGCGCCGGTGGTTGGTTTGTGCCCGTTCCCCATCGCCGCCGTGGTGCAGGCTGCTTTCGTGGGGTAGACATTCTTGTCTGGAACTGTAGAAACTCCAGAAAACTGCTCCGCAGTTTCCCGCCGCTCCCACCGCCCTTGGAAATCGCTGTGTGATTCCCACATTCCCACAGCTTCGACTACGGCGATCTACAGACTCATCCAACCCAAAACAGAAAGGAGCCCAGCGGACACTCAACTCTTGTCCTTCAGGCTCATCCTTCGATGAGAAAATGCTGCTTTGGACGGGCGGGGTTTGCAGCCCGTGATCCTCGCGGCGGCCTCTCCGGCGGGCGCGCTCTGAGCCTCAACGGTCGGCGGAGATGGGACAGACTTGCCAACTCAGGGTAGAATTGTGTCAAATGCTGACGCGGCTGTATCTCCATAATTTCCGGTGCTTTGTCAACTTTGAGTACCGGCCCGCCCGGCGGCAGCTTCTGTTCGGCAGTAATGGAACGGGCAAGTCCTCTTTGTTCGACGCCATCCTCCTGCTGCGGCAGTTTGCTGTCCGGGGCGACCCATTGCAGGATTCCTACATCTTGTCTCAAGCGACCCGCTGGTTGAAAGAATCTCAGCAGATCGCAGAAATCGAAGTCGGCCTGGCGGAGGGGACCTATGTCTACCGGCTGGTCCTTGAACCCTGGGGCGATCCTCCGCGCGCAAGAGTGACTTCCGAAACGGTTCACTTTGATCGCAAGCCGATCTTCGAGTTCATCACCGGCGAGGTGCACCTGTACAACGACCGATTTGAACACAAGGTCACGTACGACTTCGACTGGCACAGATCCGCGCTGGCGACCATCATCCCTCGTAAAGACAATCAGATCCTCACCCGCTTCAAGTCCTGGCTGAGCAACCTGTTCTGTTTCCGCATCAACCCGTGGGCGATGCAGACCCGGACCGACGCGGAGCAGGCCTTCCCAACCGTGGATCTTGCGAACTATGCCTCCTGGTACCGGCATCTGGTTCAAGCCGATCCAAAACACAACACCGATTTGCTCGACAGCCTGCGCAGAACCTTGGACGGATTTTCCTTCCTCCAGCTTGAGCTTGCCGGGGAAAACATCAGGGTATTGACGGTCGAGTTCACTAACGGCGCCCGGTTTTTCTTCCACGAGCTCTCCGACGGCCAGCGCTGCCTGATCTGCCTTTACACCATTCTTCACTTCCTTCTCGCCAAAGGGGCGACGGTGCTTCTGGACGAGCCGGACAACTTCGTGGCGCTGCGGGAGATCCAGCCCTGGCTCATGGCCGCCACCGACATCTCGGAGGAAGCGAACGCGCAGCTCCTGCTGATTTCGCACCATCCGGAGATTCTGAACCAGTGGGCCCCAGGCGGCGGAGTCCAGTTCGTGCGTGAAGGCGGCGGCCCGGTGCGCGTGGTGGAGTTCCGCGGAGACCCGACCAGTCCTCTAACGCCCTCCGAACTGGTCGCCCGCGGGTGGGAGCATGCCTAGGCCCTGCCGGTGCATCGTACTGGCCGAGGACCAGCGGCAGGTCACTTTTGTGAGAAAGTTCCTCTACCGTCTTGGATACCGCTACCACGACGTGCGGGTTGAGCCTCTGCCTGGGAACCGGGGCTGCGGAGAGCAATGGGTGCGAAAGCAGTACCCGCAGTCTGTAGCGGCGTTGCGGAACCGTCACGCCAAAACGGCCTTGGCTGTAATGATTGATGCCGACTCAAAAACCGTAGAGGAGCGCGGCCGGCAGCTTAGTTCCGCTTTGGCCGAAGCAGGGATTAGCCTTCGAGCGGCTGATGAGAAGATTGCGCACTTCATTCCGAAGCGGAACGTCGAGACGTGGGTGCTGTGCCTCACTGGCCGGCGGGTGGATGAAGAGCAGGACTACAAGCGCGAGCCGAACATTGATCATGAAGCGATCCGGCGCGCGGCCAAAGAATTCTTCAAGTGGTCGCGCGTGAACGCCCCCGTCCCCGGCCATTGCATCCCCTCGCTGTGGGCCGCGTTCCCGGAGGCCCGGCGCCTCCGTCGCCTGGACTAGCCGGCCCGTGGGAGTCAGCTCCTCAGCCGCGCTTGGGTTTACTTGCCAGCAGGTCCTCCAGGTGGACCAGCTCGGTGGGGTAGACGCCGGTGTAGCAGGCGTAGCAATACTCGCCGCGTTCGTCGGCCACGGCTTGCCGCAGCGCATCCATGGAGAGATAGCCCAGGCTGTCGGCCTCCACGAAGCGGCGGATCTCTTCCACGGTGCTATTGGCCGCGATCAGTTCGCGCCGGGTGGGCGTGTCCACGCCGTAGTAGCAGGGCGAGACGGTCGGCGGGCAGGAGATGCGGAGATGGACCTCGCGGGCGCCGGCGTTGCGCACCATGCGCACGATCTTGCGGCTGGTGGTCCCTCGTACGATCGAGTCGTCGACCAGCACCACGCGCTTGCCTTCCAGCAGGCGGCGGATGGGGTTGAGTTTGAGCTTCACGCCGAAATCGCGGATGGCTTGCGATGGCTCAATGAAGGTCCGCCCGACGTAGTGGTTGCGGATGAGCGCCTGCCGGAACGGGATGCCGGACTCATCGGCGTAGCCGATGGCGGCCGCCACGCCGGAATCGGGGACCGGCACCACCACGTCGGCGTCGGCCGGGCACTCCCGCGCCAGCAGGCGGCCCAGCATCTCCCGGCTTTCAGAAACGGAGCGCCCGAAGACGATCGAATCCGGCCGCGAAAAGTAAACATGCTCGAAGACGCAGTAGGCGCGGTCCCGGGCCGGGGCGTAGCGCTCGCGCGTCAAGCCTTCCGGGCCGGCCACGACCATCTCGCCCGGCTCCACGTCGTAGAGATAGACGGCATTGATCAGGTCGAAGGCGCAGGTTTCGGAGGAGAAAACGTAGCTCTTTTCGCCGCCGCTCAGCTCCATCTGGCCCACGGCGAGGGGCCGGAAGCCGTGCGGATCCCGGGCCACGATCACCCGGTCCTCGGCCAAGAACACCAGCGAAAACGCTCCTTCGAGTTGCAGAAGGGCCTCGCGCAGCGCACCGGCCAGAGTGCGCTCCCGCGAGCAGGCCACCAGGTGCAGAATGACCTCGGTGTCGCTGGAGGACTGGAAAATGGAGCCGTTGCGCTCCAACTCCCGCCGCAGCTCGGCGGCGTTGATGATGTTGCCGTTATGGGCCACGGCGATGCGGCCTTTGTTGCAGGCCACGCTGAACGGTTGGGCGTTGACCAGCACCGTTTCGCCGGCGGTCGAATAGCGCGTGTGCCCGATCGCCTGCCGCCCTGGCAGCGAGCGCAGAACCTCCGGGGTGAAGATTTCCGCCACATGCCCCATGGCCTTGTGGGAGTAGATCATCCTGCCGTCGCTTGAGCAAATGCCCGCGCTTTCCTGCCCGCGGTGCTGCAAGGCGTATAGGCCGAGGTAGACAAGGTTGGCCGCCTCGGGATGCCCATGAATGGCGAACACCCCGCACTCTTCGCGAAATCCGTCCCACATCCGAGCTATGTCCGTAAAGCCTTCTCCAACGCGTCCGACCACAGACGCTTCAGGCGCTCAACGTTCAGGTCGACGTGGACCGTCCCCCGGCTGCGAATCACCAGCCCCTCTTCGATCGTATCACCAATCCGCAGCGCTTCCACTCCATGACGCGCCGCGATGGCCTGCACCTGCCCCGGCTGCGCTGTGGACAGCAGGATCCGCGAGGGGCCCTCGTGGAACAGGAGGTACTCCGGCCTCGTGTCCGCATCCAGATCCAGGCGCGCGCCCACGCCCGCAGGTCCAAAGGAGCACTCCGCGGCCGCCACCGCCAGCCCGCCATCGCTCAGGTCATGCGCCGACTCGGCCAGGGCCGCCGCGGCGATCTCCCGCATCGCCGCCTGGACACGCTTCTCGTAGTCCATGTCCAGCTCGGGCGGCAAGCCCCAGACCTGTTTCAAGACCACCTTAGCGTACTGCGTGCTTCCGAACCGTCGCGAGTCGCAGCGGCCAAAACCGCCCAGCAGAATCACCGCACGGCCGGCGCGCTTGAAATCGATCGTCAGCGGAGGCCCGGTCGGGAGCAGCCCCACCACGCCCACCACCGGGGTGGGATCGATGGCCTCACCCAGCGTCTCGTTGTACAGGCTGACGTTGCCGCCCGTAATTGGTGTCTCGAAGAACCGGCAGGCTTCGCCCATCCCTTCGATGGCCTCCACAAGCTGGGCCATGATCTCGGGGCGCTCCGGGTTGCCGAAGTTCAGGCAATTGGTGGCCGCCACGGGCAACGCGCCGACGGTGGAGAGGTTCCGGCAGCACTCGGCCACCGCCAGACGCGCCCCTTCTCTCGGCGACAGCGCGCAGTAGCGCCCGTTGCCGTCCAGGGCCATAGCGACAGAGGTTCCGGTCTCTTTGATGCGGAGGACGGCGGCGTCGCCGCCCGGCCCTTGAATGGTGTTGGTGCGCACCATGTAGTCGTACTGCTCCCAGATCCAGCGCTTGGAGCAAATGTCGCCGCTGGCCAGCAGAGCCTCCAAATCTCGTTCCAGGCTGGCGCTCTGGAACTCCGGGCCGTCGAGCGGCGCGCTGCGACGGGGCTGGGTGCGCGGCCGGTCATAGAGCGGGGCATCGTCGGCCAGCGCGCGGCTGGGGATCTCGGCCACGATTTGGCCGTGATGTTTCACCCGCATCATGCCGTCGTTGGTGACGCGGCCGACGGTCACCGCATCCAGGCCCCACTTGCGGAAGACGCGGAAGACCTCCTCCTCGCGGCCCTTCTCCGCCACCAGCAGCATGCGCTCCTGGCTTTCCGACAGCATGATCTCGTAGGGCGTCATGCCGGTTTCGCGCTGCGGCACCAGGTCCAGCTCGATCTCGATGCCGGTGCCGCCGCGGCTGCCCATTTCGCAGGTGGAGCAGGTCAGGCCGGCCGCGCCCATGTCCTGGATGCCCACGATCGCGCCCGTGCGCATCGCCTCCAGGCAGGCTTCGAGCAGCAGCTTTTCCAGAAACGGATCGCCCACCTGAACGTTGGGCCGCTTCTGCTGGCTTTCTTCGGTGAACTCGGCTGAGGCCATCGAGGCCCCGTGAATGCCGTCGCGGCCCGTCTTGGCCCCCACGTAGATCACCGGGTTGTCCAGGCCGCAGGCGCGCGCCAGGAAGATCTCGTCCTTCTTGAAGACCCCCAGAGCGAAGACGTTCACCAGCGGATTGCCGTTGTAGCTGGGTTCAAACACGCACTCGCCGCCGACGGTCGGCACGCCGAAGCAGTTCCCGTAGTGCGCGATGCCGCTGACCACGCCCTCCAGGATTCGTTTATTGCGCGCTCCGGCCTGCGGGTCATCCAGCGGCCCGAACCGCAGCGAGTCCATCACCGCGATGGGCCGCGCGCCCATGGTGAAGATATCCCGGAGGATTCCTCCCACGCCCGTGGCCGCGCCCTGGAACGGCTCGATGAAGCTGGGATGGTTGTGCGACTCGATCTTGAAGGCGATGGCGTAGCCGTCTCCGATGTCGATGACGCCCGCGTTCTCACCGGGGCCCTGGAGGACGTGCTTGCCCGTAGTTGGGAGCTTTTTGAGGTGCAGCCGCGAGCTCTTGTAAGAGCAGTGTTCGCTCCACATGACGCTGAAGATGCCCAGCTCGGTGTAGGTGGGCTCGCGGCCCAGAATCGACAGAATCTTCTCGTATTCTTCCGGCGTGAGCTGGTGCGCCTGGACAATTTCCGGGGTGATTTCGCCCATGATTATTTGACCGCCATCGAGGAGACCATGGAGCGGAACAGCACAAGGCCGTCGGTGGAGCCCATCAGCGGGTCGCTGGCGCGCTCCGGGTGGGGCATCAGCCCCAGCACGTTGCGGCCGCGGCTCAGGATCCCGGCGATGTCGCGCAGCGAACCGTTCGGGTTGTCCACGTAGCGGAACACGACCCGGTCCTCGGCTTCCAGTTCATCGAGGGTGCGCTCGTCGGCGTAGTAACACCCCTCGCCGTGGGCGATCGGGATGGTCAGGATGGCGCCTTTCCGCGCCTCGCAGGTGAAGGGCGAATTGGTGGTTTCGGTGCGCAGCTCCACGGGGCGGCAAATGAACTTCAGCCCGCGGTTGCGGATCAGCGCGCCAGGGAGCAATCCGCTCTCAACCAGGATCTGAAAACCGTTGCAGATGCCCAGCACTAGTCCGCCCTCGGAGGCGAACTTCTTGACCGCCTGCATCACGCGGCTGAACTTGGCGATCGCGCCGCAGCGCAGGTAATCGCCGTAGGAGAAGCCGCCGGGCAGGATGACCGCGTCCACATTGCCCAGCTCGGCCGAATCGTGCCAGATGAACTCCGCCTTCTGCCCCAAGTTCTTCTCTACGGCATACCAGGCGTCGTGATCGCAATTGCTGCCGGGAAACACTACGACACCGAACCTCATGGGAGATTCTCAGTCTAGCATGCCCGGCCCGAGGACCGCGTTCATCCGGCGGCGGCCGGCGCGGCTTTTGTTCTCTTGCGGCTAGCGCGTTTGGGGGCCGGCGGCTGCCGGTCGCTCTTTTTCAAGTTCGGAACGACCATCGAGGAGATGAACTTTTTCTCGCCGAACTCGTCAAACTTGATCTTGATGTACTCCTCGCTGCATTCCAAAACCGACCCGAGGCCGAACTTGGGATGTTCCACTTGCGCGCCTTGCGGGAAAGGGAACTTGTTAGCCATGTGGTGAGCAACCCTCTCTTTTTACATTAACAAATTCTCTAATTATTGTCAGGCTGCTCTCTGTGCCGCGGCAGCCTAGCGCCGCCCCGGCAGCGGGAACTCTTTGTTTACGTCTTCAATGATCAAAACCCAGTCGTTGCCGCGCCCCGAGGTAGGCGGAGTGTAGGTCTGAATTCCTGCCGTCTCCGAGGTGTGAACCACGTAGACGTAGCCGTATCTCGGGTCGAACCAGATCTCCCGCGTCTGCTTGGCCCTCAGGAGCTCTTTGTTGATCGTGAACCGCTCGCCTTGGGGGGAATAGACAAAAGCAAACGACCCGTCCTCGCTCAAGGCGGCCCGGATCTTCGCCCCTCCATGCTGTGGCCCGTCCAGAATCATGTGCTGGGCCGGTTGCAGCTTGGTGAACGGCCTCGACTCAAACAGACGGCGCATCAAGCCCATCTGAAAAGCACCCGGGTGGTCCAAAGCCTCCTGCCAAGGGATATCGGCGGCCAACACCGGCTGTCTCGGCGGCGCATACATCTGCCAGATGCTGTTATGGCCATAGGTGTGCCCGCAAGCTCCCGCCAACAGGGACCAGTAGGCTGCCTGGCGCACATCGTAGTCGTCAAACCGCTCATAACGCGGGGCGAAGTTGAAATAGAACCCCACTTGGATGCCCTCATAGCGCGGCTCGCCGTCCAGAGTGGGTTTGGGCGGGCTTAGTTTCCAGTCGTGCTCGGCGAACAGGCCGTTGTCGTGATCCTTGGCTCCGTGTGAGGACTGAACCATGTTGAAATCGAGCCAGCGGGCGTCATGGAACATCACCGAGGAAAAACCGGGTCCCCGGGGGTGATAAGTGATCAGGTGGCTGCCTCCATCGCCTTCTCTTAGTCCCTCGGCCAGGGCTTCGATGACCGCCCTCTCCTGCTCATTCTCGACGTTCTGGTCGCCGCCGAGGATCCAGATGACGGCCCGGTCCCGGTAGCGCTTGCCCAGAAAACGGCCGAATTCCCGCGCGTTGGCCGGGTTGAAGATGGGGGGATCTTTTTGGCGCTCGCTCTTCCAGTAGGATCCCCAGGTCGGCAGCATGCCGATGAACAGCCCCAGGCTTTCAGCTTTGCTCACAATGGCGTCCACGTGGCGAAAATAGGCCTCGTTGGGACGTCTGGGATCTTTGTCCACCAAGGGCAGGTCGCCGTATGGGTTGGGTTCATCCAAACCCCGAAGCTGCGCCAGCACGACCGCCTGAATCACGGTGAATCCTTTGCGGGCACGGTTCTCCAGATACAGAGCCGCCTCCTCGCGGGTGAGCCGGTGGAAGAGTTCCCAAGCGGTGTCGCCGAGGTAGAAGAAGGGCCTCCCGTCCTGGTATTCGAGGAAGCGCTGATTGGCGCTCACGCGCAAGCGCGGAGCGGAGGCGGCTTGCAGCACCGGGATGCAGGCGGCTAGAATCAGCAGCGACAGAATTGAGGATCGGAACAGCGAACGCATCCTAAAAACCTTTCTTTGGCGAGAACTGGCCGGCTGACCGCCGGAGGGTTTAGTATATCACTAGCATATCAATGATCCAAGCACTGGTCCGGGGTTGCACGGTGAAGAACTCCCCTGCACGCGGCGAAGGCGGGATGCGTCATCTCTGATGTGAAGCGGCTGCGGGTGTTGCTGTGTCTGGCGAGTGTGCCCTGGCTTTTGGGGGGGCAAGATCTGAGTTCGGTTTTGAAGGCGGTCGAGGCCCGGTACAATCGGGCTCAGACCATACAAGTCCTTTTTGAGCAGACGTTTACCGCCCAAGGCCGGCCCCAGCGCCGGGAAAGCGGGGAGCTGTTTTTGCGCAAGCCCGGCCGGATGCGCTGGGAGTACTCCGCCCCGCCCGGCAAGCTGTTTGTTTCCGACGGCAAGCAGATTTATCTGTACTCGCCCGCCAACAACCGGGTGGAACGGATGCGGGTCAAAGAAAGCGACGATCTGCGGGCGCCGCTGGGATTCCTGCTTGGCCGCCTGGATTTCCGGCGCGACTTTCAGCGGTTCCTGTCCCAGCCCGAGGGCGAGGACCTGCGGATCACGGCCCAGCCCAAGTCGGACCGTGCTCCTTACCAGGAGGTCGAGTTTGTCGTCACCCCCGCGCGCCAGATTCGCTTCCTGAGGATCCGGGGGCAGGATCACTCCGTAATGGAGTTCCGCTTTTCCAACGAGCGCATCAATCCAGCGCTGCCGGAAACACTGTTCCGATTCGTCCCGCCTCCCGGCGCCGAGGTTGTCGACGCCATCTCCGAAGGGGGAGCGCCCTGAGCCATGCCTCAGTTCGTCCTCAAATACGCCGACACCCGCGGAGAGATCCACCAGCAGGTGGCCGAAGCCGCCTCCGCGCACGAACTCCGCAAGAAATACAGCGATCAGGGCTACCTGGTCTACTGGGTCCGGCCCCGCAACGGTTTCTTGCCTGGCAGCGGCGGGCGCAAGAAACTCAACCTGGAAAAGTTCCTCATCTTCAACCAGCAGTTTGTGACGCTGATCCGCGCCGGTTTGCCTATACTCAAGGCCCTGGACCTGCTGGCCGAGCGCCTCACCGACGCGCGCTTGGGCCGCTACATCCGGCAGGTCCGCGACGAGGTCCGCAACGGCGCGCTATTGTCGGAAGCGTTCCGGCGCCAGGGAATCTTCCCGCCCATCTATGTCACCTCGGTTCTGGCGGGCGAGAGAAGCGGCAGCCTGCCCGAGGTTCTGGACCGCTATATCTCCTACCAGAAGCTGGTGCTGGCCGTTCGCAAGAAGCTAGTGGTTTCGCTGCTGTATCCTTCGGTGCTGCTGGCGCTGGTGCTGGCCCTGATGGTCTTTCTGGTGACCTATGTGGTGCCGAACTTCGCCGCGCTCTACAGCAGCATGTCGGCGGAGCTGCCCGCTCTCACCCAATTCCTGATCACTTTCGCCACCGCAGCGAGAACCTATGTTCTGCTGGCGGCTGCGGCCGTAGCGGTCGGAGTGCTGGCCTTCCGCTGGTGGGCGCGCGGGGAAGCGGCGCGGGAAACCTTGGACAACCTGAAGCTGCGCACCCCGGTGCTGGGCAAGATTTGGATCATGTATCAGGTGGCCCAGTTCGCGCGCCTGTTGAGCACGCTGCTGGTGGGCGGCATTCCCCTGGTGCAGGCGCTCGAGACCGCTTCCGAGTCGATGTCGAGCGGGCTGATGCGGAAATCGCTTGAGAAAACGCGGAAAATGGTAAAGGAGGGGCAATCGCTGTCGGCCGCGCTGAGCGCCACCGGCGTCTTCCCCTCTCTGGCCATCGACATGACCGAGGTCGGCGAGTCGACCGGCGCGCTGCCCTCCATGCTCAACAGCGTGGCCGAGTTTTACGAGGAGGACGTCAACATCCGCACGACCGCGGCGCTGGCTCTCATTGAGCCGGCCATCATGATCTTTATGGGCGTGTTCGTGGCATTTATCCTGATCGCCTTGTATCTGCCGATCTTCTCTCTGGCGGACAGCCTGCGATGAGAACAGAATTCTGAGGGGGACTTATGGCAACGGATCGAGCTAGACCTCAGGACCCGCAGCAGGAAGTCGAACAGGCCCGGGCGCTGGCCGCCCGCTACCGCTGCGAATTTGTGGATTTGGACACGGCCCGCATCGACCACGAGCTGTTCCGGTCCATCCCGGTTGACCTGATGTTCCGTTATAACTTCGTGCCGATCCACGCCGACAACGGCACGCTCGAGATCGCCCTCTCCGATCCGCGCAACCTCAACCTGATCGATGAGCTGGCCATCCTGCTGAACAAGAAGCTCCGGGTGAAGGTGGCGACGCTGTCGCAGATCTCCGAGCTGCTCAAGAAAACCGAACAATCCCAGCGCGTGCTTGAAGAGGTGACTGAAGGGTTCACTCTGGACGTGGTCGCCGACGAAGACAGCCAGGACGAGACAATCTCCATCGACCGGCTTACGGCCGCCGACAGCGAGATCGCGCCCGTGATCAAGCTGGTCGACACCACCATCTTCAACGCCCTGGAGCGGCGCGCCAGCGACATCCACATCGAGACCCGCGACCAGGAGGTCGCCATCAAGTACCGCATCGACGGCGTGCTTCACTACGCCATGCCGCCCATCGCCAAGGACTGGCACTCCACCATCATTTCGCGGATCAAGGTGATGAGCGAGCTGGATATCGCCGAGCGCCGCATCCCCCAGGATGGCCGCTTCCGCGTGCGCTACAAGGGCCGCCTCATCGACTTCCGGGTTTCGATCATGCCCAACATTTACGGCGAGGACGCCGTGCTGCGCGTCCTGGACAAAGAGTCCATGAGCGAGAAGTTCGCCAAGCTCACGCTGGATGTGGTGGGCTTCTCCGAAACCGAGCTGGCCAAGTTTCGGCGCTACATCAAGGAGCCGTACGGCATGGTGCTGGTCACCGGCCCCACCGGCTCGGGCAAGACGACCACTTTGTACGCGGCGCTCAGCGAGATCAAGAACGACGAGGACAAGATCATCACCATCGAGGATCCCGTCGAGTACCAGATCAAGGGCATCACCCAGATTCCCGTGAACGAAAAGAAGGGCCTGACCTTCGCCCGCGGGCTCCGCTCGATCTTGCGCCACGACCCGGACAAGATCATGGTGGGCGAGATCCGCGACCAGGAGACCGCGCAGATCGCCATCAACGCCGCCCTCACCGGCCACCTGGTCTTCACCACCGTCCACGCCAACAACGTTCTCGACGTAATCGGACGTTTTCTCAACATGGGTGTGGAGCCTTACAACTTCGTTTCGGCGCTCAACTGCATCCTGGCGCAGCGGCTGGTGCGGGTCATCTGCGCGCACTGCAAGCGTCGCGTGCAGTATCCGGACTCTTATCTGGAAGAAAGCGGCCTGAACCCAGCCCAATGGCGCGACGTGCCCTTCTACGAGGGCGCGGGATGTTTCGAGTGCGGCGGGACCGGCTTCCGCGGGCGCACCGCCATCTGTGAACTGCTGGATCTTACCGAGCGCATCCGCGAGATGATCCTGGACAAGCGGCCCGGCAGCGAGATTCGGCGCGTAGCCCGGGAGGAGGGCATGACCTTCCTGCGGGAGTCCGGCCTGGAGAAAGTACGCAAGGGGATCACGACTTTGAAAGAACTGAACAAGGTGACCTTTATTGAAGGCTGAAGGAGCCCATATGGCCTTACCACGCTTGCTGGCGCGCTGGCTGAAAGATCCGCCGCCTCCCTACGCCTTCGAGCTCTCCGAAGCGGGCATCGCCGCCGCACAAACCGGCCGGCCGCCCCGCCTCAGCTTCACGGCGCTGGAGCCGGATGTGATTTCGGTCTCGCCGTTGCGGGACAACGTTTTGCGGCCGGAAACCCTTCTGGCGCAGGTCCGCGCGCTGGTTCCCGCCGACGGCAGCCGCCGCAAGCGCCGGGCCGCGCTCATCCTCCCCGATTACGCCGTGCGCGTCACCGTGCTTGATTTCGACAGCTTCCCCTCCAACCCCTCCGAGCAGCTCTCGCTGATCCGCTTCCGCATGAAGCGCAGCGTCCCGTTTGATCTGGACTCAGCCGCGCTCAGCTACTACCCCCAGCCGGACGGCCACGGCGGCAAACGCGTGGAGGCCGTGGTGGCGGTTGCGCCCCTGGAGATCATCACCCGCTATGAGTGGCCTTTCCGTCAGGCGGGATTTCAGCCCGGCTGGCTGACGACGTCCGCCCTGGCCGCACTCGAACTCCTCCCAGGCGCCGGTCTACACGTCCTGGTGAAGCGGACCGGACGCATCTTGACCCTCGCGGTGCTTTCCGCGGGAGTGCTTAAACTTTTCCGGGCGATCGAGCTCGCTGAGTACACCAGCCAGGAGATCGCCGGGCATTTGTATCCGACAGCCGCCTACATCGAAGATCAACTCGGCTCGGCGCCGGAGTCGCTCTGGCTATGCGGATTCGGAGCCGACACTCTACCGCTGTGCCAGTGGTTGGAATCGGAACTGGGTCCGCGCGCGCAGCCGCTCACTGCGCCGCACGGCGCGCCGGGCGAATTCGACGCCGGGCTGCACGGTTATCTGGAATCCCTCAAGGAGTCATGAGAGCCCATGCGAATCCCTGTCAATCTTGCCAGTGAACCATTCCAGCAAGTGCGGCCTGTGCTGGCGGCGACGGCGGCGCTGGGGCTGGTTTTGTCGGCATCGCTGGCTTCTTTGCTCTATCTCACAGTGCAGGAACGCGGTCGCGCGGCCGAGACCCGGCGCGAGATCGCCGCACTTCAACAGCAGGTCGCCTCGCTCAGCCGCGAGCAGGCTCAGTTGCAGGAGCTGCTGCGGCGCCCTGAGAACGCCGCCGTTCTGGATCAGGCCGCCTTTCTCAACTCTCTGCTTTACCGCAAGGCCATCAGTTGGACGCGGATCTTCGGCGATCTGGAAGGGGTCATGCCGCACAACGTCCGGCTGATCTCGATCCGGCCTCAGGTGGATTCGCAGAGCGAGATTTTCCTGGACATGGTGGTGGCCTCGCAAGCCCAGCCGCCCGTCATCGAAATGCTCCAGCGCATGGAGAACTCGCCGCTGTTCGGCTCCGTCGAGGTGCATAGCTGGACGCCGCCTTCCCAGGAGCAGCCGCTGTACCGCTACCGGGTAAGCGTCAACTACAACCGGAGGCTGTAAGGTTCCGCCATGGCATTCAACGCGAAGATCGGAGAACGGCTCGCCGGAAACCTCCGGCGCTGGCTCAGAGACCCACGCCGGACCGGCCGGATTGTGCTCGGCATCTTGCTAGTCGCCAACCTCGCGGCCGCGGCCGTTCTGTTGCGGCCCTGGAGCGGCTCCGAAGAACAACTCTCCCGGCAGCTGGCTCAGTTGCGCCAGCAGCTCCGCACGCAGCGCGAAACGACCGAACGGCTCCGCAGTCTCGCCGCCAGCGTTGAAAAGACGCGTGAGCTATCCAAGCAGTTTCTCGAGCGCTACTTCCTAGACCGCCAGACCGCCTACTCCACCGTACTTTCCGAGTTGAACCGGCTGGCGGAACAGTCTGGCATCAAACCCGGCGATCATGTTTACACCTTTGACCCGGTCGAAGGGAGCGACGAGTTCGCCATGATGACCATCAACGGCAACTACCAGGGCAGTTACGCCGACCTGATTGAATTCATTAACGCCATTGACCGCTCGCCGCGCTTCCTCACCATCGAGCGGCTCCAGGCGCAGCCTACTCAGACGCCAGGCGTTCTGGCCATCGGCCTTCGGCTGAATGTGTTTGTGCGCGGGGAGGCGCTAGCGCCATGAAACTCGGGGCGGAACCGAAAAAGCTTGCCGTCCTGCTGGCCCTGGTGGCTCTGGCCGCGTACTTGATCTATACCAACCTGATCTCGGGCGCTCCGGCGGCTTCGCCCGTTCAGCCCCGCGCCGCCGCGAAGCCATCTCCCGCGGCGCTTGCCGAAACCGGCCGGCCTGTAGTCCGCGCTGAGGCGCCTCGGGCGCGTCAAAACCGCCTCCAGGAGTTTCGCCCCTCGCTGCGCCGGCGGGCGGTGGACCTGAGCGAGGCGAACACGCTTGAAGCGACGCTGCGGCTGGACCTGCTGGATAAGCTCCAGAAAGTTGCTATCGAGGGCGGACGCCGCAGTCTGTTTGATTTTGGCGCAGCGCCTCTGCCCAAACAACCGGAGCCCAAGATCATTCCCAAGCCGCAAACCGTCGAGCCGCCGCCGGCGCCGGAACCACCGCCGGCCAAGCCTCGGCCTCCGCAGATCCCGCTGCGGTTTTACGGCTTCACCGCGCCGCTGCCGCAAGGTCCCAAGCGCGCATTCTTCCTTGACGGTGACGAGATTCTGGTCGGGGGCGAAGGCGAGGTGCTGAAGATGCGGTACCGGGTGGTTCGAATCGGCGTAAACTCAGTGGTGGTGGAGGACTTGCAGTCCAACAGCGAGCAGACCCTGCCGCTGGAGCCGCAGGTGGGCTAATGAACGGGATGCGCGCCAGAAAGCGAGAGGCCGGCTACGCCGTGCTGGTGGTCTTCCTGCTGGCCGCCTTCATTGCCATCTCGCTCTACAACGAGCTTCCCCGCGTGGTCCTGGAGGCTCAGCGCGACCGCGAGCAGATGCTGATCGACCGCGGCGAGCAGTACAAGCGCGCCATCCAGCTCTATTTCCGCGCCTTTGGGCGCTACCCTCCCGACCTGGACGCACTCGAAAACACGAATAACCGCCGCTTCCTGCGGCGGCGTTACAAGGACCCGATGACCGGCGAGGACCAATGGCGCCTCATCCACGCCACAGGCCTGGGCGTCTTTCCGGATTCGCTGGTCTATGGCCCTCAAGGCGGCGAACAGACGCAAACTGCTTCCGCACAGACCGCGGCACAGCAGGAGACGCAGGTTCCTTTGTGGCAGCAGCAGCGCCCCAGCGACATGATTCTCGCTCCCGCCGCGGGCGCGCCCCAGTTGCCCTCTGAGGAAGAGTCCGAGGGCATGCCCCCGCAACCGGCAATCCCGGGCATGCAAATTGATCTCCCCGGGCCAGCGCCAGGCCAGACGGTCACGGTAAACATCTCCGCTGGGATGGCTCCCGGAGGCGGCGCCGAAGGGGGTGAAGCGCCGGGCGCGCTGCCCATGCCGGTCCCGGTGGGACCGCCCGGTTCTGCGAGCGGGCCACAAGCCGTAGCTTTCCCTGCCGCGCCGTCGCCCGGAGGGGGCGCTGCGCCAGCGGCGGCCCCAGGAGCCAACCCGGCCATCCAGCTCATCCAGCGCCTATTGACCACCCCCACCCAGCGCGGCGCGGTGACGGCAGCCGCTGCCGCCGCCGCGCAGCAGCCGGTGCAAGTGGGCGGCATCGCCGGCATCGCAAGCAAGCGCGACGCGGTATCCATCAAGGTTTATAACGACCGGACCAATTACAAGGAGTGGGAATTCTTGTATGACGTGCGTCAGGACCGCCTGGCGATGGCCGCACTCATGCGGCAAGCCGCCGCTCCGGCCGCGCCCGGGGCCACACCCGGCACAAGCGTCCCTGGGATGGGTCCCGGCCGCGGGGGTCCCGGAGGCCGCGGTGGGCCAATGGGACCGGGTGGGCGAGGCGGGCCGATGGGGCCGGGAGGAATGGGTCCCGGCAGGGGAGGAGGCTTCGGCGGTTTCGGTGGCGGCGGCTTCGGAGGCCAGGGCGGATTCGTGCCTGCTCCGATCGGCCCGGTTGCGCCTCAACCCGCGCCTGCGCCTGGCCGCGGCCGCTGAACGGCCGGCCCCGCGTTGCAGGATAATCATTGCGGAGGAACGATGATGCGAGCATCGGCTGTGGCAGTTCTTGCCGTTTGTCTTTGTGCCGCTGTCCAGGGGGCCGAATGGAAACTGGTTTGGTCCGACGAATTTGACAAAGACGGCCTGCCGGATCCGGCCAAGTGGACCTACGAGGAAGGCTTCGTCCGCAACCAGGAGGCTCAATACTACACCCGCGCCAGGGCCGAGAACGCCCGGGTCGAACGCGGCGTGCTCGTGCTTGAAGCTCGCAAAGAGCAGTTCCCAAATCCGCGCTATGAGCCCGGCGCGACTTCCTGGCAGCGCGGCCGGCAGTTCGCCGAGTATACCTCCGCCAGCGTCACCACCGAGGGCAGAGCCGCCTGGCGCTACGGGCGCATTGAGGTCCGGGCCAAACTCCCCACAGGGCGCGGAACCTGGCCCGCCATCTGGATGCTCGGTGTGAACCGCCGCGAGGTGGGCTGGCCGCGCTGCGGCGAGATCGACATCATGGAGAACGTCGGCTTCGACCCGGACATCATTCATGCCAACATCCACACCGAAGCCTACAACCACGTCAAGAAAACCGGCAAAGGAGCGTCCATCCGCATCGAGAAGCCCTACGCTGATTTCCACGTCTACGCCCTGGAGTGGACGCCCGAACGGCTGGACTTCTTCGTTGATGCTCAGAAGTACTTCAGCTACAACAACGAGAAGACCGGCCCCGCCGTCTGGCCCTTTGATCAACCGTTCTATTTGATCCTGAACGTGGCGATCGGCGGCGCTTGGGGCGGCCAAAAAGGCATCGACGATTCGATCTTCCCTCAGCGCATGGAAGTGGACTACGTGCGCGTGTACGAGAGGGCTGCGCCTTGAGCGGCTCTCTCGTTACCAGAGGGCAGTTGGTGAGCGTGGGCGCACAAAGGAAGACGAAAAAGGCTGCGTCTGAGATGCCCACCACCGGCGCCACTGCCGGCGTGGCAAGTCGGGCGGCTTACTCCACGGCGGCCGGAAGGCGCTTTTTCTGGTGAAAGGTTTGCGGCGCCGGAGCAAGTCTCCAGCGCCGCAAACCGCTTTCTCTGCGCTCGCCTAAAACTGAATCCGTCCCTGGAATTGATAGTAACGGTTCAGCGACGAGGTCTGTGCGGTGATCCGGCCGAAGTTGGTGGAGGTCGGTGAAAGGTCCGGCGCGGCCATTTGCGACCGGTTTTGCAGGTTCATCGAGTCCCCGCGGAACTGAAGCCGAACCCGCTCGGTGATCCGGAATTCGCGGAGGATGTTGCCGTTCCACTGTTTAAGTCCGTCGGCCCGCAGCCCGTTAAAGTATCTGGGAAATACCCGGACGTGGTAGGCCGCCGGCATTTTCGAGGCATTCCGCTCGAACGGCAGGTTCGTATTGAACCATTGCTCGAGCGTCCTCGGCGTGGAAGTCGCGTCCTTTTCGAAAGTCTTCAGGTCCCCGTAGTAGAAAATGTTGCCCCAGGCCAGCAGCGGACCAGGCTGGAACTCATAGGTCAATGCGATCTGCCAATCGCCGAAAATGTAGCTCAGCAGCCCGTTCTGAAGGAAAGTACGGCCCTTACCAAACGGCAACTGGTAGATGCCGGTCGCCGTAAAGCGGTGCGGCCGCGTCGTGTCGTCGGGCCACCAGTATGTTGGTTCTTTATCGAACTCGTTCTCCAGGATGTTCCACCGCTCGTGGTGCATCCTCGAATAGGAGGCGTTCAAGCTCAAGCCTTTCGAGAAACGGCGGGTAAAGTTGATCTCCAGCGCATGCGTCCGCGCCTTGCCGATGGGGTCCGCGGAGTCATACAGGCCGTTCATGTGCGGATAGGGCCGCAGAAGCCGGTTCTTCTGGATGGTCGGGCTGGTAAAGAACGAAAGGGTGGACATGTATTGGTACACCAGGGGGTTGGAGGTCTTGAGCGACTCGAAATTGCCGATGTAGAACGGATTGGTGACGTTCCGGTTCATCTCGGTCGCCACGGCATTGTTCCGCACCAGCCCTGTCGCCCAATATTGACCAGGCAGGGCGTCGAGCCGCCGGGTGACGCTCAGCCGGTCGGCCCACTGGCCCCAGTAAGCGACCTCGAACATCATGTTCTCAGCCAACTCCCGTTGGATGCCGACCCGCCAGCGCTGAAGCCGCGGGTGCTCTCGGTCGTAGCGATTGAACGTGAAAGACTGGCCAACGAGGGCCATCGGTCCCAGCGAGTCGCGCAGCGGTGAATCGAAGCGAGTGCCGTCGCTGCGGACAGGAAAGGGATCCGTCAGAGGAGAGATGCCTCTGGCCGGATCGCCCACCAGCCAGTGGTAGCCGAAGTCGTTGGTCAGCACGGTGTTCGTCGTCCGGGAATACCCGTACTGATTGGCCGCCTCGTTCATGACGTTCAGCGTGTCGTAGTAGATCCCATATCCCCCGCGCAAAATCATCTTCGGGGTCCACTGCCAGGCCGCCGAGACTCTAGGCAGCCACATCAGCTCGCTCTTCCACAGCCGGTCCGGCGCGCCATCCTTGCCGAGATAGCGCGGCCCACCCTTCACCACAAACTGGCTGGCGGGCAGCTCCGGCAGCGGATTGGCAGCATATGCCGCTTGAGCGGCGGCGGTAATCGGAAGCGTCAGATTGGGGTCAAAATACGACAGCGCCCGGTTGTAGCGCTCCTTTGCCCCCATCTCATGCTCCATGCGCAGTCCCAGCGTCAGGGTCAGGTTCCGTGTGATGCGCCAAGTGTCCTGCACAAACCAGCTCGTGTAGGGACTCACCAGCGCGTAGGTGTCGTTGGTGTCGATCGACATGCCCGTGGGCATGCCCAGATAGAAGGTCGCCCACACCAGGCCCAGGCTGCCTGCGGGCACAAACCCGTCGCCATCTTTCCGGACAAAACTGTTGGCGAAGGTGAAGTTGCCCGAAGTGAACCCGCCGGGCTGCAACTGGTTGCGGAAATGGTGCCGGAGCTCGAAGCCACCCCGCACCGTATGGCTGCCCCGAATGTGGGTCAAGTTGGACCGGACCACTCGTTGCCACCCTTTCGTGCCGGCATCGACCGAGGTGCTCAACACCATGTCGCCGCTCCAGGCGGTCATCCCCGGCCAGATCACGCGGGGCAGCCGGCAATTGTCGCCGCATTTCGCGTCAATATAGGCGGGCAAACCGACGCTGGTCGGCTTGTACTTGCGAGTGCCGAGTCGCTGGTTTTCCAGGATGAAGGAGTTCGCGCTCAGCGTCACGTTCAGCAGCGTATTGGGACTCACCGTGTAGGTCCAGTCCGCAGCGGCGCTGAAAGCGGGCCGCCGCTCGTTCCAGGCCATCAGGCCCGGGTCGGTCTCGTACGTGTAGTCTTGAGCATCCTCAATGTAGTGAGTTTTCATCCACCGGAAGAAGAAGCGGTGCTTGTCGTTGGCCTGGTAATCGAAACGGTTGGACCAGGAATGGAAGTACACATTGTTCGGCATCCCCGAGGCGATGTAGTTATTGACCGGCTCCTTGGTCGGGTCGGTCGGATCATTGTTGGGGATTGGCATCCGCTTCGTATAGAAGTCGTACATCTTGGGCATCATGATCCGAGAGGAGGAGATGATATTGCCCGGGAACGGATCGCGCACGTAGAAGCCCGGCCGCGCGGGATCTGGATGGGTCGAAACCGGGTCGTAGACTTGATAACGCACCGGGTCCACCAGCAGCAGCTTGGAATAGTCGCCGGTCCGCATCGCCATGGTCGGCACCGTGTAGTTCACTTCACTAGGCCGAGCCGATTGAAGATTGGTCAGGTTAGAGTACCCCAAGAAGAAGAACAGGCGATTGCGCCCGTCATACACTTTCGGAATCCAGACGGGACCGCTGATCGTCGTGTGATAGTTATTCATGTGGCCGGCCGGAAGCATCGGCTGTTTGGCTAGTTGATCCGCCAAGACGAAGTTGCCCGCCGCTCGCGCTTCGGCGATCTTACGATAGTAGTTTTGCTTCACGAAGAACGAAGCCGCATTCCAGCGCTGGTTCATATACTGGTACGTCCCCGTTCCGTGAAACTCGTTCGCGCCGGACTTGGTGGACATGGCGATGTTCAAGCCCGTGGCATGGCCGAAGCTGGCGTCGAAGCTGACCGCCTCAATCTTGAACTCGTCAATCAGATCCGGGCTGGGCATAATCGACACGCGCCGGTCGGTGCCGTTGGTCGACACTCCGTCGATCGACCACTCGTTGCCGCCGATGTTGCCGGGCGCGTAATAGCCGGAACCGCCGCCCACCTGTCCCTGCACCAGGAATTGCGTGGTGCCCGGCACCTGCACGCCTGGCGAAAACCTGGTCAGCATGACGATGTTGTTGCCGATCACCGGCAAGTCCATCACCTCTTTGTTGGTCAGGACGCGGCCGGTGCTCACGGTGCTGGTGTCCAGGATCGGCGCCTCGCCCGTCACTGTCACCGACTCTGTCACCCCTCCAACCTCCATCTGGAAGTTGATTTGCAGTTGGTCTCCTAACGCCAAGGTCAAGCCGGACCGCACCGAGCGCTTGAAGCCTGGCGCCTCCACGGTCACCGTATAGCTGCCGGGAAGCAGCAACTGCGCCTCGTAGTAGCCGCTCTGGTTCGTGACCAGCCGGACGCTGGTTCCCGTATTCACATTCGTGACTATGACCGTGGCGCCCGGAACCACGGCGTTTTGCGGATCGGTCACCGTCCCCACGATGCTTCCCCGCGTCTCCTGGCCCCAAACCACGCCGGTCAAGATCAGCCCGATAGCGAGCAAGATCAGAATGTTTCGCATTGTTCTCTCCTTTGGATGGAAAAGGCGTCTCATTTCTGACGCGTTCGTACCGTTTTTGTAAATCTAGATTCTCCCACCTGCCATGGATCGGTAATTGTACCTGTTCGCTCCGGATTCGAGCAAACTGATGTTACACCGGAAGCCACAATTTGTCAATGGCCTCGTTCGCAACGGATTTCCCGAAGTTTTTCTCCGGATTGTTTTCCAAATTCAGGAATTGTGAGTGGAATTGAGTGTATTTCCCCAAGTCAGGGCGCAATGGGATCCGGCTCAAACCGAATCACACCGTAAGAGTTGGCGAATGGTGAGGCAACGAAGAGTCCGGAGCGTGTGCGTCCGCTCCGGGCGGCGCTATACGCTCTCGCCCCGGATGAGGTCCTCGTAGGTCTCCCGGGCGCGCACAATTCGCCAGCGGTCCCCCTCCACCAAGACCTCAGGCGGCCGCGGGCGCGAGTTGTAATTGGAGGCGAGCACGAACCCGTACGCTCCCGCCGTCCACACCGCCAGCACATCGCCCGGCAGCGCGTTCGGCATTTCGCGGTCCAGCGCCAGGAAGTCCCCGGATTCGCACACGGGACCGACGACGTCCGCCCGGACCGTGCCCCGCACCGCCTGCCGCACGGCGAAAATCTCGTGGTGCGACTGGTAGAGCGACGGCCGCAGCAAGTCGTTCATCGCTGCGTCTACAATGATGAACTCGCGCGTTGCGCCGGGCTTGCGGTAAAGCACCGTCGTCAGCAGCACTCCCGCTTCGCCGACGATGGAGCGGCCCGGCTCCAGGATCAGAAACAGATCTTGCCCCTCCATGCGCCGCCGCACTTGCTTCACAAATTCGGCAATGTCTGGCGCAGAGTCGGAGGGCCGGTAGGGAATGCCCAGTCCGCCGCCCAAATCCAGATGCCGGATCGGCAGCCCGGCGGCGCGCAGCCGCCGCGCCAGCTCCAAGAGGCGATCGAGAGCTTCCAACAGCGGTTCGACTTCGAGGATTTGCGAGCCGATGTGGCAGCTCACGCCCTCCAGCGACAGGTGCGTCAACTTTTGCGCACGGTGATACAACGACTCCGCCTCCGCCATCCCGATCCCGAACTTGTGCTCGCGCATGCCGGTGGAGATATAAGGATGCGCCCCCGCATCCACATCCGGGTTCACCCGCAGCGCCACGCGCGCGCACACGCCCAGGCGCGCCGCCAGAGCCTCGATCAGACCCAGTTCCCCTTCCGATTCGCAGTGGAAGGCGTAAATGCCGCTCTTCAGAGCGTACTCGATCTCCGCCGGCGTTTTGCCCACACCCGAGAACACCACCCGCGAAGGATCGCCGCCGGCCTGAATCACGCGGAACAGCTCACCGCCGGAAACGATGTCAAAGCCGGCCCCGGCCGCGGCCAAAAGCCGCAGCAGCGCCAGATTGGAGTTGGCCTTCACGGCGTAGGAAACCAGGTGCGGAAATCCTTCCAGCGCTTCTTCGTAAGCCCGGAAACGATCGAGCACCGCGCGGCTCGAGTAGACGTAGCACGGCGTCCCGGCGCGCCGCGCAATTTCGTCGAGCGGCGCCTCCTCGCAGTAGAGCACGCCGGAGCGGTAGGAGTAGGCGTCCGAGGCAAGCAACATGATTACTTTACCCGCATCACGATCAACGTCTGGTCGTCGAAAGTTTCCATTCCTGCGGAGAAGCGGTCCAGGTCGGCGAACAGCCGCTGGACGATCTCCTGGGGAGCCCTGTCCCAGCTCTCCTCGAGCAGGCGCAGCACCCGGCTCCTGCCGTAATGGTCGCCCGAGGCATTGTGCTGATCCTCAATGCCATCGCTATAGAGAACGATCAAGTCTCCGGGCTCGGCCCGGAAGGCGACCTCCTCGTACTCGCGGTTTTCGAGCAGGCCGAGCGGGATGCCTTCGACGCGCGGCTTGTGCAACTGGCCTTTGCGCCAGATCAGCGGGGGCATGGCGCCGGCGTTGGCCATCCGGAACTCGCGCGAGCGGGAGTGCCACAGCAGGACCAGCAGCGTGACAAAGCGCGCGTCCGCCTTGCGCTCCAGCAGCGCTTCGTTGAGTCTTTTCAAGAGCTCGGCCGGATGACTGTGGCTCGGGCCCAGGGTGCGCAGCAGGCCGCTCACCAGCGCGGCATAGAGCGCCGCCGCAGCCCCCTTTCCGCTCACATCCCCCAAAGCGATGGCGGACCGCTCCCTTCCCTGCCGGAAGAAGTCGTACAGGTCTCCGCTGATCTCCCGTGCCGGGCGCACGCCGGTGGCGATCTCCAGCCCTGGGGTTTCCGGCGCCTGCCGCGGCAGCAGCACCGATTGCAGCTCGCGCGCCGCCCGCAGGTCCGCCTCCATCCGCTCCTTGTGCCGGCTCAGCTCCTCGTACAGCCGCGCGTTTTCGATAGAGGCTGCGATCTGCGGCGCCAGCAGCGCCAGCACCCGCACATGATCCTCCGTGAAAAAGCCGATGCGCTCGCTTTCCAAGTCCATGACCCCGATGACGCGGTCGCGGACCACCAGCGGCACCGCCACCTCGCTGCGGATATCGGGGTGCGAGGGGATGTAGCGCGGATCGGCCTCGGTGTCATCCACTCGCACGGGCTCCCGGGATTCCGCTGCGGCCCCGGTGATGCCCTTGCCGAGAGGAATGTTGTCCACCGTCGAGCGGGTGTCGTAGCGGGAGCTGAACAGGTGGCGCAACACTTGCTGCGCTTCGTCCACCAGATAGACATTGAAGGAGTCATACAGGACCAGCGCCCGCACGGCCGTGGCGATTCGTTGCAGCAGCTCGTTCAAGTCGCGGATCGAGGAAAACTCCGGCGCGAGCCTGGCCAGCGTCCTCAGGGTCCGGTTCTGGCGCTCCACCCGGCGGTGCAGCCGCGCGTTGTAGATGGCCGCCGCCACGCGCGAGGCGATCAACTGGAGCGTGGATTTTTCGTAGTCGCCATAGGCATTCAGCCGCGTCGACTGGAGGTCAATGACGCCCACCAGCTTGCCGCGGAACGCCATGGGCACCGCCAGCTCCGTACGCACCGCGTCCAGCGCATTCAGATAGCGCGGATCATTGCGCACATCGCCCACCAGAATAGCCTCCCGGGCTTGCGCCGCCGCTCCCGTGATTCCTTCGCCCAGCGGAATGACCAGCTTTTCGATCACTTCGCGGCGGTGCCCCATGGCATAGGCGATCCTCAGGCCCTTGAGCTTCTCGCTGTAGAGCAGAATGGCCAGCAGCTCACACGGGATCACCCGCAGAATCAAATCCGCAACGCCCGCCAGCAGCCGGTCCAAATCCAGCGTCTCGGACGTGACGGAGGCGATCTCCAGGAAGAAATCCAGGAGCTCGGCGGGATCACGAAAACGGGCGGTGGAACGGGAGGAGTAGGGCATCCTTCGTCGGGTGTGCGGTGTGAGCCGCTCTATCGGGTCACAAGCCCAGCCGGACTGGCGCCCCGCCGGGCTCTCCGTTCACATCCTTCCGCTGCACCCGGCGGTACTGCGCCACCTTCCTGCGCATGGCCGCAAGCTCAGAAGGTTCATGATAGCACACGGTATCCCTGATCCCCGGATTCTCTGCGGTTTATGCCGTCGGAGAAATGGTCTGTGCAGCGGCAGACGAAGTTGGCCCAACCGGTTCTAGCAACGCGCGGCAGTTCTGGAGTGGTGCACAAATACAGTCGCCCAGGCGTCCGGCTCTCGGACCGATCTGGTTTCGGCGGGGGTTAGGGTCCGCTGCCAGCCGGACGCCCCGGGCGGAGGTCAGGCCAGCGGGTTACTGGATCGGGTTTCCGTTGGCGTCAAACTTCATCGTAGACTTCTGTTTGCCCGATACGACTTGGGCTTCGTAGGTTGTCTTCCCATCTTCCGTAATCGACACCAGCCGAGTGAGCTTGCCGGCGCCAATAGCCTTTTTAATGGCCTCCTGGGTTGCAGCCGGCAGGCTTTCCAGCTTCACCGTGTGCCGTACCGGCTTGGCGCTCGCCGTGGTTGCGGTTGGGGCCGCTTCCTTCTTTGCGGCGCCCTTGCCCTTGGTCTCCTGGGCCAAGCCAACCGAAGCAGTCAGTGCGCAAGCCAAAAAAGCAACAATCAGCTTCTTCATGGGGTTTTCTCCTTCCCGGCGGAATGTTCCGCCTTTCATCCCCATCTTGAGGCAGCCCCGGCGGTCTGAGGAATAGCCTTTTGAGGCTAAAGGCGCCGCCAAAAGCAGGCTAACGTTGTTCCACGGCGGCTGCCCTGCCTTAAACTGGAGTCAGATCAACGGCTTCGCAAGGGATTCTTCCATGCAGCCCCTGCCGCGCCAGGTGACGTCCCAAAGCATCCTGCGAGTGCTCTTGGCCGGGTTCGGCTTAGTGATCCTGCTGCTTGTGGTTGCGGGCTTCGTGGGCACAGCGGGGATCCGCTCCATCCAGCGCAACGCCGCTACCATCGTCCAGCAGCAGCAGGAATTCGCCAGGCTGATCGAGACCTTGCAGCACGAGCAGCAGGCCCTTAGCGCGGTATTCTACAACCTCTCCCGGGAACCGGAGTCCATCGACAGGGCCAAGATTTTGGCCGAGCTCGACGCCGCCGACCGCAACATCGGGGAGATTTCGCGGCGCACCGAAGGAACGGCAGAAGAGGCCAACGGCCGCCAACTCGGACAAGCGACCGCGGAGTTCACCGCCGAAGCGCGGCGTCTACTGAGCCAGCCGCACCCCTCCTCGCTGCTCTCGCGCGACCTCTTTCAGCGCCACCGGCAAGTGACCGCGATCGTAGCCCACATGGCTGCTGTCGGGCGGCAGAAATCGCTGGAAGCCCAGCAGATGATCACCGTCCAGTCCCGGCGCATGTTGACCCAGTCCGTGTGGTTCCTGGCCGTCAGCCTGGCGCTGGCACTGGTCTTTACCGTGGCCACAGTCCGCATGACGACGGACTTGTTCCGTAAGATGGAATGGCAGGCCAGCGAACTGAGCCGCGTCTCCTGGCACATGCTGGAGAATCAGGAGAGCGCCGCGCGCCGCTTCTCCCATGAGTTGCACGACGAACTTGGACAAACGCTCACCGCCCTAAAGGCCAACTTGCTGACTCTGGAGCAGGCCGGCGCTTCGGGTGAAAAGGTGCGCGATTGCCTGGAACTGGTTGAAGACGCGCTGCACAACGTGCGCGAGCTGTCCCACTTGCTTCACCCAACCGTCCTGGACGATTTTGGGTTGGACTTCAGCTTGCGCTGGCTGGCCGAGAAATTCACCGAACGCACTGGGATTGCGGTGAACTACCAGTCCAACTTCTCGGGGCGTTTGACGGAGGACGCCGAAATCCACTTATTCCGCATCGCCCAGGAGGCTTTAACGAACGTGGCCCGGCACTCCAAAGCCCAGCGCGTGGAGATGAGCTTGAACGCCAACCGCTCGCAGATCCGCCTGAAAATTGCGGACAATGGAGTGGGCCTTCCCGACTCGCCGGGCGTAGCCGAGCGTGGATTCGGCATGGTGGGCATGCGCGCGCGGGCCCGGGGGGCCGGAGGGGAGCTGGTGGTGCACTCCCGGCCCGGTCAAGGTCTCACCGTGGAGGCGGTGGTCCCAAAGCGGATGACCGAAGATGAGCTCAAAGATTCGCATTCTTCTCGCGGATGATCACGCCTTGGTCCGCCAGGGGTTCCGGCGCATTTTGGAAGCGGAACCGGACATGGAAATTGTCGGCGAAGCGGACAACGGACGGGAAACCGTCGCGCTGGCCGAGAAGCTGAGGCCCGATGTGATCGTGATGGACGTCGGCATGCCCGAGCTGAACGGCATCGAGGCCACCCGCCGCCTGTCGGAATCCCTGCCCCGGACCCGCGTGCTGGCTCTCAGCATGCACAAGGACTCCGTTTATGTGCGCGAGATTCTCCGGGCGGGCGCCCGCGGCTATCTGCTTAAAGACGCCTTCGACCGGGACTTGCTTCTGGCCGTCCGGGCCGTGGCTCGAGGGGAGGCGTACCTGAGCCCCGCTGTGTCCGAAGTCGTCCTCAGCGACTACCGCCGCCAGGTACGCGACCCGCTGGACCTGCTCACCAGCCGCGAACGTGAGGTTTTACAGATGCTGGCGGAGGGCAAGACCAACAAGGAAATCGCAACAGCCCTTCAACTCAGCGTCTATACCGTGGACGCACACCGCGGCCGGATCATGGAGAAACTCAACGTGCACAGCATCGGAGAACTCGTGCGCTTTGCCGTGCGCCACGGGCTGGTGGAATGATGAGCATCCCGCCGCCGTCTTACTCCCCCGGCGGAGGCTCCTCCAGGTCCGATATTAGGTTCTCAAAGCGCATTAGGTTGCCGCGGAAGACCAGCTCAATAGTGTCGATCGGCCCATTGCGCTGCTTGGCCACGATGAGTTCGGCCTTCCCTTTCAGGTCTTCGCGCTTGTTGTTGTACACTTCTTCCCGGAAGATGAATGCCACCACGTCGGCGTCCTGTTCGATCGACCCGCTTTCCCGCAGGTCGCTTAACTGCGGCCGGTGGTCGCCCTTGCGCGCCTCCGGAGCGCGGCTCAACTGCGAAAGCGCCAGCAGCGGAATCTTCAGCTCTTTGGCCAGCAGCTTCAGGCCCCGGGAAAGCGCGCTGACCTCTTGCACCCGGTTGTCGAACTTGCCCCGCGCCGTCATCAACTGAAGGTAGTCCAACACCACCAGCCCCAGCGGCCGCTCCGCTTGCAGGCGCCGCAGTTTGGAGTGCATGTCCATCAGCGAGATCCCCGCGCTGTCGTCGATGAACAGCGGCGCCTCCACTAGCTCCGCAGCCGCGCGTTGCAGCTTCCGGCGCTCCTCCGCATCCAAGTAGCCCAGCCGGTACCGCTGCGCATCCACCCGCGCCCCGGAACAGAGCAGGCGGCTGAACAAGGCCTCTTTCGACATTTCCAGCGAGAAGATCGCCACGGTCTTCTTCAGCTTCACCGCCACGTGGTGCGCGATGTTCAGCGCCAGCGCCGTCTTGCCCATCGAGGGGCGGCCCGCCAGCACGATCAGTTCGCCTTCGTGCAGCCCGCCGGTGAGCTCATCGAAGCGCTTGTAGCCGGTGCTGAGGCCGCGAATCCGGCTGGCGGGATCCAGCAGGGTGTTCAGCCCGCCGGGGTACTCGTCGATGATTTCACCGGTCGAGGCTAGGCCGGTCCGGTTCTTGCCCTCCCCCAACTTGAGCAAGATCTCTTCGGCGTTGGCCAGAATCTCTTGCGCTTCCTCCTCGCCGGCCAGACAGCGGTGAATCAAGTTCTGCGAAAGCGAGATCAGCCGCCGGAGCAGCGACTTCTCCTTGACTACCCGGACGTAGCTTTCGATGTTCTCAATCCTGGGCAGCCCTTCATCGAGAGAAACCAAATAGCTGTAGCCGTCACAGGCTTCCAACTGGTTGTGGCGGTTTAGCTCCTCAGCCAGGGTGAGATGATCGATCTTCTCGCCGCGGCTGTTCAGCTCGCCCATCCGCAGGAAGATTCGCCGGTGCTTTTCCAGGCTGAAGTCGTCCGCTTCCAGCACGGCCGCCACCTGCACGAACAGCGAGTCGTCCAGCAGAATGGAGCCGAGCACGCAGCGCTCCGCGTCCAGATTCGCGGGCAATCCTTTCTCAAGGGTGAAATCTGCGGTGGCCATAAAAGAATGCCCTAGTGTAGCCGCCTGGCGGCCTCCGGCGCCATCGTATTTTGGCGCAAACCGTGCTTATAGTTGCGCGGTGGAAATCAGCGCACTCACCCCGGCGGCTGCCGCGCCGCTCAACCTTTTTAAACGCAGCCGTCGAGCCATCGCCATCCGGAGTTTCCACAGGAAATCCGAAAACAATTCTAGTCTATTCTGTACTATTCCGGCGCCTTTTTCCAGGTCCTTCCGGCATTTCATAATAAAATCCATGCATGCGTCCCAACCTCCGTACAAGGCCATAACCCTTTACCCTTTCACTGCCGGCGAGCTAGCCCGCCTGACAGAGGCGGCCGGCGGCCGTGTCGAGATCGTGGTCTGCCAGGACCGGGAGGAGTTTCGCCGCCTTTTGCCCGAGGCGGACATCGTCTATGGGGATGTGAAGGCCCCGGAACTGCCGCTGGCCGGGCGGCTCAAGTGGATCCAAGCTTCGGCAGCCGGGATTGACGACTTGGATCCCGAAGTACTCCGGAGCCCTGTGCCCATCACGACGTACGCCGGCGCCTTCGCCCCTGCCATCGCCGAGACCGCAATCGGGCTGATTTTGGCCTTGACCCGCGGCATCGCCAAGTACTACGTGCCGCAGTTCCTCAACCGCACGATGAATCCGGTGGGCACGCCCAAGTCAGACCATCACACCGAGATTTCAGGAAAGGTCATGGGGATTGCCGGCCTGGGAGGCATCGGCCGCGCCCTGGCGCGGATCGCCCACCAGGGTTTTCAGATGCGGGTGATCGGAACCGTCCGGCGGCCTCCGTCTTCGAAGCCCGAGTACGTGGATGAGGTGAGAGACTCTTCCTGGCTGCCGGAGATGGTGGCGCAAAGTGACGTGGTGGTGGCCGCCGCGCCGCTTACACCGGCGACGGAGAGGATGTTCAGCGCGGACATCTTCCGCCGCATGAAGCGGACGGCTATTTTCGTGGCGCTCTCCCGCGGCAAGCTCTTCGATGACCTGGCCCTGGTGCGGGCGCTCAAAGAAGGCTGGATCGCCGGGGCTGCGCTCGATGTCTTCCCGGTGGAGCCTCCGCCGGCGGATCATCCGATTTTCGACTGCCCGAACGTGGTCATGAGCGCGCATACCTCCGGCTGGAGCCCCGAGCGCCAGCAGCGGGTTATCGGATTATTCGCGGAGAATTTGCGCCGCTTCCTCGCCGGCGAGCCGCTTCTGAACCCAGCCGACAAGCAAGCCGGCTATTGACGGCCCCCCAGCCGGGCAGTGATAAAATGGAATTGACTATTGGGAGGTCGTCTAACGGTAAGACGGCAGACTCTGGATCTGCTTATCGGGGTTCGAATCCCTGCCTCCCAGCCACCCCACAAGCTCTGTTCCGCGCCGCTTCTGCCGGAGGAACGCATCTTGACATCACACGCGCGCACCTGATTACCAGGGGGCCCGTCGCATCCCTTCCCACCGCTGCCGCTGAGCGCCTCGCCGCCCAGCCCGGCTCTCTCAGCTCTCCTGGTCGGCCTGACAGACGCGCTGCGTCAACACCTGGAAGTGATAGCCCATGATCGCCAGGGTGATGGCCGTGCCAAATGACCTGCGGTAACGGGTGGCCGCCTCCAGAAAGAACTTCCAATAGCTGGCGCGGGCTTTCCCGAATACCCCCTGCTTCAGAATCGACCGGGCCAGCGCGAGATAGTCCGAGACCGCGTAATGCTGGCTGTGCGCGGGAGAGTATTGGGACAGAAATCGCCGGACCCGCTCGTAGTAAGCGCTGGGGTGGTAAATGCGCCGGAGGATCGACTGGTAGCCGGCAATCAACTTCTGCGCGTCCATCTTGGGAATAAAGTTCAGCCGCGGCCGCATGTTGTCCCCGTGTCCCTCGTCCAGAATGCGGCCCTCCCGCAGCAGTCGGCAGTAGAGCTGCGTGCCCGGCAGCGCCAGCAGCAAGCCTACCATCGCCAGCGGAATGGCGCTTTCCTGGATGAACTCCACCTGCCGGTCGAAGATGTCCGCCGGGTCATTGTCAAAGCCCACGATGAAGCCGCCCATCACCTCCATGCCGTAGCTCTGAATGCGGCGTACATTGTCGACCAGGTCCCGTTTCGTGTTTTGCGGCTTGCCGGCCTCCTTCAGGCTCGCTTCCACGGGCGTCTCGATGCCGAGGAAGACCCGGGTGAAGCCGGCCTCCTTCATCATCCGCAACAGCTCCGCGTCGTCGGCCAGATTGACCGAGGCTTCGGTGAAGAAGGTGAAGGGGCGTCCGTGCCGCAAGTTCCACTCCGCGAGCACCGGCAGCATCTCCTTGACCTTCTTCTTGTTGCCGATGAAATTGTCGTCGACGATGAAGACCGAACCCCGCCACTTGCGTTCGTAGAGCTGCTCCATTTCGCTGACGATCTGCGCCGGCGACTTAGTGCGGGGCACGCGCCCGTAAATCTTGATGATGTCGCAGAACTCGCAGTTAAACGGGCAGCCGCGCGAATACTGAACGGCCATGGCCGCGTAGTGGTTGGGGTTGATGAGGTCCAGCGCGGGCAATGGCGTTTTAGTCAGATCGGGCAGCTCGCTCGCCTGGTAGACCGCCTTGGCCGTTCCGCGCTCCAGATCGGCCGCCAGTTGACCGATCAAGTCTTCGGCTTCGCCGATCACCACGTGGTCGGCATAGAGCGCGAGCTCCTCCACGCTGCTGCACACCGGCCCGCCGATCACCGTCCGAAGGCCGCGCCTCCGGCAGCGCGCCAGGATCCCCAGAAGTTCGCGCTTGTGCACCAGCATCCCGCTCAAGAACGCGACGTCCGCCCATTTCAGATCCGCATCGGTGAGCGGGCGGATGCTGGTGTCCACCAGCCGTTTCTTCCAGTGCCCCGGCAGCAGGGAGGCGACGGTGAGCAACCCCAGCGGCGGATAAGGCGAGCGCTTGCCCAAGAACGGCAGCGCGTGTTTGAAACTCCAGAAAGTATCCGGCCATTGCGGATAGATGAGAAGGATATTCATGAATTCCCAGAATCCCCGGTCACCTAAGTATGACGGAAAAACCTCGCTCAGCGCAACAACACCCCTGCCGGCGCCGGCTGATTTCACCAACAAGTGGAACATCGCCGGCCTTGCAGCGCTCGTCCTGAACGGAAAGGACTTCCGGACGCCTCCCGCTCAGACCTTTAGGCTCTTCAAGTACGGCGCGCTTTCTCGGAGGGCCTCCATATTCATCTCGACGTAGTAGTTCCGGACGCCGGCCTTGCGGGCTGCCTGGAAGACGGCCTTCCAGTCGATCGAGCCCTTGCCCACGGGCGCAGGCTTGCCTTCCGCAGTCCGGTCCGCGAGGTGCAGCGAGACGAAGCGGCCGGCGTACTTCCGCAGGAATGCCGCCGGGTCCATGCCCGCCCGCGCGACATCGACGAGCTGGCATTGCATCTTCACCAGTTTCGGGTCCAGGCGGCGGATCAGCTCGTCGTAGATGAGCACGCCGTCCAGTTGCTGCAACTCCATCCCGTGGTTGTGGAAGCCAAGCTGCAATCCTGCCTTGCGGGTCTGCTCACCGATGGGGTTGGCTTCCTCGGCAGCCCGCCTCCAGTCGTCCAGCGTGGCCTTTTGAGGCAGACCGAAAGAGGCGATGATCATTTGTTTCAGGCCCAGCTGCTTCGCGTAGTCGATCCGCTCCGGCAGATTCTGTTTCAGCTCAGAGAATTGGTAGTGGCTGCTTTCGCACACCATGCCTGCGTCCTGGAAACGACGCCGCAGCTCAGAGCCAGTCATCTCCATCAGTGGGCCGAACAGGTTCTTGTAGCCCGGCGGCGAACACATCTCAACCGAGCGGTAGCCGAGCGCCGCTAAGGCCTTCAACGTGCCCGGCACGTCGGCCACAAATTCCTTGGCGATGGGGTAGACCTGAAACCCGAGCGGCAGCCCGAGCGGATCCGCGGCCAAGCGGCTGGCGGCAGCGGCCCCACACACGGCGGCGAAGTTGTTCCTCAAAAATTCTCTTCTGGTTGGCATATTTGCTCCTGTCTTTGCGGAAAGCCCATGCACTGCGGAACTGAGTCTACTGCGGGCCCAGCCGGAATGCAACCTATAACTTAGGTTAAGAACACAAGCGGGCGCCCGGTCTTGGAAAACCGGTACGCCCGCTTGTGTCAGCCGTGCTCAGCCGGCTACCACCGGAGACCGACGAAGGCCCACATGAGCGGATGTCCGCCGTTGAGCGAAATGTCCTGCTCGCCGGTGCCCGGAGTGCCGAACAACCGGGCGTCGGTTGCGGATCTCATGTTCAGTGTGGTGGTCAGTCCGGTCCAGTTGAACCACTTGAAGGGGTTCTGGTAGTCGAAGCGGAGGGTGAGCCGGAGCTGTTCCTTGATCGGGATCTCCTTGTTCATGGAGATGTTGTGTGCAATGATCCGCTGCTTATGCCAGACGTTGCGGCCGTTGTTGCCGAGGCTGAACGGCCGGACGTAGGTAAAGCAGTCGTTGCCCCAGCCCGGCTGAAACTCGCCGCAGGCGATCATGGGGTTCTGGTTGATTTGGGTATAGCGATCGCCGCCGATGTCTTGCCAGTTCTCGCGCAGACGAGGCCGCTTGAGCAGGAGGACATCTCCGTAGGTGGGCATCCAGCCCGGGTACTGCTGGTTCGAGGCCGGAGAGTTGCTGATGCCCATTCCGACCGGGTTGGCGCTCCA
>Ga0078972_1005281_pt1 | contig 33100 bp, 25 predicted proteins | sample YelNatPaOPGAMG01_FD_67568 | JGI IMG/M metagenome (GOLD analysis project Ga0078972, IMG submission 67568) | Hot spring thermophilic microbial communities from Obsidian Pool, Yellowstone National Park, USA - OP-RAMG-01 (SPADES assembly) (version 2) | ecosystem: Environmental > Aquatic > Thermal... | reverse complement strand
CCTGTCTTACGTCCATGGTGAAGGCGAGACCAACCGCACTATTCAGGTCTTGAAGTCACGCGGTTCGGCTCATTCCAATCAGGTCAGGGAATGCCTCATTACTGATGATGGTATAGAAATCATGGATGCCTACGTGGGCGAAGCCGGGGTGCTGACCGGCACGGCCAGAAAAGTGCAGGAAGCTCGCGACCGTCTGAACCAGCTCCGCCAGGAAGCCCTGCTCAAATCTAAAGAGCTGGAGCTGGCCCGGATAAAGACTGCCAGCGATGCAGAGATGAAGAAGTCCCAGGCAGAAATAGAAAATCTGCGTGCTGAGCTTAACACCCTGAAAATGGAGCAGGAGATATCTCTGGAAGAGCAGAAAAAAAGAAAACGGTCCAGGGAGAATGGACGAACCTTAGCTAAGGGAAAACGAAAAAACTCCGGATCAAGAAAATAACTAGAACCCAAACCACTCTGAAGAGAAAACGCCATCATTTGAGAGAGTATCAGGGAAATAAAATTTTCAACCTGAACGATCTTTGATTCTAATTCAATTAATATCTAAAGAAAGCAGGCCATCCGGTTCACCGGTAGAGACCTTACTCTAATAACTATTCAGCAAGAGGCTTTCAAAACCCAAAATCCAAATTACTCCAGCTTTGTTGCCACCAAATAGCTGGTAAGTCCCTTATTTTTAATTCATCTCTGTAAGCTTCTTATTTTTTTCTCGCTCAGGTTATTTCATCTCAAAGACAGCCATTTCGCCGAGCATTTTTTCTGCCCCACCTTCTTTAAGCCATCTCTCCGCTTCTCTGTCGCCAAGGAGATAAGCCCGCCAGAAAGCCAGGCTCAGTTCTTTAATCAGCTCTTGAAACTCCCGGTCTTTTTGCCCGCGGCCAGCTGCCTGAGCCAGGCGGGGTCGGCCGGAGAAAATCATATGGTCCCCGCCGTTAAAAATCACCAGATACTGGTCCGAACCGTTTATATGGTCAAAAGGAATCCTTCTTTCCTCAGCCCTGGTTTCACCAATAGGACTGTCGTCAAGTGTTCCGGTCATATGCAAGCAGGGAATTTTTACCTGGCTGTAAATTTTGTCCAGGTTTTTTCGGTTAGCTGGGACCGGAGCACTCATAGGAATGGCTGCTTTTATCCGCTTATCAGCAAAAGATAACTCCTTTCCTCCCGGCAGAATTATCAGCTGGCCAGCCAGAAGCAGAGTGGTGTGGGCACCAAAAGAATGCCCGGCCATCCCAGCTTTTCCCATATCAATCAGTCCTTTGAGTGGTCCTTCTTCTCGGTTTAAAGCTTCCAGCCTATCCAGGCAGAAGCTGACATCTTTGGCTCGCTCCACCGCGTTCATCCCGTTAGCCGCTGCTTTCTTCATCTCAGCCAGTGGTTCTTTTTTCCCCTTCCAGACTTCTTCATCGCTTCCCGGATGTTGGAGGTGAACAGATATCAGACCGTTTTCGGCCCAGAACCGGCCTAAATACTCATAACCTTCCCTGGAACCACCAAGCCCGTGAGAAAAAACGATGACTGCGGCCGGCTCTTTTTTACCGACCGGATAATAAATCTTAACCGGTATCGTCCTATTTCGGGCAGCATCAACCCAAACTTCTCTTATTATTCCAGCTTGATAACTGTCTGGGTTCTCAGTCCTGCCAGAGCAGTTTTTCTGACTCTGTCCAGAAAGAGAAAAACCACCAACAAAAATCAAGAAAATCAAGACAATTGAAATTTTCTTACCCTGTCCCATTAATCTGACGTTCATTATTCCTCCTCTTAACTCATTTTACTTATAATGATTTAACCTTAATTGGCAGCCTAAAATCCGCTCTTGTCAGTATAAGAAAAATCAGGCCTGCTTTAAAATTTAAGGCTAACGATTTTATCTTCTTGACTCAATTTACTGAAAAATGATATAAATTAAGCGGTTCTGGGAATACCTAATTAGTTCAGTTTTTTGTTGGGGCTGAAGATTGGATTCAATCATAATTAAATTAATCAAAATGCAGATAAAAGCGGGATTTTTAGAGAAGAAGGAAAAGGAGAATGAAGGCAAGAAAATTTAGCATGAAAAACAAACGAAAACTTCTGGAAAAGGCTCTGACTCATATCTCCGGCTTAGATATTATATTGGATGGAGGTCTGCCGAAGGACCGGGCCAGTTTAGTGGTCGGAGCACCAGGTTCGGGTAAAACCAACCTGGCTCTGGAATTCCTTTACCGGGGAGCTATGAACGGCGAGCCGGGCATCTTCCTGGGCTTTGAAGAATCAGCCACGAGCCTCAGACAGAACGCCTGGAGCTTCGGCTGGGACCTGGAAGCCCTGGAAAAGGGCAATAAACTTTTTATCCTTGAGGGCCGGATCAATCCGGAAACCATAGTTTCGGGCAAGTTCAGCCTCAAGCCTCTTCTGTCAATAATCAGCCATAAAGCTCAGGAGATGAAGGCCAAACGACTGGTGATAGACGCTCTTGATGTCCTGCTCCAGCTTTTAGAAGAACCTTTTGCTGTTCGTTCAGAACTGCACTACCTCAACCACTGGCTGAGCCAGCAGGGGCTGACCACCGTCCTGACTTTGAAGCCTCGGGATGGACAGTTCCGGCTGCAGGACTTTTTCTACTCCATGGCTGACTGTGTGATTCAGCTTGACGCTCGGGTATTGAACCAGGTTTCCACCAGGCGCCTGCGGGTAGTTAAGTACCGCGGCAGCGACTTCGGGAGAAACGAATACCCGTTTGTTATCTCTAGCTCAGGTATAAAAACCATCCCCATTACCTCCATAGAACTCCAGCATAAGCCTTTCAGCGGTCGGTTTTCTACTGGTATTGAGCGACTGGACCGTTTACTTGATGGTGGGATTTATCGGGCCTCCTGCACTCTGATTGCTGGAGAACCCGGGACCGGCAAGACCCTGCTCACCACCACCATCATGCAGGAAGCCTGCCGCCGCGGAGAAAAAGCCGTCTACGTCAGCTTTGAAGAATCTGACCAGGCCATCATCAACAACGTCCGCAGCGCTGGGATTAATCTAGAACCATACGTTAAGTCTGGACGCCTGCATTTTATCACGGCCATGCCCGAAGCCACCGGAGCCGAAGAGCATCTTCTCAACCTGATGGAGGCAGTGGAAAAGGTTAACCCCCAGCATGTGGTCATAGACGCCATCTCCGCCTGTGCCAGAATGGGTGGCACTCAGGCAGCTTACGAATACTTGATGAGAGCCTTAAACCTGCTCAAGGAAAAAGGGATTACTATCCTGCTTATCAACCAGACCTCAGGCAGCCGCGAACAGCTGGAGCTTTCAGGCATCGGCATCTCTTCCATGATTGACACGGTGATTTTCCTGTCTTACGTCCATGGTGAAGGCGAGACCAACCGCACCATTCAGGTCTTGAAATCGCGTGGTTCGGCTCATTCCAACCAGATCAGGGAATGCCTCATTACTGATGATGGTATAGAAATCATGGATGCCTACGTGGGCGAAGCCGGGGTGCTGACCGGCACGGCCAGAAAAATACAGGAAGCCCAGGACCGATTAGCTCAACTCCGCCAGGAAGCCCTGGTCAGGTCTAAAGAACTGGAGCTGGCCAGAATGAAAGCTGTCAGGGAAGCGGAGATGAAAAAGCTTCAGGCAGAAATAGAAAACCTGAACGCCGAGCTTAACACCCTGAAAATGGAGCAGCAGATATCTCTGGAAGAACGGACTAAGAGACGGTCAGTCAGAGAATACGATAAAAACAGAATGAAACAACCAACCCTCAGACCTAAGACAAAAAAGAAATAGCGACTGATTAATAAAAAGAAATTATTTATCAGGAAAGGTAAGATGAAAAAAGGCAAAGCAGAAGGCAGGAATACCGCTCAGGAAATGGTCAGATCAAAAATCAAACCCTACCAGCTCCGGCTGTACATAGCCGGGAATGAATCCAACTCAAAAAAAGCTGTGTCCATACTGGAAGAAATTAGTCAGAAATATCTGGGCTCCAACTGCGAGCTTAAGATAATTGACGTTTTTCGGGATTATCAGGCAGCGCTGAAAGATGGAGTCCTGGTAGCTCCGACCCTGGTGTGGGTGAGAAAAGGGACTCCCGCCTTTCTCATAGGAAATTTTGACCGGCAGAAGCTCCTGGATTTTCTCGGTTTGACCGAAACTGCGGGAGGTGAAAAATGACCAACCGCAGCCTTAAAAAGATCTCTCAAAAAGATACCCTGAAGAATCTGAAGAAAGAAATCACCCGCCTGGAACGAGAGTTGACCCTAACCAGGAATGCTCTGGAAGCCATCACCACTGGAAAGGCGGATGCGGTCGTCGGTCCGGCGTGTCCATACGTAATTAAAGCCAAAGAAGCTGAGGATGCTATCAAGAATCTTCTCCAGGAGAAAGATGTTCTCATCAAAGAAATCCACCACCGGGTTAAAAACAACCTGCAGATCATCCTGAGCCTGGTCCACCTGCAGCTCGGCCACAACCCCGCCCCTGAAACTCGGGAAAACCTGATAACCTTACAGAACAGGATCAGGGCCATGGCTCTGGTGCATGACATGTTCTACCGCACCGAAAACATGTCCTCCCTGAACCTGGCTGAATACCTGGAAAGAATGGCCGTTCATCTTTTCAACATCTATAAGATTGACGAAAACAGGATTAAGCTGGTAACCGAGCTGGAACCCATTCAGGTCAGCGTCAACGTGGCCATACCCCTTGGGCTGATTGTCAATGAGCTGGTTTCCAACTCCATAAAGCACGCTTTCAAAAATACTCCGGGAGTGATTTCGCTCAGACTGCGCCGTCTTGAGGATGATCACAACCAACTCAGGATTGAGGACGACGGCCAAGGACTTCCTGAAACGGTCAACTGGAAAGCCCCAACCACCCTTGGCCTGGAAATTGTTCGCCTGCTATGCCAGCAGATTGAGGCCAGAATAGAACTCCTTCCTGGACCAGGAACCAGGTTTGTTCTTACCTTTAAGAGGTTTCTAACTTAGTTTAATAACCGAGCTGCCATCATAATCCTAGTGTTTCTATCATTCTTGGATTAACTTCAAATTATTCTTGACATGCTTTGATTGGAACAATCTCATTGACTTTCAACCTGAGAAAGTTCCTTTCACCCGGCGCCACTGTTCCATTCATCATTCATCTTATTTCTCTTCCCATCCATCTTCCCCCAGCCCGAGTTGTGCTGGGTCAGATACATTAGTGACACCTTAGAAGCCTTTTAGTGGAGCTAAACATTAATCCCCTTCCAACTGAGAAAATTTTCAGTTTTCCTCTTAGGGTAAGTTATGTTCAGGGCCGCCGATATCAACCAAGTGAGCGATTGGTCGTCAAGAAATCTTGGCAAAAGGTGTCACTGATGTATTGACCCCATACAAGTTTGACAGCCCAGAACGCATTAAATTATAATCTTTAATAACAGAAATGGGCGCCGCGGCTTTCAATCCACTCAGCCCATTCAGAAAGAGGTCGGGGTGATTTTCTGGCTTGACTCAGATTAGTAAAAAGGGAAATGAGAAAAAATCTGTTCATAATCAGGTTGAGTCAGTTGCAGCTTCGTAACTTGAAACCCACAAGACTCTGGTCGACGCTGACCATTAGCTTTCTGCTACTCTTATGGTTAGCTGTCGGCTGTTCTCTGGAAAAGATGGCCTTAAAAAAAGCCGCAGGCATGCTGACCTCTGCCTCTTCTGGAAACGTTTTCACCAGCGATGATGACCCCGAGCTCATTGCCGGGGCTCTGCCCTTTGCCATCAAGTTTTATGAATCGTTACTGGCTTCACTGCCTGAGCACCAGGGCCTTCGCCTACGCACCGGCAGTCTTTACATAATGTATGCTAATGCCTTCATCCAGACTCCGGCAGATATGACCCCACTCTCTGAAATTGAGACACGGCAAACTATGCTGGACAGAGCTAAGAAACTTTATCTAAGGGGCAGGGATATTCTTCTCGTCGGCCTTGAAAAGAAAAATCCCCGGCTCAGGGAAGAACTAAAAGCCAGGCAGTTCCAAAAAGCACTGGCGCCTTTTGGTAGGCAGGATATTGACTTTCTTTACTGGGCTGCTGCCGGCTGGGTGGCCGCTTATTCCATTGATCCTTTTGATATGTCCATCGGGCTGACCCTGCCCGAGGCTGCAGCTCTGATGAACCGAGTGCTGGAGCTGGAACCCAATTACTCTCAAGGCGCAGTCCATAACTTTTATATTCTCTATTACGGCTCTTTGCCCGAATCTCTGGGCGGTGATGATAACAAAGCCCTGGAGCACTTCAAAAAAGCAGAGGCTCTCTGTGCCGGCAGCGACACCAGCTACCTCCTTTCCCTGGCCACGGCCGTGTCTGTTAAGCACCAGAACCGCGAGGAATTCAAAACCCTGCTCAAAAAAGTCCTGGCTTTTGACCTGAACCAGGCTCCAGAGAACCGTCTGGTTAACGTCCTCAACAAGCGAAAAGCGGCCTGGCTGCTGGAGCATGTGGACGATTTCTTCCTGCCGCCCGAAGATAAACAGAACAACTCAAATAATGGTGAGAGGGAAAAATGAGGGGAAGGATACGTTTTCTCCTGGTCCTGGTTTTTGCCTCTATTCTTCTTTGCCTTACCCACTCCCTCCAGGCGGCCATAGAAATCAAAATCGGCAGTGTGGCTCCGGAGCGTTCGCCCTGGCACACGGCTTTGCTCAAAGTGGCCAGAGAATGGGAAACAATCAGCGGAGGCCAGGTTAAGGTCCGAGTTTATCCCGGTGGCATCGCCGGCAGCGAGTTGGATATGATCAGAAAAATCAGGCTGGGAGTTCTGCAGGGAGCAGTGTTGACCAATATGGGTATGATGAAGATTGAAAAGTCGGTGCTGGTTTTCAATCTTCCTTTTGTTTTCAGCTCGGATGAGGAATTCAACTATGTTTTTTCCAGACTGAAGCCGGTCTTTGAGGCCAAAGTGGAAGAGAACGGATTCAAGGTAGTCCAGTGGACTCAGTCGGGCTGGGTTTATTTTTTCACCAAGGGCCCGGTATTTTATCCGGACGACCTTAAAAAATATAAGATATCCATTACCAAGGATGACCCAGAGCTGGAACAGGTCTGGGAAAAGATGGGCTATAAAGTTGTTCCCCAGGATACCAAGGATATGATGATCGGGCTGGAAAGCGGCATGATCTCGGCTCTCTATCTCCCGGCAGTAATGGCTGCTTCGGGACAGTACTTCGCCATCGCTTCCCATATGCTGGCTCCAAAGCTTTCTCCTCTGGTAGGCGGCCTGGTGCTGAGTCGGAAAACCTGGGAACAGATACCTGAAAGCTTCAGACCGGCCATGCTGGAAGCTGCCGAGCGCCAGGCTAAAGTTCTTTCTGAAGAAATAATAAGTCTGGAAGAAGAGGCGCTTAAGGCCATGAAGGACCACGGACTGGTCATTAATCAGCCCTCCGAAGAGGCTATGGCTATGTGGCGCGAAGCCTCTTCCCGGGCTATCTCTTCTCTGTTGGGAAGGGTAATTCCGGCTGATGTTTACCAAAAGACATTGGACTTAATCCGGGAGTACAGGAACGGCAGTGAAAAATAGACTGCTGATTTATTTTTTCAGACTGGAAGACATAGTTGTTAATTTCGTATTATTAGCAGTCGCCTTTCTTCTCTCTTTTGAAATCATTGCCCGGAATTTCTTCCATACCGGCATCCGGAATTCCACACTTTATGTGCAGCATCTTATCCTGGCTGTGACCTTTCTGGCCGGGGCCATAACTTCTCGGCAGAAAAAGCATCTAACCCTGGCCGCCAAGCTCCCCGTCAGAGAACCGGCTGCCACCATTATCACCACCGCTGTGCAGATAATTTCGGCCGCTTTTACTCTGGCCTTTGCTGCCAGCGCTTTTTCTTTTGCCCTGAACGCTTTCTCACCCGGGGAAAGGGTTGGGTTCATACCCAAGCGGCTCATCGGGTACCTGATGGCTCTTGGTTTTACCCTCATGGCCGGCCGTTTTATTACCGGGATGGAGAAAAAGAAAAGGCGATTTGTCTGGTTCTTATTAGCTTTACTGGTAGCCATCCTGTTGTCGTTGGGCCCGATCAGTGGAGCCCTTTCCAGCATTCTGGGATATGAGCCTGGGTTTATCCGGATATTAAAGGCTCCGGTTCAGGCCGTTCTACTCTGGCTTTCCCAGCCTTTAATCATAATTCTTATTGGACTGGCCTTCTTCGGAATGCCAGTATATGTGGTCCTCGGCGGCATCGGCCTGCTGCTGGTGTCCAGGGCTGGCTTGCCATTAGAAATCGTGGCTAATCAGGCTTATACTGTTCTAACAGATTATTCCATACCTGCCATCCCTCTTTTTGCCGCCGCCGGTTTTTTCCTCTCCGAAAGCAAAGCCGGCGAAAGGCTGGTGGAGTTTTTCCGAGATATAGTTGGCTGGCTGCCGCGCGGCCTGACGATTGTTACCGTCCTGGTATGTGCTTTTTTTACCACTTTTACCGGAGGGAGTGGCATTACCATCATCGCCCTCGGCGGATTGCTCCTGCAGATTCTGATGCAGGCCGGTTACAACAAGAGGTTCAGTGTCGGCTTGTTAACCTCCTCCGGCAGCGTTGGTCTGCTTTTCCCACCCAGCCTGCCCATAATCATTTACGGCGTAACTGCCGGCATCAGCATCAAGGATATGTTCCGCGGGGGAATTATCCCCGGGGCCATTTTGGTAGCCGCTACTATTTTCGGGGCTATTATTTTCTCGTCCGGAACCAAGATTGAACAACCTCCCTTCCACATCCGACAGACTCTGCGTTCCCTAAAAAAGGGGCTGGGCGAAATATTGCTGCCGTTCTTGATTATAGGTCTTTATTTTGGGGGAATAACTAATCTTCAGGAAAGCGCGGCGGTAGCTCTGGTTTATGCCTTCATTCTGGAAACTGTCATCCACCGCGAGCTGAAATTAAAAGACCTACCGCGGGTTATGACTGCCTGCGTGACTGTCTTTGGCGGGGTGCTGGTAATTCTGGCTGTAGTCAACAGCCTTTCCTATTATATCATTGATTCCCAACTTCCCCAGCGGTTGAGTACCTGGCTGGGGGCAGCCATTTCTTCCCGCTATCTTTTTCTGCTCTTGCTCAACTTGGCTCTTCTGGTCGTCGGCTGTTTCATGGATATTTATTCAGCCATCCTGGTTGTAGTCCCGCTGATTGTGCCCCTGGCCGGAGTTTTCAACATCCACCCTGTCCATCTCGGAGTGATCTTCCTGGCTAACCTGGAGCTGGGCTACCTGACCCCGCCCGTGGGGCTTAACCTTTTCCTGGCTTCCTACCGCTTCAACGAACCCATGGGTCGAGTTTACAGAGATGTGCTCGGTTTCATTCTCCTCCGGTTGGTAGCAGTTCTCTTGATCACCTACCTGCCGTTCCTGACCACGACTTTACTCTGAGCGGCAGTTAACAATGCCACGAATCAAGATAGCTTCTATTATTTCCCATTTTTTCCAGCCTGATATCTTTTCAGGACACGTACGGACCTGGGCAAAAAGCCCTCAAAAATTAAAATATGATAAGGGGCATTCCAAGAAATTTAGCCTGAAGTCCGGGCTTTTCAATTACTTTTTCAATTACAGCCAATAGCCCATATGCGGCAGAATAGAAAATCAGAAACAAACTGGCATTGCCTAATCGCGCTCTACCCCTGATGGTGACAGGCTGGAATGAAGGCAGCCCTGGACATCAAGGGAATATCTGGCCCGAGCTGCCGGTTGCCTCTCCTGCCCAGTTCTGACGTCAGGAGGCAACAGTTTTTCTATTGACTCGGTGGCCACAAGTTAATAAATTAAAAAAGCCTGAATTTCAGCCAGGAGAAGCCAAATGACCGGAACATCCAGGAGAAATTATTACCTTGTTTTTCTCGTCTTCCTGACTTTCTTTGTTATTTCTCTCCTGACCAACATAATTGGTCCCCTGATACCAGACATAATCCAGAGTTTCAACCTAAGCCTGGCTCTGGCCGGTTTCCTTCCTTTTTCTTTTTTCATAGCCTACGGAGTGATGTCCATCCCGGCTGGCTTTCTGGTGGAAAAATACCGGGAAAAAGCGGTCATGCTGCTGGCTTTTTCTGTGGCTTTTTGCGGGGCTTTGCTGTTTTCTCTGGTTCCCAATTATCTAATAGCCACTTTTTCCCTGTTCCTCATCGGTCTGGGTATGGCCATCCTTCAGGTGGCCATAAATCCCCTGCTCCGGGTCTCGGGAGGGGAAGAGCACTTCGCCTTTAATTCCGTTATGGCCCAGCTAATTTTTGGTGGAGCTTCTTTTCTCAGTCCACGTCTTTATTCTTACTTGGTAATCAACCTGCCGGTTCAGGATAAACACAACCTGCTGCTGGACAGCCTGCGCCAGCTGGTTCCAGACAAGTTGCCCTGGGTCTCTCTCTACTGGGTCTTTTCCCTGACCACGGTCCTGATGCTCATGGTGATCGGCCTGTCCCGGTTCCCCCGCGTGGAGCTTAAAGAGGAAGAAAAAGTTGGCACCTGGGGGGTATACAAAATTCTGTTCAGGAAAAAAATTGTCCTGCTCTATTTCCTGGGCATCATGGCATATGTGGGCACTGAGCAGGGTGTGGCCAACTGGATTTCACAATTCTTGAAAACTTATCATGGCTTTGACTCTCAGACAACCGGAGCCAGAGCAGTGTCCTATTTCTGGGGTTTAATGACTGTGGGCTGCCTGCTGGGCTTACTGCTACTCAAGCTCGTTGATAGCCGTAAAGTCCTGGTAGCTTTCTCGGTGGCCGCTGCGATACTTCTAAGTCTGGCTCTGTTTGGCCCGGCTGAAATCTCCCTCTGGGCCTTTCCCCTGATGGGTTTTGCGGCTTCGGTAATGTGGTCAATCATCTTTTCCCTGGCTTTGAATTCCGTTGAAGCCTACCACGGCGCTTTTTCCGGCATCCTTTGCACCGGAATAATAGGCGGGGCCCTGGTGCCACTGCTAATCGGCTGGCTGGGTGACCATCTTGGCCTGCGGCAGGGAATGTTGCTGCTGTACCTGACGCTCGGCTACATATTCAGCATCGGAATCTGGGCCCGGCCCCTGATCAGCAATGAAACCATCCAGATGAGGAAGCAAAAAAAATCGGCCTCGGTTGCCGGAGCCGGCCAGAACTTATAAGGACCTGTATTGAAACGGGTCAGGAATTCAGCTTGCTGCTGCTGGGGCCAATCTGGAGGAATTGATAAAATCCTGAATTCTTTCCTCCTACCTTGACTTCCTTCTTTTAATAGACCCTGAGTTCTGCCCCGGTTTTAAGCAAAATTGAAAATATCCGCCCTTTAGCACCATAAAAAATTAGGAAAAAGAGCAAGCTGCATCATCCTGAAAGCATAATGCCTAAATTAATTTCAGAGCTTATTCCGACCGGTTCTATTTAAGATATTTTCAGCAATTATATGAATGTCTATTCATATGTTCTAAATTTTTAGGGGGATTCAGGTAGCCAGGCTTTCTCCGGAAAATAAAAAGGTCTTCTGGCTGCTTGAAGCGACCGAGCCTTTTATGCTAAAGAAGAAAGAGTCGGGAGGAAAAAGGTGGCTCTAATCGGTGTTGACCTCGGCGGGACTAACGTCCGGGCTGGACTGGTAGAAGACGACCGGGTGGTAAAAATGGCGGCCAGGCCTGTTCGAAGTCAGGGGAAAGCTGAAGAGGTTCTGGCTGACCTGACGGCTGTGCTGGAAGAGATTCTGAACCCGCAGGTCCAGGGAATAGGCATTGGGGTGCCGAGCGTGGTGGACCTGGAAACAGGCACCATTTACGATGTTCAGAACATACCGGCCTGGAAAGAACTTCCGCTCAAAAAAATTCTGGAAGACCGTTACCTCCTTCCTGTCTATGTCAACAACGATGCCAACTGTTTTGCCGTCGGGGAGAAATATTTCGGTTTGGGGAAACCTTACGATAACCTGGTCGGCCTGATTGTCGGGACCGGGCTGGGAGCCGGTCTGATCACCAGCGGTCATCTGTATGCAGGCTCTAATTGCGGCGCCGGAGAGTTCGGGATGCTCCCCTACCTTGAGGCCAATTTTGAGCGTTACGCCTCGGGTCAATTCTTCCTGAAGTCATACGGCCGTTCAGGAAAAGAATTTTATGAGCTGGCTTGTGCTGGAGACCAATCTGCCAGAAAGGTCTTCCAAGAATTCGGCCGGCATCTGGGTGAAGCCCTCAAAGCCATTATGTATGCTGTGGACCCCGAAGCTATCATATTAGGTGGTTCGGTCAGCCGGGCTTTTGAATTCTTCCAGGGCTCCATGTTTGAAGCCATCTCCATCTTCGCCTATTCCATAGCTTTAAGAAGGATAAAGATTAAAGTTTCAACCACTGAAAACATTGCTATCCTGGGTGCGGCCGCTCTGTATCTTGACAGCCTGAGATAACAACCAGGCTATCATTAGAAGTCTCCGGATTATCCATCAGACCAGATAATTGGGATACTGTCAGAAATAATTTTTAATCTACCACCAGCTTATTCTGAAAATTTTCCAGAACCATTTTCAGCAGGCTCTCAGAATTTTTGCCCTCAGCCGTCACCACAAAGAGATCCAGGCCGTTCATTATGGACGCCGCAGATTTCTCAGACCCTGCCAGCACAGGACACCTTTTCCCCCAGACCTTATGGTAAAAGAGCTTTCCTTCTTTAACCTCTCTGTTGAGCAGACTGATTAACCGTTTGTCCTGGTCATCGGCTGGAAACCAGCTTTCCTGGATCAACCTGACCACTTTCCCCTCTGGCCCTTTCAAAGTCAGCAAGGTTTTATCTGGCCAGACTTTATCCAGGTCTGAAAAATCAAAACCCTCAGGCGCTTTAAGGCTTATCTGCAAACCAGGATTCCAGTAAATTCCGTCTCTTATTTCATAAAGCGGCTGGGGCTCAGACACTTTTATTGTCCTTCCTTTTAGGCTGAACTCCAAAATTTCAATATCCAGATAACCAAAAACTTTCTGGGCAACAAACAAGCTTTCTCCCAGGCCATCCTCCAGACTGCTCCGGGCTACTGCCAGCCGAGCCGGGTCCGCCACTCCTGGTGAAGGTAGAGCTGAATCCAGAGGAACCCAGCGGCCGTTTATCCAGGCCTCCACCCAGGCATGACCGCCCCAGACTCCGTTGATATAGGCCAGACCGATGAGATAACGTGAGGGTATTCCTGTTGCCCGGAGCAAAGAAGCAAGCAGGGTGGCATAGCCGGCACAGGTTCCTCTCTTGCTTCTGATAACCTCGGAAGCCGGAGCAAAAATAAAACCAAGGTCAAAAGACAAATTCTTAGAAACCCAATCGCGCAACAATAAAGCTTTCTTGAAGTTATCCTTCCCAAAGCCGGCTACCTCCCTGGCAACTCTTTTTACTTCCTGATCCTCGCAATCAAGATAGGCATTAGCCTTTAGATAACGCTCTTTTTCTTCAGCCGAAAGCTCCGTCTTCTTGGCAGACTCTACCTTCACTATCCTTAACTCCATTACCAGGTCATTTCCGGTTTTCTCCAGCACCTGCTGATACTCATTCTCCATCTCAGGCCAGCCCAGTTCAGGCTTTTTATGTTTCAGCCTGACCACCATCCTATCCAGTGCCCTAGACTGCGGCAGGCGAACATTGGCTTTGATCAGAGTCGCCCGGTATTGTTCCTGAGAGGGGCTTTCTTTTTCTAAACCAGACAGAGCTTCATCTTCATCAGACAATAAAGTTATCATCTCGCCAAAAGGTGAAGGCTCAACAGCTTTAACTTCATTCCCCTGCTCATCCACCCATACAAATCGGTTATAACTGAGGCCGGACAACTTCTCTTCTATCTTTCTGGTTTTTATCTTCCCCTGACCAAAATCCAGCTCTTCCTCACCGGCCAGAATCCTTTCACCAGAAGCTATCTGCGAGATCTCCGCCAAAAGGGTTCTGTATTCAACCTTGTCACCTAGATTTATTAACTTATCTGAACTCAGCCGACCGATGCCCACCGGACCCAACAGAGTGCCGGTATAGGGTAACTCCCGGTTAAAAGCCCGGCTGCCGGTTTTGGTTTTCAGACTGACCTTATCTTCTTTGACCTCAGCTTCAATCAGAACAGGCTGAGCTGAAAGCAGCTGGTTGGAGACAACTTTTTTCAGGCGCCCGTCCTCACTTTCCAAATACTCGGAATTGACGACCATCTCAACCTTTTTCCCCAGACGGTTAAAGATTATCCTGGACTCGCTGACGGTCTTAAAATACCAGATTCCCTTCTGTTGGATCCTCATTCCTGTCTCTTTGACGTAGCCTATTTTCTGCTGCCCGAGGTAGATAGAATACCAGCGAACATCTATTGGCCGCGGTTCAGCTTTCAGTGGCTGATGAAATAGAGTAACCAGGCTGAGCCATAGAATGGTTAAGAATCCGGGTCCGAACCAGAACAGAGTTCTGGCTGCTTTGCTAACTGGATTAGCTGACTTCTTAAAATATATTTCCATATTTTTACCTTTTCCGATTTATCAAGATATCATTCTACCTCAAAACTTTGCTTTTTTATCCAACCAAAAAAGCAACAAAGACTGTTGCTCAAAACTGCTCTCTATGCTATAAGCAAGAATCAAGGAAAATTAGGATGGCTGAGCGGTGAGGTGAAAGGCCTTCTGATTATCTTTTACGTTGTCATCCAAATTTTAATTGGCCTCTATCTTTCCAGGAAAATAAAGAACGAAGCTGACTATTTTGTTGGCGGCCGGAGAGTATCTTTTTTCCTGGTCTCTTTCTCTCTTTTTGCCACCTGGTTTGGAGCTGAAACCTGCCTCGGCTCTTCAGGAGCAGTCTACGAGAACGGGTTGTCAGGCAGTCGGGCTGATCCCTTCGGTTTCAGCCTGTGCCTGTTCTTGATGGGTTTTCTGCTGGCGGCCAGGCTCCGGCGGAAGAATTATATGACCCTGGCCGATTTCATTAAGGACCGTTACGGTCAGCTGGCCGAGAGACTGGTGGTCTGGGTGATGATTCCCTCTTCCATCATCTGGGGCGCGGCCCAGCTCCGGGCCTTCGGCCAGATTCTTTCAGTTTCCACCGACCTGCCCCTCGACCTCATGATCTGTTTCTCCGCCCTACTGGTCATCACCTACACGGTGCTCGGCGGACTGCTCGGGGATATTTATACCGACCTGGTCCAGGGATTTATAGTGGTTTTCAGTCTGGTGGCCCTGGCGGTCGTAGTGCTGACCAGGGTTCCCGACCTTCAGTCTATCATCCAGCAAATGCCACCTGACCGCTGGAAAATTTTGGGCGTCGGTGAGTCGCTGTGGGAGAGAATTGACCGCTGGGCAGTCCCGGTCCTGGGCTCTCTGGTGGTGCAGGAAGCCATCTCCCGCTTCCTGGCTGCCAGAAATCCGAAAGAAGCAGTCCGGGCCTGTCATACGGCCGGGGGCATTTATTTTTTCACTGGTCTTATTCCACTCTTCCTGGGCTTTATCGGACCCTGGCTGCTGCCCGGGCTGGCTGACAGAGAACAGTTCTTGGTCGTCCTCTCTCACCAATACCTGCCGGGTATTCTATCGGTCATCTTTCTGGGAGCCCTGATTTCAGCCATCCTGTCGACTGTGGACAGTATTCTCTTAGCCTGCGCCGCCCTTTTTTCTCATAACTTTTTGCTGCCGATTCTCAGTATCAAGAAGGAGAAAACCAAGGTCCTGGTGGGCCGCGGGGCAGTAATAGCCACTGGCCTCATCGCTCTGATTATTGCCCTGTCCGGGAACCGGATTTACGACCTGGTGCTGCTGGCGGCCGCCTTTGGGACGGCCGGGGTCCTGGTAATAACCCTTTTTGGCCTGTATTCCCGGCTCAACAGCCAGAAAGCGGCCCTGCTGACCCTGGTCGGCGGCCTGGTCCTGACACCGGTGTTTCAGCTGGTGTTGAAACTGAAAGCCCCTTTTCTTCTATCGGTCTTGAGCTGTGTGGCCATTTTTGCCCTGGGAGCTTTATTTTCCAGAAAGCAGGCCAGTCAACCAGAGTTCTTTGCCCTGGCGGAATTTTTGCCTGAAACTCAGAAAACCAGGAGCGATACCCGGTAAAAAGTGGCCGCTATCAGAGCCGACATGGGAATGGTAAAGATCCAGGCCCAGACAATCCTGAAAGTTACCTGCCATTTCACCGAAGAAACGCTCCGGGCTGCACCTACCCCGGTCACCGCGCCGGTAATAACGTGGGTGGTAGACACCGGAATGCCCATGTGCGTGGCTATAAAGATGCTGATAGCGCTGGCTGACTCGGCACAGAAGCCGTCTATGGGCCTCAGCCGGACTATTTTCTGACCCATGGTTTTGATGATTCGCCAGCCGCCGCTGAGCGTTCCCAGAGCTATGGCCGCGTGGGCCGAAAGCACAATCCACAGCGGAATGTGGAAGGTATTCATGTGACCGGAAGTAAAGACCAGGCTGGCAATTATGCCCATAGTCTTTTGAGCATCATTTCCGCCATGCCCCAGGCTGTAAAGAGCCGCCGACACTAGCTGCAGTCTTCTGGACCAGAGATTTATGACCCGCAAAGGCCTGTGCCTTAACAGCCAGGTGGTCAGAATCATCAGCAGGTTGCCGAGAATCATTCCCAGGATGGGAGCGATGAAAATAAAAGAGCCGACCTTAATCCAGCCCTTGACGATGACGATACTAAAACCAGCCTTAGCCACAGCGGCTCCAAGATAACCGCCGATTAAAGCGTGCGAAGAGCTGGAGGGCAAACCCAGGTACCAGGTAGTCAGGTTCCAGGCGATGGCTCCCAGGAGTCCGCAGAAGATGACCAGCGGGTCAACGACGTTAATATCGATCAGTCCAACCCCGATAGTCTTGGCCACGCCTGTCCCGAAAATCAGGAAGGCCACGAAGTTGAAAAAAGCGGCCCAGACCACGGCCTGCTTCGGGCTCAAGACTCTGGTAGAAACAACCGTGGCCACTGAATTAGCGGCGTCATGAAGTCCGTTGGTAAAATCAAAGGTCAGCGCGATGGCGATGATTAAAACTATGAAGGCAAAACCCCAGGATCCGGCCACCATGTTCAGCTGCTTTTGACCACAATCCCCTCAACCGTGTTGGAGACGCGCTGATAGACGTCCATGATGGTTTCCAGAATAAAAAGAACGTCTTTCCATTTCATTATGCTGACCGGGTCTTTTTCCTCAGTAAAAAGTTGCTGCAGCGACTTGGCATAAACCAGGTCACCTTTGTCTTCCAGTTCGTGGATGCTTCTGATCAGCTCGCCGACATAAGGGGTATATTTCTGAGACTTGAAAATTTCGGCCACCAGCAGGTTTAATTTGTCCGTCGCTTCGCGGGCGAAATTGGCGAAATCATCTATGAAATATTTTTTATCCTTCAAGTTGTATAAATAAACGTTATGGATGGCATTTTCCACCAGGTCAATGATGTCATCTATCTCATGCACCAGGCGGTAAATGTCTTCCCGGTCAAAAGGGGTTATGAAGCACTGATTCAACAGCTTGATAATCTGGTGAGCCACTTGGTCAGCTTTGTGTTCAATCTGTTTGGCTTTCTCCCAGTGCTGGGCAGAGGAGTTAAAGTTCTTAGAAAAATCGTAAAAAACTCCGGTAATTTCCGAAAGACATACCGAAAGTTCCTCAAAATGTTTGGCGAAGGCCGGTTCCTTGGGCAGTAAGAATTTCATTATTAAAACCAAAAAAATAATTAGGCAATAATCTATATCAAACGCCGGATAATTTCAACTCTAAGCCAAAGATTTTTCTGGTCCGGTGATTGACCCCTTAAAACAGGTATGTTATAAGGAATTATAAATTTTTTTATTTTTTTATGGAGGAGTTGAATGTCCAGGTCGTTGTTCCGAACCAAGCCCATCCAGGAATTGCTGGCTGAAACCACTGAAGCTGGTCACACCCTGAAAAAAGCCCTCAGGGCCTGGGACTTAGTAGCCATAGGTATCGGTTGCATAATAGGTGTGGGTATCTTTGTTCTGCCAGGAGTTCAGGCCGCCCATCACTCAGGCCCTGGCATAATTCTATCCTTTGCCATTGCTGCTTTAGCCTGCGCTGCTTCGGCTCTGTGTTATGCCGAGCTGGCGGCCATGATTCCGGTTTCCGGTTCAGCATATACCTATGGCTATGCCACCCTGGGCGAGCTCCCCGGCTGGATCATTGGCTGGGACCTGATCCTGGAATACATGGTGGCCGCGGTTCTGGTCAGCACCGGCTGGTCGGCTTATTTTGTCAACCTGCTCAACAACCTGGGTCTTCATCTTCCCCAGAAATTCGTGGCTTCCCCCTGGGACAAAACTCCCGGCCTGATCAACATCCCGGCGATGCTGATAGTTCTTCTGCTCACCGCTCTGCTCATCCGGGGAGTCAAAGAAAGCTCCCGGACCAATATGATCATTGTCATCATTAAAATTGCCGTCATTCTCTTCTTCATAGTTATGGCTGCTCCCCATGTCAATCCGGAAAACTGGAAGCCATTCATGCCCTTTGGCTTCAAGGGCATAATGACCTCGGCGGCCATCGTCTTTTTAGCCTTCGTTGGCTTTGATGCTGTCTCCACCGTGGCCGAAGAAACAGTAAATCCCCAGAAGGATATGCCCATAGGTATCATGGGTTCTTTGCTGGTGGCTACTATTCTTTACATGGCTGTTTCAGCCATCATGACCGGTGTGGTTTACTACACCAAGCTGGGTGTGGCCGACCCGGTGGCCCTGGTCTTAAATGAGCTCAATAAACCCCAGGCTTCCATGGTTATTAGCGTGGGAGCCCTGGCTGGCATAACCTCGGTGCTGCTGGTTCTGCTGATGGGCCAGCCGAGAATCTTTTTCTCCATGAGCCGCGACGGACTTCTGCCGGAAACTTTTTCCCGCGTCCATCCGCGATTCAAGACCCCGGTAACCACAACCATCGTGACCGGCCTGATAGTGGCCACGGCCGCCGGCTTTACACCCATAAACGTCTCTTCCGAGCTGGTCTCTATTGGCACCCTGTTCGCCTTCATTATCGTTTGCTCCGGCGTCATCCTGCTTCGGTATAAACGCCCCGATTACCGGCGACCCTTCAAGGTGCCGATGTTTCCCTACCTGCCGTCTGTTGGAGCCCTGCTCTGCGCCTACCTGATGATAAGCCTGCCCCTGGTCACCTGGCTCCGGTTTGGGATCTGGCTGGTCATCGGCCTGTCGATATTCTTCTTTTATGGCCGGAGCCACAGCCGCCTGGAAAAAGAAGCCCGGACCGACCAGCGTTGATAAAGGCTCTGGCATTTTCCCGGTTCTGTGGTAAAATAAGAAGCTGAGTAGCGATAATATTTTTATTGCTCGCCTGTTAATGGTCTAATAATCCATTTAAAGAATGAGGTGGTGTCTTCTATGAACAGAACGCTGGAGAGAATGCGAAACATCGGGATCAGTGCCCACATTGATTCCGGAAAGACCACGCTTACCGAGCGCATTCTCTATTACTGCAAAAAAATCCACCGCATGCATGAAGTTAAGGGCAAAGAAGGCGGCGGGGCGACTATGGACTACATGGAGCTGGAGCGAGAGCGTGGCATCACCATCACCTCGGCCACCACCAACGTCACCTGGAACGACCATTCCATCAATATCATAGATACCCCCGGCCACGTGGATTTCACCATTGAAGTGGAAAGGTCGCTGCGGGTGCTGGACGGAGCTATCCTGGTGCTATGCTCGGTCGGCGGGGTCCAGTCCCAGACCCTGACTGTCGACAAGCAGCTGAAGAGATATAATGTCCCGACCGTAGCCTTCATCAATAAGTTGGATCGGATTGGCGCCAATCCCTTCAAGGTCAAAGACCAGATAAACGATAAGCTCGGCCGCCGCGCTGCCCTTCTTCAGGTTCCGGTAGGTCTGGAAGACAAATTCCAGGGGCTGGTGGACCTGATCAGCATGAAAGCCTATTATTTTGACGGCCCTAACGGTGAAATTATCAGGGAAAAAGAAATTCCACCCGAGCTGGAGGACCTGGCCTGGCAGTACCGGGAAGAGTTGCTGGATACTGTATCGCTGTTTTCGGATGAAGTAACCGAAGCCATCCTGGAAGACCGGGTCAGCGAAGGCCTGCTGCTCAGGGCCATCAGAAAAGGCACTATCAGCCGGGAATTCACTCCGATTCTGATGGGTTCAGCTTACCGCAACAAGGGCGTTCAACTTCTACTGGACGCAGTCGTCAATTACCTGCCCGACCCATCTGAAGTGGAAAACATAGCCCTGGACCTGGATCAACAAGAAAAACCTGTTGTACTCAAGGCCGACCCTTCCCTGCCCTGCGTCTCCTATGCCTTCAAGCTGGAAGAAGGGCCTTACGGCCAGCTAACCTACATCAGGATCTACCAAGGCAGCCTAAAAAAAGGCGATGAGCTTTTCAACACCCGCTCCCGCCAGAGATTCAAGGTGGGAAGAGTGGTCAGGATGCACGCCGACCATATGGAAGATATTGAAGGAGCCGAGTCCGGTGATATCGTGGCCCTTTTCGGAGTGGACTGTGCTTCGGGCGATACCATTTGCTCCCCAGAGCTAAACTACGCCATGACTTCCATCTACGTTCCGGAGCCCGTTATCTCTCTTGCAATTGAAGCCGCTGATAAGCTTTCAGTCGATCGTCTGGCTAAAGCCCTTGCCAGATTCACCAAAGAAGACCCAACTTTCCGCATGTACATTGACCCTGAATCCAGACAAACCATCATCCAGGGCATGGGAGAACTGCATCTGGATGTTTATGTGGAAAGGATGAGACGGGAGTATCGGGTGGAAGTCATAACCGGCCGGCCTCAGGTGGCTTACCGGGAAACAATCACCGCAAGAGCCGATTTTGATTATACTCACAAGAAGCAGACCGGCGGAGCCGGACAGTTCGGCCGGGTGATTGGCTACATAGAACCTTTTGACGGAAACTACGAATTCGTCAACGAAGTCAAAGGCGGACACATTCCCCGGGAGTTCATCCCGTCCTGCGACAAGGGATTCCAGTCTCTTCTGAAAAAAGGTCAGCTCATCGGCAGTCCGATAATCGGAGTAAGAGTAGTCCTGACTGACGGTCAATTCCATCCTGTTGATTCTTCTGATATCGCTTTCCAGATGGCAGCCCAGGGCGCCTTTAAGCAGGCCTATAAAAAAGCCAAACCCCAGATCCTGGAACCGATAATGCGGGTGGTGGTGGAAACTCCCTCCGAATTCTCGGGGAATGTCTTCGGCAGCCTGAACCAGCGTCGGGGAATTATCATCAGTTCCATTGAAGATGGCCTCTACTCTAGGATTGAAGCCGAAGTTCCGCTGAGCGAGATGTTCGGATATTCAACGGTATTGCGCTCCATGACTCAGGGCAAGGCGGAATTCACCATGGAATTCTTAAAATACGGCCGATTACCCAACTTTCTGGCAGACCAATTGATGGAAGAGCACCGGCAGAAAATGGAATCCGAACAGAAAAAATAGCTGAATCAGGAGAAAAAAATGGTCAGAAAAATTCTTTCAACCAGGAGCCCGATAAAAACTCTGGAAAAGAATATCAAGGGTGGGCTTGGACCAGGTCATCTGGGAGTCTTTGCTTCCAGAAAGGGAGTGGGAAAAACCGCCTGCCTGGTGCAGATCGCCCTGGACCGGCTGTTTGAAGAAAAGCCGGTTATCCATGTTTCCTACGCCAGCCGCGTTGACTACATCATCTCCTGGTATGAAGAAATCTTTAAGAATCTGGCCAGCCGGGAAAACTTAAAGTCCGAGATGGATATCCATGATCGGATAATAAGAAATCGGGTTATTCTGAATTTCCGTCAGGAAGGGATGAAAACCGAACAGGTTCTGAAGAGCATTGAGGCTCTGCTGGGGCCGGGCCGCTTCGCCGCCAGAACCATCATCGTGGATGGCTTTAACTTTTACCTTCCCTGCGCTGAAGACCTGGCTCTGTTCAAAAAATTTGCCGCCGACCGCCAGCTTGAATTCTGGTTCAGCTGCTCCCTTAAAGGCGAAGACCCATTGTTTGATGAAAACGGCGTTCCTTTTGTCCTGAAGGATTATCTGGAAAACATAGATATAATCATTACTCTGGAACATGATAACGGCCGGGTCCGCCTGAACCTGGTCAAGGACCACGAACAGATCTTCAGTAAAAAACTGCGGCTGGAGCTTGATCCCCAGACCCTCCTTCTGGCCAGGGTCGGATAAGAAAAGAGACTTTACTATCAAGCCTTGTAAGAGAAGCCTTAATTTCACCTGTTTATTTCGCCTGCAGAGGGATCACCCAGCCTTGTAATCTGACCAACCTGAGCTTTCCCTGAGAGCATCTGTCTCTTATACCTTTTTAGATTCATTTTTGCCTTAATGATTTCGTCTGAAGTCAGCTAATTAACTCTTCTGGAATTTACTGCCTATTTCCTTAATTCTTTGGCGATTAAGAGAGAAACAGAAAGTTTGTCTGAGCCTTGACCTGAGTCAGCCACCAGGAGCTTAAACTTCTTGACTGTTAAACATCCTCAGAATATCATAGCTTGGTAGATTCAAGAGTTTGATTAATAGCTTGCGGTCTTAAAGACAAGATTCTGTCCGATGCTAAATCAAAAACCGGAGGTTACAGAATGGCAAAAAAATCCCTGCTTCTCATCTGTGGTCTTATTTTTATGACGGCCATGCTTCAAGGAACTTTTAAGAAAGAAGATATCAAGGTTCACCAACTGGAAAATGGTCTAAAAATAATTTTCTACGAAGACCATAAAATCCCAAATATCTCTTACTACACCTTTTTCCGGGTAGGTTCGCGCCATGAACGCCCTGGCTTGACCGGAGTCTCTCATTTCATTGAACACATGATGTTCAACGGCACCCAGAAGTTCGGACCAGGCGAATTTGACCGGTTGATGGAATTTTACGGTGGCTCCAATAATGCCTATACCAGCGAAGACCTGACCGCCTACACCGACTGGTTTCCACCCCATGCCCTGGAAAAGATGATGGAAATGGAAGCTGACCGGATGCAAGGCTTGATCTTTGACCCGGAGGTCTTTGAATCAGAGCGCGGGGTAGTAGCTTCAGAGAGAAGGATGGGAGTGGAAAATAATAATGAAGCCATCCTCCATGAAAATGTCAGAGCCACAGCCATCATGGCTCATCCCTATCACTGGGATGTCATCGGCTGGATGAGCGATATTCTGAGCTGGCGAAGGGAAGAAGTAATGCAGTACTACCGCACCTATTACGCCCCCAATAACGCTGTGCTGGTGGTGGTCGGAGATTTTGATAGCCAGAAAACCCTGGAATTGATTAAAAAATATTATTCAATAATTCCAGCTCAATCTCCGCCTCCGCCAGTTTCTACGACCGAACCACCCCAGATGGGTAGAAAAGAAGTGGTTATCAAGAAAGAAGCCCAGACCCCTTCTTTTATTGTCGTTTACCATGCTCCCCGTTGTCAGGACCCTGATTTCTTTGCCCTTTCCATTCTAGAAAAACCATTGCTCCGCGGTGAAAGCAGCCGGCTTTACCGTCGCCTGGTCCGCGATGAACAGCTGGCCATCTCAGTTTTCGGCGGTATTGAAGAAAGAATTGACCCCTATCTCTTCACCATTGAAATTAAGCCCAGGCCGGGAGTGGATCTGGACAAGATTGAAAAAATTTTGGATGAAGAGTTGGATAAGATAATAGAGAAGGGCTTGACTGAACAGGAATATCAAAAGGCCCTGAATATCATCCGCAGCGATTTTTATTTCAGTCTCCAAACCAGCTCGGGTAAAGCCAACCTGCTGGGAATGGCTGAGCTGCTGTTCGGCAGCTACGAGAATTTATTTACCATAGTGGATAGATATTCGGCAGTCAAAAGAGAAGAAATCCCGGGAATTGCTAAAAAGTACTTTACCCAGCTCAACAAAACTGTGGGCAAGTTAATTCCTCAAGGAGGAAACTAATGACCAGAATAAAAGCTATAATATTTTTGCTAATATTTATTCTTCCGGTGTTAGCTATGGCTACCGTGAAACTGCCTCAACCCGAAAAAATTACTCTGCCAAACGGGCTGACTGTTTATTTCTTGAAAAATCCAGAGCTGCCCCTGGTCAGCTTCAGGATCTTGATCCCTGGAGCCGGGAGCGCTTTTGAACCCCGGGACCTTGACGGCCTGGCCAGCCTGACCGCCACTCTGCTGCTCAAAGGAACCAAGACCATGAGCGCCGAAGAGATTGCCGAAGCTCTGGATTTTATGGGAGCCAGGCTTTTCATCAGCGATGCTGAAGAATATGCTTCAGTCTACGGAGAATGCCTTTCTGAACATCTGCCCCGGCTCTTTCGGATCGCTGCCGATTGCCTTATTTCCCCGGCTTTTAGCGAAGATGAATACAAAAAGGAATTGACCAGGAAAATTGACGGCTTAAAAGCTATAAAAGATAACCCCGGGCAGGCTCTCCGTCAGTACTTTAGGAAAGCATATTTTGGCGAACACCCCTTCAGTCATCTCTCGGCCGGAACAGATTCTTCTCTTCAGAAAATGTCACTAGCCGAGATAAAAAAGTTTTATTCCATCCGGTACCGACCCGACACTTCCATCCTGGCAGTTGTGGGTGATGTTGATAAAGACCGTCTCTTAGAAATCCTCAATTCCAGCCTCGGAAACTGGCCTCGTCCGGCCACACCTCCGCCGACGGCCACTGTTCCCCCACTCCCGAGCCCCAAAGGCAAAAAGCTAATACTGGTGGATAAGCCCGATGCCACCCAGACCTATTTTGCCCTGGGCGCAGCCGGCTTTCCTCTGGGTGATAAAATCTCACCTAAAGCCAATTTAATGAACACCCTCTGGGGCGGCCGCTTTACTTCCTGGCTGAACACCGAGCTGAGAATTAAAAGAGGTTTGACTTACGGAGCCGGAAGCAATTTTCAATCCTGGAAGACAGGCGGTCTATTCATGGCCACTTCTTATACCAAGAACGACAAAATCGGTGAGATGCTGGACATAACTTTTGAGTTGTTGAAAAAGGCCAGAACCCAGGGCTTCAGCCCGGAGGAAGTGGAAAGTGCCAGAAATTACATTCTCGGTCAATTTCCCCAAACTCTGGAAACGAACAGCAGCAAAGCCTATGCTTACCTGAGAATTGTTTATTACGGCTTAGGTTTTGATTACTTTGACCGACACCTGAACGAGATCAGCACAGCCAAAGCCGAAGAGCTCAAAGCCACTGCGGTCAGACTGCTGCCCGATAAAGATTTTGTCCTGGTAGCCGTGGGCAAAGCGGAAGAAGTTAGAAAACTTTTGAGCAAATACGGCCAGTTCCAGGAAAAGAAAATCACCGACCCCGATTTTTAAGGCTGAAAGGCTTCAGACTGTGGCTTCTGCTTGAGAGAGGCCCGGAGCTTGGATTAAAAGAGCAGCCTGCAATCTGAATTGGAAAGCAGGTTAGCAGGATGATTGTCTGGAAATTCAACCAGGCTCTTTACGCTCTTCAGGTCAATAAATTGATCCGAATCCAAAAGATAAGAAGCCTTGAAAAAGAATTCAAAAAACAGCTGGGAAAAGGCGGCAATTATTTTTCTGGAAAACCAGGCTTCTATTTGAATATATTCAGGAAAACGGTGATTATCAGGGCGTTTGTAAAGTCAATGAAAAAGGCTCCGACCATCGGCACCACCAGGAAAGCCCGCGGGGCCCGGCCGTAACGTTCCACAATGGCTTTCATGTTGGCCATGGCGTTAGCTGTGGTACCGAGGGCAAAACCGCAATAGCCTGCACTCATGACTGCAGCCTCGTAATCCTTTCCCATCAACCTGAAAACCACGGCGGCCGCCAGAGCCACCAGGATTACCTGAGCCAACAAAATGACCAGCATCGGTAAGAAGAGCCCAGCCAATTCCCACAGCCGCAGGGTCATCAGGGCTATTACCAGAAAGAGATTGAGGGCCACGTGTCCCAGGTCATCTATCACTTTCTGGTCAAGCTCCAGCCAGCCGGTCAAATCATCAAAATTTCTGACGATGGCGGCCACAAACATGGCGCCGATGTAGGCCGGAAGGGTTATACCCAGGCTAACAAACCATTTGCTGACCCAGGAACCTGCCCACATAGCCACCAGGATTATAACGACACTTTTTAGGAGAATAAAAGAACTCCGGTTCTCATCTTCCGAAGCCCCTACTGGCTTCTTGCTCAAGAGCTCCTCCACGACCTCTTCGGCTTCAATCTCCGGCACTTCCAGCTCTTTTACCCGAAGCTTTCTCAGCTTGTTCTTCTCTATCAAGAACGTTCCGACCGGACCGCCGAGCAAGCCACCAGTTATTATTCCAAAAATAGCCGCGGCTATTGCTGCGGTGGTAGCGGCTGAGACTCCGGCCTGTTCAAACACCGGGCCAAAAGCTAAAGCTGTAGCTGGCCCACCAGTCTGGGTGACTGAACCGCAGATAACTCCGAGCAGGGGATTCAAGCCGAAGGGCAGCGCCAGAATTATACCCAGCAAATTCTGAAAAACCACCATGACTGTGGCTATCAAAAAGAAAATCAAAACCTGGGGCCCCCCAACTTTGAGCAAGGATAAACTGGCGGCAAAACCGATGGTGGTGAAGAAAGCAATCATTAATGGGTCCCGGAGAGTGGTATCAAATTGAACCGGAGATATATGATAGTGGTGAAAAATAAGGGTCACCAGAGAAATAAGTAAACCCCCAATGACTGGAGCCGGGATGTTAAACCGGTCCAGAGGTTTTACCCAGCGCCGGAGTCCGTAGCCGAGAAACAGCACTACCCCGGCAAAAGCTACGGTCTGAATCAGGTCCAGCTTCAGCAACTGTTTTCCTTTCTGACTTTTCTAGTTTTTAAGATTTAACACTTTTCCTTTCCCCACTCAACCATTTTTTGCAAATTATTTCTCCATCTCGCAAAACCAGAAAAAACAGAGGTTTCAAGAGCCTCCCAACTTATCCAGTCTCCTGACAAGAAACACAGTTTGGTTAACCAAGATAAAAAATATGCTGACTAACTCTGAGAGCTAAAAACAAAGCTGCAAAATTTCTATTTCAGTTATCCCGGCTCATTGCAGACAGTCTGGAGTGAATCAGGATTATTCCAGCTGTAATATCTTTTTTGAGCCTACTCTGTTTCCGTCCTATAAATCTCAAAAATTTGGAATACAGCAGTATCCAGCCTCAGACCTTCTTTCTGGAAGCAGCCTTTTCCAGCAGCCGCTGCCGGGTATAGGGTATAAGTCCGCCGGCATCAATTATGGCTTGCCTGGCTTTAGGCAGTGGCTCAACCCTGAATTCTTTGCCTGAACTTTTATTGATGACTTTATCAGTTAAGATTTCCAGCTCATCACCTTCTTCTGCTTCAATTTCCGGGCAGACCACAAGCTTCAAACCAAGGTTGATGGCGTTCTGCAGGAAAATGCGGGCGAAATTCCTGGCCACAATTACCAGCTCATGTCCTTTGAGAGTGGAAGCAGCCTGTTCACGGGAAGAACCGCAACCGAAATTCTTTCCAGCCACCACCACACTTCCGGCTGGAATCTGCCCGCTCTTCAATTTAGCGTTGAATTCCGGGAAATCGGCAAAAGCATACTGGGGTGTTTCTGTGGGCAGCACGGTGGCCATAAACCGGCCGGGGTAGATTATATCTGTAGAAATATCATCTCCGAGTTTCAAAACCACTTTAGCCATCTTACTTGCCTCCTTTCCTGGGATCAGTAATGTATCCGGTCAGGGCTGATGCGGCCGCCACTGCCGGCGAGCAAAGATAGACCTCAGCTTTAGGATTTCCCATCCGGCCCTTGAAATTACGATTGGTGGTGGACAGAGCCACTTCGCCATCTCCCAGAGCCCCCTGATGGACGCCGAGACAGCACCCACAGCCAGGATTCATGATTACTGCCCCAGCTCTTACCAAATCAGCCAGGTAGCCGAGCTTCAAAGCCTGCTGGTAGATGCGGAAAGAAGCCGGGAAAATCAGCATCCTGACACCCTTTGCTATTTTTTTACCCTTTAGTATTTTAGCGCCCACAGCTAAATCATCCAGGCGACCGTTGGTGCAGGAGCCGACGACAATCTGGTCAACTCTGACCTTGCCCACCTGGCTCACGGGCTTTACATTGTCAACCGTGTGGGGACAGGCAATCATCGGTTCAAGCCCGGAAACATCAATCTCCACCACCTGATCATATTCAGCATCTGGGTCCGGACCGAAAACCTCAATTTTGCCCTTAACCTTAGCCTCTTCTTTTAAGTAGCGCAAGGTTTCCTTATCTGGCGGCACTATCCCCGAAGTAGCTCCGGCTTCAACTGACATATTGCAGACAGTCAGCCGACCCGAAGTCGGCATCTTCTCAATCGCCGGGCCGTGGTATTCCAGAACTTTAAAATTGGCTCCCTCGGCTGTAATCTTCCCGATCAAAGAAAGAATGAAATCTTTCGGCAAAACATAACGGCTGAATTTTCCGGTGGCTACTACCTTTATAGTCCTGGGCACTTCCACATTCACCGCCCGGCCCAGTGCCCAGACCGAAGCCATTTCTGTGGCTCCTATGCCGAAGCTGAAAGCTCCCAGGGCGCCGTGGGAAGTGGTATGACTATCTGTGCCGACTACCACCGTTCCTGGCAGCACATAACCGTTTTCGGGCAAAATCTGATGGCAGATGCCTCCCTCATCTCCGCGAATATCATGAAATTTCTTTATCCGCTGGGCAGCCACAAATTCCCTTATCTTCTTCTGGTTAGTGGCCGTCTTGGAGCTTTCAGCTGGAACCCGGTGGTCCAGGATGATGGCTATTCTATCTGGGTCCCAGACTTTTGGCTTAAGACCGGTATCCTTGTAAACTTCCAGAAATTGATTGATAACCAGAGCCGCATTTTCATGCGACATGGCTAAGCTTACCTTCGGCTCTACCACCTCACCGGCTTTAATTTTTTTCTGTCCCGTAGCTCTGGCCAGAATTTTTTCCACCATAGTCATGCCCATCGGCTGTACCTCCTTTCCCAGCCTTATAGCTGGAATTTGTAATATATTCAAAGCCTTTTTTCTTTGCTATCTACTCGGTAGTTATTTATATTTAACCTCAATTTTTTCCTTGGGCAGAAATTCTTCTTCTAACTTCCGGTAATCCTTGAGGCCAACAAAGGTTGTATATTCTTCAAAAGATGAGGCCCAATGGGTCTGACCAGCTAGAATTCCAGTGGGCGAATTCTTCAGGGCAGTGAAGAATTCAGTCAGAGCCTTATGCATGACCATGATAGAAGCCACCGGAATGGAAACCCGGCCGACACCCATTTTAGCCAGTTCAGGAATGGGAATGAGCTCGGTCTTAACTCCGGTTATGGCATCCATCAGGTTGACCGAAAGAGGCCCTTTGATTTCTTTAATCGCTCTTTCTATGTCGGCCCGGCTCCTGATGCCATCTATAAAAGCCAGGTCGGCTCCGGCTTCCAGGTACAGGTTGCAGCGCCGGATAGCTTCTTCCAGACCAGCCACAGCGAAAACATCTGTCCTGGCGTTGATGATGAAGTCTGGGTCCAGCCTGTCCCGGACTTTAGCGCAGGCTCTAATCTTTCCCACCATTTCTTCAGCCGGTATGACTTCTTTGCCGGCCATGTGGCCGCAGCGCTTGGGGAAAACCTGGTCTTCTATGTTCAGACCGGCTGCACCCATGGTGATAACTCGCTCTGTTACCCAGGCGGCATTAATGGCGTTTCCCCCGCCAGTATCCACATCAGCCATGACCGGGATGTTAACTGCCTGAACAATATTCCAGGTTAAATCTAAAATGTCCTTCATCTGCACCAGACCGACATCAGGTTTAGCCAGAAGAGAACCAGCCAGGCCAAAGCCTGAAACCTGGATGGCTTCAAAGCCGCATTTTTCAATGATCCTGGCACTCAGGGCATCATGACAACCGGGAACGACTACTGCCCGGCGTTCCATGATGGCTTTTCTCAAAACTGTGGTTTTTTTCATCAGATTCTCCTTGAGTTGTATTAATTTGAAGAATTATTATAATAGGAAAAATTCAATTTTACCACTGAAAGAATCAGCGGTGTTAGAGAAGAAAAGAACTAATTGGCCTGAGACCTTTTTCAGCCCGGATGAGCTGGCCGAATTTGAAAAAATTGGCCAGAAATTCTCTCCAGAACAAATGAAAGATTATCAAAGAAGATGGACCGAGCTGATTGGAGAAATAAGAGAAAACCTTCATCTTTCACCCGAGAGCCCCGAGGCTCAGGAACTTGCCAGACGCTGGCAGGGGTTGCTTGAGGAAGGGTACCAGGGGCATGAAGTGCTGCTAGAGAGAGTTGGCCAGGCTTACCGGCAGCAGGTTGTCCCCCGGGAGTACTCTCCTTACGTTTCTGAAGCCTGGAATTTTATTAAAAAAGCCTTAAGATTTTCAGACCTTAAAAAGTGCTAAGGAGTGGATCTTTGGCTGAAACAGGCCGGATTTCCGAATATCTTTTCGGCTGGTTCAGAAAAACCCCCAGCCCCGCCCGCCGGGCCCTCCTGGCTTCTTGCTTCGGCTGGATGCTAGATTCATTTGATGTAATGCTCTATGCCCTGGTGCTGGCTCACCTGATTCGGGACCTCTCAATGTCCAAACCGACGGCCGGGCTTCTGGGTTCTTTAACTCTTCTGGCTTCAGCTTTTGGGGGAATGATTTTTGGAGTGGTGGCTGACCGCCTGGGCAGAACCGTGGCTCTGCGGGCGAGTATCCTGATTTACTCCATCTTCACTTTTTTCTGTGGCCTTTCTCAGAACGTTTTCCAGCTCGGGCTTTTTCGGGTTTTTCTGGGTCTGGGGATGGGCGGAGAGTGGGCTTCGGGAGCAGCTCTGGTCTCGGAGTATTTTCCCTCAGAACACAGGGGCAAGGCTCTGGGCTTTATGCAGAGTTTCTGGGCTGTTGGATATGCCCTGGCCGCGCTGGTTACCTCGGTTGTTCTTCCTGCCTTCGGCTGGAGAGCCGTATTCTTCGTTGGCATCCTGCCAGCCCTTCTGGTCTTCTGGATCAGGTCAAGAGTAGAAGAACCCCAACTCTGGAAAAAAGCCAGGCAGGCTGAATATCGCTCAAAAGAGTCAGAACCAAGCGGTTCAGAAAAAACTCCTTCAGCCGACCACCCTATCAAGAAAAATGAAAAGGACCAGTTGGCAAAGATTGGGCCAGAAAAATCCTCAACTGTCATTTCAGGACAACTGCTAAGAACCACTCTGGCCGTCACTCTGATGAACGCCCTGACCATGTTTGCCTGGTGGGGCTTTAACCTCTGGATTCCGGGTTATCTGTCTTTGAGCCAGGCTCAAGGCGGAGTGGGCCTGACCACCCGGCATATGTCATCTCTGGTCATCTTCATGCAGCTGGGGATGTGGCTGGGCTATCTGACCTTCGGTTATATCAGCGATTCTTTGGGCCGGAAAAAAAGCTATGTTTTTTATCTTCTTTCTGCGAGCCTGCTGGTTTTCCTCTACTCCATCGCCCGGGCTCCTCTGCTTCTTTTTTTCTTGGGACCGGTAGTAGCCTTCTTTGGCACCGGATATTTCTCCGGCTTCGGGGCTTTAACCGCCGAACTTTATCCGACCCGTATCAGAGCCACCCTGCAGGGAATCACCTACAACAGCGGTCGGATTGTCTCAGCCATAGCTCCCCTGGCCATCGGCTCCATGGCTCAGGACAAAGGATTCCAGACCGCCTTCTGGCTGGTTTCTGCAGCCTTCATCCTGGCTGCCCTGAGCTGGACTCTCATTCCCGAAACCAAAGGAAAAGAACTGGATTAAAAGGAATAAAAATTGATCTTGGCAACTATCTTATCACCAGTTTATGCGCACCAAATTGTCAAGCGCATTAACCAGAAATAAAAGCGGCGGCCAGATAATAACAGGCATCAGGATAAAAAGCACTTTCTTTACTGGCCTTCTTAATTCTGACTTAAAAACTATCAGAAGATTTTTATAAGCGAAGAAAAGACAAATAGAAGCTATTAGAAAAGAAATTGCGGGCCAGAAATAAAGTCTCGGGTTCGAAAGAAAACTTGAAGCCTGGCCTATTTTACCATCAATTTCATATGGAGGCTTCGCCATCTGGACTCCAGCCCCAGTGGCGGTAATAGGCATCAAGGATAGCGCTATAAAGGACGGGGTCCACGGCCCGGCCAGCATAAGGACCGGCAGTCAAAGGTTCTAAAAACTTTGGCGGAATAAAAGCATCGTAATCGCGCTTTCTTCCCTGCTGGTTGTTGATGTGGCGCTCAAGAGTATAAATCCTGCGTCCGCACTCCTTGAGGCTTTCCGCCGTATACTCAAACCCGGTCAGGGCCCGGTACATCTCCAGAAAAGTCGGCGAAGTAAAATCTTCCGTGAAAAAGTCACAGAGTCCCAGGGAATCGGTCAGCGCCTTACCTACCTGACTGCCGGCCACATAAGCCGCCAGGTCCTCAGCTCCCTGCAAACCAGCTTCTTCTGCCTGAATGGTCCAGGCGTAGGTATGGTCGCCGCGGCCGCGGTTGGAGGTGCCGTAAGCAGTAAACATCCCGGGAAAAACCTTGGGTTCAATGCCCGCATAGCCCAGACCCGCGTAAGCGGTCGTCAGACAGCGCACTATCTCTTCTGGTTTTACCTGACTCAAAGATTTGACTAGCTCTTCAACCACCAGATCAGTTGGCTGCGACAGAAGCCGGCCGAGCTCCGAGCTTCCATAAACTATCTGCTCCAGAGCTTTTATCATACTCTGCCCATCGCCAAAGGCCGGCGCGCCGGGGAATTTCAGCCATCCCTTTTCGTTAAGCTCCATGGCTCCGGCCATGACACTGCCAAAAGTCATGGTATCCACGCCGTATTCATTGCACAGGTGGTTCAGAAAGAAAATGGCTTCCCGGTCCGTCAGGCAGCAGTTTATCCACAGAGCTACGGTTTCAAACTCGGGTCTGACGCCTTCGCCGGCATAAGGTCCGCTGCGAACCGAAGCTGCCCGGCTGCAGAGAATATGCCGGCAGCGGTTGCAGACTTTATGCTTGCCCGCAATCTCCAGAAAAGCCCGGGTAGAAACGTTTTTATAAAGCTCCGGGTCAAAATAGCCTTCAGCAAAATTGTGCCAGGGAAGATAACCGCCGAGTTTCCCCAGGTAACCGCCGTTAAAAGCCCGGTCCAGCCACCAGGTAGTGCCGGTTTCTGGCCGGAAAGAAGCTGTCCAGTTCGGGTCGTGGACATGAT
>Ga0078972_1005279_pt1 | contig 33136 bp, 34 predicted proteins | sample YelNatPaOPGAMG01_FD_67568 | JGI IMG/M metagenome (GOLD analysis project Ga0078972, IMG submission 67568) | Hot spring thermophilic microbial communities from Obsidian Pool, Yellowstone National Park, USA - OP-RAMG-01 (SPADES assembly) (version 2) | ecosystem: Environmental > Aquatic > Thermal... | reverse complement strand
GATAGTTGAAAAATTGACTTTTTAGCTTTTTCTTGAATCATATACTGATGCTTTAAACAATCATTATAAATGCCGACTATTCCTCTAATACCAGTATACTTACAATGAATATGATTAAAAAACTCCATAGGTTTTAATCCTTGGGATTTCCCAAAATGTTTTTGATCTTATGCACCCATTTTTAGTTTTCTCTGACATTATAAATATTATAAAGCATTTTTTCTTTTCTAAATATTTTTTAATCAAGCTATTGGTTTAGGAATGCTTAATTTTAGTTTTTTCTGTTTAATATTTCTTCATTAAATTAAGTGGACTTTTAAATCTCTTGTTTTTGGTTTATAATTTTAATAATGATTTTTATTATTATTTTAGGAATTTTAATTTTAGTTATTGGGCATGAATTTGGCCATTTTATTGCCGCTAAGCTTTTAAAAATGAGAGTAGAAGAGTTTGGAATAGGATTGCCTCCGCGGGTTTTAGGAAAAAAAGTAGGAGAAACAAGATATAGCTTTAATGCTTTACCATTGGGAGGGTTTGTAAAAATTTATGGAGAAAATGAGTCAAAGGAAGAAGATAAAGAAGCTTTTTTAAATAAACCTTTTTGGCAAAAAATTGTTGTTATTTTTAGTGGAATATTAGCTAATTTTTTATTAGGATGGTTTTTCTTTAGTTTTGTTTTTGCGGTTGGAATGCCAAAACATTTAATAGTATCTCAAGTTATAGAAAATTCTCCAGCTTATAATGCTGGTATCCAAAAAGGAGATATGATTGAAAAAATAACAATTGGTAATGTTGCTTTAAGTGATCCAATTTCAGCTGAAAGTTTTGTAAATTTAGTTAAAAATTCTCTTGAGAAAGAAGTAATTTTGGAAGTTTTAAGAAATAAAGAAAAACAAACCTTATCCTTAACTAAAAGAGATTTTTATTCTGAGGAAATGGGATATTTAGGAATGGGGGTAGGCGAAATTGGTATTTCTAAGGAGCCTTTTTTAATAGCTGTTTGGCATGGCCTTCAAGAAGCTATAATTTGGGTAGAATTAATGTTTAAGGCTTTAGGGATGTTGATTTCTAATCTTTTTTACAATCAAAATGTCTTAAGTGAATTAACTGGACCAATTGGTGTTGTGGCTTTTACATCAAAAGCTGGATCTTTTGGAATAATCTATATTTTTCAATTTTTAGGGTTAATATCTATTAATTTAGCAGTAATTAATATTTTACCTATTCCCGCTTTGGATGGAGGAAGGTTTTTATTTTTCTTAATTGAAAAAATTAAAGGTAAAAAAATTTCTTTTCAACTTCAAAACGCTTTAATTGGTATTAGTTTTTTATTACTTTTAATTTTAATGATTTTTGTTACTTTAGAAGACATTAAAAGATTTTTTTAAATTAAAATGTAAATGCAAAACAAAATTAAAAAAATAGCAATTTTAGTAGGGGGTCCTTCTTTAGAATATGAAGTTTCTTTAGAAAGTGGAACAAATGTTTTAAATAACTTACCTCAAGAAAAATATGAAGGACAAAAAGTTCTTATTGATCAAAATAGCAATTGGGAAATATCGCCTGAAATTCTAAGTAAAAAATTTTCTGCTGCTTTTATTGCAATGCATGGGTCCTATGGGGAAGATGGTACTGTCCAGCGTATTTTAGAAGAACATAAAATACCTTATACCGGATCATCTCCAACAGTAAGCGCTTTAGGGATGAATAAATTTTTATCTTTAAAAGTTTTTAAAACTGCAGGGTTAAACGTTCCCTTTACGATTTTATTACATAGAAATCAGTGGCAAAAAAATTCTGAAAATATTTTAGCAAATATTTTTTTGCATATTAAAAAACCTTGGGTTGTTAAGCCAAATAATTCTGGTTCGAGTCTGGGTGTAAAAATAGTTTATAGTGAAGAAGAATTAAAAGAACACTTGGATTTTTTATTGCGGGAATTTAATGAAGTATTAGTACAAGAATTTATTGCTGGTAAAGAAGTAACCTGTGGGGTTGTTGATTTTGGCCATCATTCATCAGCTTTTCCTCTTTTACCGACAGAAATTATTCCTCTTGAAAGAGATTTTTTTGATTTTCAATCAAAATATGATCCAAAGTATCATTTGGAAATTACACCAGCAAGATTACCCTGGCCTTACTTGCAAGAGATAAGGAAAATTGCCCTTTTTGTTCATCGGCTAATACAAGCGCGCCATTTTTCAAGGACAGATATGATTATTGGAAGAGATAAGAAAATATATGTTTTGGAAATTAATACCATTCCTGGTCTCACAAAAAACAGTATTTTACCTCAAGAAGCTGAAAAATTTAATTTGCCATTTTCCAAATTATTAGATATGATTTTAAAATCAATATAATAAAAAGACCAAAATTAATAAATTAATATGAAACAATCAATTTTGTTTACAAATACAAGAAAAAATTTACCTAAAGATGAGGTAGCAATTAATGCTCAACTTTTAATTAAAGCTAATTTTATAGAAAAACTAATGGCTGGAGTTTATTCTTATTTACCTTTGGGATTTATTGTAAGATCAAAAATCATCAAAATAATAGAAGAAGAAATGAATAAACTTGGAGCAACAGAAATGTTAATGCCTGCGCTTCATCCAAAATCCGCATGGGAAGTTTCGGGTAGATGGGAAGTTTTAAAACCAATTATGTATCAATTTCAGGATCATAGTGGAAAAGAAGTTGGTTTGGGTACTACTCATGAAGAAATTATAGCTACTATAGCTAAAAATATTATTACCTCTTATCAGGATTTACCTAAAGCTGTTTATCAAATTCAAACTAAGTTTAGAGATGAAAAAAGAGCTAAATCTGGAGTTTTAAGAGGTAGAGAATTTACAATGAAAGATTTATATAGTTTTCATATAAATGAAGAATCTTTAAATGATTTTTATGAAAAGGTAAAAGTGGCTTATTTGAAAATTTTCAAGCGTTGTAAGTTACAAGCTTATGTTACCGAAGCTTCGGGAGGAGATTTTTCTAAAAACTATTCGCATGAATTTATGGTTGAAACAGAAGCAGGAGAAGATGAAATTTTCCTTTGCAGAAAATGTAAATTTGCGCGAAATAAAGAAATTGCTGAATTTAAAGAAAAAAGCAAATGCCCTGTTTGTAAAAATGGGGTTTTAGAGAAAATTAAGACCATAGAAGTTGGTAATATTTTTAAATTAGGGACTAAATATTCAGAATCTGCGGGATTAAAATTTATGGATAAGGATGGTCAATTAAAAGCGGTGGTGATGGGTTCTTATGGAATTGGGGTAGAAAGATTAATGGGAACAATTGTAGAAGTGCATCATGATAAAAATGGAATTATTTGGCCAGAAGAAGTTACGCCTTTTAAAATACATCTTTTGAGTTTAAGTAATGATAAAGAAGTTTTAAAATTCAGTAAGGAAATTTATAATTATTTAGAAAAAAATGGTGTTGAGATTTTGTGGGACGATAGGAAAAATGTGTCTCCGGGAGAAAAATTGTATGATGCTGACTTAATTGGATGCAGTTGGAGGGCGGTAATAAGCAAAAAATTGGTTATTCAGAAAAAAATAGAATTTAAAAAAAGAGGAATTAATTTAATAAAAGTTGTCGGGTTTAAGAAAATTTTAAATTTAATAAAAAATAAATAGTATGATATTGAAAAAAAACATTGGTATTGATTTAGGCAGTCATAACACAAAAATTTACTTAAAAGGCGCAGGTGTAATTTTTAATGAACCCTCAATAATAGCATTTAATAATAGAAGTAACAGGGTAATTGCGGTTGGTTTTGAAGCAAAAAAAATGCTTTCTCGCACACCGCTTCATATTACAGCACTAAATCCTATAGTAAATGGTATTATTGCTGATTTTGATATGACAAAAGAAATGCTTTTAAGATTTTTTAAATCAAAACTAATTCCATGGTCTTGGATAACAGATATTGTAGTAGCTATTCCAACAAACTTAACAGAAGTAGAAAGAAAATCAGTAGAAGATTTATTTAGAGAAATTGGAATGAATAAAGTTTATTTAATTGAAAGGCCAATTGTGGCAGCTTTAGGTGCGGGTTTAGATATAACTCAACCGGCAGCTTATCTTATTTTTGATGTAGGAGCAGGAACAACAGATATGGCGGTAATTTCTTTTAATGGTGTTGTTTCTTCAAGGAGATTAAAAATTGCTGGTAATTATTTTGATCAAGAAATTATTAAAGGGGTAAGAGAAGAAATGAAACTTTATATTGGAGAACCAACCGCTGAAGAAATTAAAAACTCAATAGGATCTGTTTTACCTCAATCCGAAAAATTGGAAATGGTTATTAGAGGAAGAGAAGTGACAAATGGGCTCCCCAAAGAAATTTCTGTTAGAGATACTCAGGTAAGGTATTGGCTTCAAAAACCAACGAAAATTTTAATTGAAACCTTAAAGGAATTAATAGATACCACTCCGGCAGAGTTGGTTGGAGATATTTATAAAAATGGGATTTATTTAGTAGGAGGGGGCAGTCTTTTAAGAGGGTTAAATCAGTTTATTGAAAAAGAAATTGGGGTGAAGGTAAAAACAGTTGACGATCCAATTTTAGATGTTATTCGAGGGATAGGAATAGTTACAGAAAACTTAAACTTTTATAAAAACATTTTAGAAGATTTTAGTTTAAATACAAAAAAATAAAATGAGTTATGAACTTTTTGAGAATTTTTGCAATTGGTTTTATTTGTATAATTTTAATTATTTTTGTTTTACTTTTTAAACAAAATATTTTTATTTTTTTTGAAAATTTAAGAATGGCCTTTTGGGGATCTACTAATTTAGATTTTAGTTATAGAAATCTTCTTGCTTTTAAACTAAGCCAGCAACCAACATTTGCCACTTTAGCAACATCTTCAGTTGTTTTGCATTCTAATTATAACCTTCTTAAGGCAGATATTTATTCTAATTATCCCTTTAACAATTACGGTGTAATTGTACTTGCTGCCGGAGAAAAAGACGGCTTAAAGGTTGGAATGCCGGTTTTGGTTTCTTCAACTACTATTTTGGGAATTATAACAAGCGTAAATTTAAATACTGCTTTGGTAACTACTATTTTTGATCCCCAATGGAAAAGCGCTGTTTTTTTAGGAGAACAAAAAATAAATGGACTTTTAGTTGGAGGATTCAGTCCTGCAATTGACTATGTTGAAAAAAATGCAACAACGACAGCTGATTTATTAGTCTACAATGCAGATAGTCGTTTTCCTTTAAATTTGATTTTTGGCAAAACTAATCAGTTTAAAATTGACAATATTTGGCAAAAATCTCAGCTTAATTTTTCTTACGATTTAGCTAGCTTAAGAGAAGTGTTTGTTTTATTAAATTTTAAGTAAATTACAATGATTAAAAAAAGTTTAGTTATTTTATTTTTATTAGTTTTTATAAGTTTTGCTTTTTTTTCACGTTTTTTTTCTATTGGTAATATTAATCCTAATTTACCTTTGGTTTTTTTCCTTGTTTATTTTAATTTACCGTTACCAAACAAACCAAAAACTAAAGAAGTAATATTTTTTTTGTTATTCTTTTTATGTTTAAGTTTTATTTTATCTTCTTTTTACTTTAATAAAGAAATTATAATTGAAATTGTTTTAATTTTTTTGCTATATTTTTTAGCAAGGTTTTTTGTTTTTGGTTGGTTTTTAAATGGATTGGTACTTTTATTAATTTTTGAAATATTATTTGGACTTTTAGTTTTTGTTTTTTCTTCTAATTTTCCAACAACAGTAATTTTTAAAGAATTGATTTATAATTATCTTTTGTTTTTAATTTGTGGATTAATTTTGAACAAAAAATTTAAAAACCTATGAAAAATGAAATAAATATTGATGAAATATTAACTGATCAAATTAAGGAAGAAGACTTTGTGGAAATTCCGCTTTCGGAAAAAGTTTTTCGATATTTTTTTACCTTTGCTATTTTACTTTTATTTGTTGTTTTTGCAAAAACATTTTATTTAAGTATTATTAAACACCAATTTTATGCTAAAAAAGCAGAAGCAAACATTAACAACTTTAACATAAAAATTGCTCCGCGTGGGATAATTTATGATGCTTTTGGAAAGCCTTTGGTAAAAAATGTACCAACTTTTAATGTTTTTGTATTACCTTTTTACCTACCAGCAAATGAGGCGGAAAAGGAAAAAATTTTACAAATTGTGGGCAATATTTTAAATATCAATGTGAACGAAATTATTCAGGAAATAAAAATTAAAAAGTTTTCTCCTTACGATAAAATTTTATTAAAAAGTGACATAAATCAAAAAGAATTTATTAATCTTAATACCCAAAACCTGGAAGGAATAGAAATAGTTTCTACTTACAAAACAATAACAACAAAACCTTACCAGTTTTCTCATTTAATTGGTCATACTAATTTAGTTAACTCTTCAGATATTGAGAAAAATTCTAATTTAAGTATAGAGGATAGTATTGGAAGAAATGGTTTGGAAGCATATTATGATAATTATTTAAGAGGTGTAAATGGAAAAAAAGTTTATATTACTAATGCTTCTGGTAATATTGAAGGTAAAAAAATTGAAGAAGAAGAAAAACCCGGTTTAAATTTAAATACTTATATTGACAGTGAATTTCAAACTTATTTTTACAATGCTTTATATCAAACTTTAAAAGACTTAGGAAGAAATGTAGGGGTTGGAATAGCTTTAAATCCTCAAAATGGTCAGGTTTTAGCTCTTTTTAATATACCTTCATTTGAAACGGATAAAGTTGCAAGTTATTTAAACGAACCAAACAATCCTCTTTTTAATAGAGCAATTTCTGGTCTTTATAGTCCTGGTTCAACTATTAAACCCTTGGTTGCTTTAGGGGCGTTGGTAAGCGGAATTTTGGATCCGCATCATCAAATTTTTTCTCCCGGCTATATTTATGTTCCAAATCCATACAATCCAGATAAACCCACTAAATTCTTGGATTGGCAATATCAAGGTTGGATTGATATGTATTCAGCAATTGCTCGTTCTTCAGATGTTTATTTTTACGCAATTGGGGGAGGTTATGGAGATCAAAAGGGATTAGGGATTAAACGCTTAAAAGAATGGTGGCAAAAATTTCTATTGGATAAGAAAACAGGAATAGATCTTCCGGATGAAAAAAATGGTTTTTTGCCTGATCCTGAATGGAAAGAAAAAATTAAAAAATCAATTTGGAGAATAGGGGATACTTATAATGTAAGTATTGGTCAAGGAGATTTACTTGTTACTCCAATTGGACTTTTAAATTATATTGCGGCAATAGCTAATGGTGGAGTGATTTACAAACCTCAAATTGTAAAAAACATCACAGACCAAAATGGAAATATAGTTTTAGAATTTCAACCGCAAATTTTAGCTGATTTAAGAAATGAAATTAAAAATTATATTAGGGAAGTACAAAAAGGAATGGAAGATGCAGTTTTAAAGCCTTATGGTACAGCTTACCTTTTACATGATTTACCCTTTCAAGTAGCGGCAAAAACAGGCTCTGCTCAAATTGAAAACAATACCAAAATTAATGCTTTTTTTGTGGGTTATGCTCCAGCTTCCAACCCTCAAATCGCTATTTTAATTTTAGTGGAAAACGCAAAAGAAGGAAGTTTAAATGTTGTGCCGGTTGCTAAAGATGTTTTTTTGTGGTACTATAAAAATAGGTTGGCATTAAACTAGTAATTTTTGTTTAAAAATATGGCAAAAAATTATTTAACAAAGGAAAGATATGAAAAACTGCTAAAAGAATTAAACGAATTAAAAACGACAGGTAGAAAAGTGATTGGAGAAAAGTTAAAACAAGCTAAAGAATTGGGAGACTTATCTGAAAATGCAGAATATCATTCTGTAAAGGAAGAACAAGAAATGTTAGAAAAAAGAATAGCTGAGTTGGAAAATTTATTGGAAAATTCAATTATTATAGGAGAAAGTGAAAAAAGCGATGTAGTTAAAGTTGGTTCAAAGGTAACCTTAAAGAAAAATAATAATGAAACCGTTGTTTATCGTGTGGTTGGTTCTAATGAAACTAACCCAGCCGCTGGTTTTATTTCTAATGTTTCTCCTTTAGGTAGCAATTTATTAAATAAAAAAGTTGGGGATTGCGTGGTATTAAATTTAAAAGGCAATAAAATTGAATACAAAATTTTAAAAATAGAATAAAATGTTGGAAGATATAATTAGTGAAAGGAAACAAAAGCTTAAAAAATGGTCTGAAGTTTATGAAGCTTACCCGGCAAGAGTAAAAAGAGATATAACTTTAAGGGAGGCTTATGATAATTTTTATATTTTGGTAAAAAAACAAAAAATTGTTTCTTTGATAGGTAGGGTAATGAGTTTACGAGATCAAGGGGGAATTATTTTTTGTAATCTAAAAGATGAAAATGGAAGTTTTCAAATAATTTTAACCAAAAAAGATACAAATAATTTTAAACTCTTAAAAGAAACATTAGATGTGGGGGATTTTTTGGAAGCAAGTGGCAGTTTTTATAAAACAAAAAGGGGTGAAAAAAGTTTATTGGCAAAAAAGGCTTTAATTGTTGTAAAAACGCTTAGACCCTTACCAAAAGAATGGTATGGAATTGAAGACATAGAAACAAGATTAAGAAAAAGATATTTAGATTCTCTTTTAAATCCTGAAATTAGGGAAATTTTTAAGAAAAAAAGCATTTTTTGGCAAACCATTAGAGATTTTTTAAAAAAAGAAGGGTTTTTGGAAGTTGACAATCCTGTTTTGGAAAGTGTGCCCGGTGGGGCTGAGGCTGAACCATTTGTAACCCATATGAACGCTTTAAATGAAGATTTTTATTTAAGAATTTCTTTGGAACTCCCCTTAAAGAAAATGTTAGTAGGTGGATTTGAAAAAGTTTTTGAAATTGGAAGAATTTTTAGAAATGAAGGAATTGATCGTGAGCATTTGCAGGATTATATGCAAATGGAGGTTTATTGGGCTTATTCCGACTATAACCAAATGATGAAACTAATGCAGAAATTGTATCGCCAAGTTGTAAAAAATGTTTGCGGTAAGTTAAATACTTTGTGGAATAATCAAATTATTCAGTGGGGAAAACCATGGCAAAAATTAGAATATTTCGATTTATTTAAAAAATATAATAAAATAGATTTACATTCAGCAACTTTGGATGATTTAAGAAAAAGAGCAAAAGAATTAAAAATAGAAGTTGATCCAAGTTTTGGAAAAGGAAGATTAATAGATTTAATTTATAAGAAAACCATCCGTCCTGTTTTAATTCAGCCTTCGTTTTTAATTAACCCTCCGGTAGAAATTGAACCCTTAGCAAAAAGAATGCCGCAAGACAAACAAAAGGTTGAAAGATTTCAAATTATGGCAATGGGGACAGAATTGGGTAAAGGCTTTTCAGAGCTAAATGATCCTATTGATCAAAAAGAAAGATTTGAGGAACAAATGAAACTTAGAAAAAAAGGTGATAAAGAGGCTCAAATGATGAACGAGGACTTTGTTGAGGCTTTAGAGTATGGAATGCCCCCAGCTTCCGGTTTTGGAATGTCGGAAAGGTTATTTGCGGCTTTAATGAATTTACCAATAAGAGAAGCCCAGTATTTTCCTTTGATGCGAAAAAAAGAAAATTAAAAATATGTTAGATATTAATTTAATTAGAAATAATCCGGATTTTGTAAAGAAAGGAATAGAAAAGAAAAAAGTAGACCCAAAATTAGTGGATAAATTTTTAAGATTGGATAAAGAATGGAGAGAAAAAGTTAAAATTTTAGATGATTTGAATAGTGAACAAAAGAAAATTAGTAAAGAAATCGGGCAAAATCAGAGTCAGGACTTAATTAGCAAAGCACAATTAATTAAACAAAGAATTTCTGAATTAGAAGAAGAAAAAAGAATTTTAGAAATAAAACGGGAAGAAATTTTAAATAAATTGCCAAATATTCCGTTTGAATATGTTCCGTTTGGAGTTTCCGAAAAAGATAATAAAGTTTTAAGAGAGTTTGGAAAAAAAAGAAAGTTTACATTCCAGCCGGTAGATTATTTAACATTAGGTCAAAGGTTAGGAATTATTAATGTTCAAAAAGCAGCAGAAATTTCGGGAAGTCGCTTTGGTTATCTTTTAGGAGATGCTGTGCTTTTAGAATTTGCTTTAATTAAATTAGCTTTTGATACTTTACTTGAGGAAAAATTCTTTCCAGTGATACCACCTGTTATGATAAATCCTCAAGTTTACAAAGAAATGGGACGATTAGCTGGAGAGCAAAAAGAGGATAAGTATTATCTTCCAAAAGATGATCTTTATTTAGTTGGCAGTTCTGAACACACATTGGGACCTTTAGGAAGAAATGAAGTTTTTGATGAAAATTCTTTACCGGTAAGATTTGTTGGTTTTTCTACATGTTTTCGAAGAGAAGCAGGGTCTTATGGAAAAGACACAAAAGGTATTTTAAGGGTTCATCAATTTGATAAAGTGGAAATGTATTCGTTTGTAAAACCTGAGAATTCAGAAAAAGAACATCTTTTTCTTTTAAGTATGCAGGAGAAATTAATGCAAAAATTAGAGCTACCTTACAGGGTGGTGGAAATTTGCACAGGAGATATGGGATGGACAGATGCAAGACAGTTTGATATTGAAGCTTGGTTGCCGGGACAAGGAAATGGCGGTGAATACCGAGAAACACACTCTTGTTCCAATACCACTGATTTTCAAACGAGAGGCATTAATGCCAAATATAAAAAGACTGATGGATCAAAAGAATATTTACACGCTTTAAATGCTACAGCCTTTGCAATTGGAAGAACTATTATTGCTATTTTAGAAAATTATCAAACAAAAGAAGGTGAAATTGAAATACCAAAAGCACTTCAACCTTACATAGGAAAGCAAAAAATTTCTTTTAAATAAAGATTATGAAGAAATTTTTTAAGTTTTTTTTATTGATAGCAATAATTGCAGTCTTTTTATATTTTGGTTATAGCTATTACAAAAAATGGTATAGTCAAACTAATAATTTTAATTTGCAGAAAATTGGCAGTCAATATTTAAACCAAAGTTCTCATTTATTAAATTCTGTAAAGGACAATATACTAAATAAATTTCAAAGTTTTTTAAAAAACAATACTCAAAAAATTTCACAATTTGCTGGAAATCAATTAATTTTATTAGGTAAAAATCTTATTCCTCAGCCAACTTCTTCACTTTTATTGGAAAATATAAATAAAAATTTAGATTTAACTTCTAATTTAAATCAAAATGATGTTGGAAATTCTAGCTTACTTTTAAACTCTAACTTAAATAATTCCGGTAACTATATTTTTGCAATACTTGTTAAAGTTAAAACTGATATTGCCTTCAGTATTGGCGCTAATGAGCAATATCAAATTAATTGGGGAGATGGGACTGTTTCAGCCGGGAACGGTAGTTTAAAACCACTAACTGTTAATCATAATTGGAAAATTCCAGGAGATTATTTAGTAAATGTAAAAACCTTTGCTTCATCCACAACAAGCACTTACTCATTTACTGTAAGAGTGATACAATAGTATTAAAAAATGCAAAATTATCATTATTCATTTCATTCTTTTAATCAAAAAAGTAAGAAAAAAATTTATAGGATGTTTTTTGGTATTACCATTTTGGTTTTAATTTTAGTTTTCCTTTTAAAGTTAATATTTACTTTACCTCAAGTAAATAATGTTAAATTTGTCTTTGAAAATTATTCTCCTTACAATGAATTGGTGGCAACTCAACTTAAAAATAAAATGTTAGAAGAAAAATGGCGAGCAATTTTAGGTCCTCAAAATGTTTTCTTTTGGATGTTTGGAAAACATCCGTTACAATTAAACACTTTGCCTTTTGTAAAAAATTTAAGTTGGGAGACAAATTTGCTTAAAAATACTGTGAATTTTAATTTTACTTTACGTAAAGCCTTTGGGGTTATTTGTGAAAATGACTTATCCTGTTATGTTTTTGATGAAAATGGTGTGATTTTTGAAAAAGCGCCGGATGTTTTTGGATCACTTGTGCTTAAGGTTAACGATAAAACTGGTAAAAAATTTATTTTAGGAGAAAAAATATTACCTTTTGAAAAATGGATACAAAATTTTAAAGAAATAGTTATTTTTTTGAAAAATGCCGGCTTTGGTATTAAAGAAATAAGTTTTAGCAATATTAATGAAGAAATCTGGGAGGTTAAAATTGGAGAAGGGCCAACGCTTATTTTTAGTTTTAATTTTGTTCCGGAAAATTTGCCTTACATTTTTACTAATTTATCATCTAAAATAAATTATTCTAAAGTTACTTATATTGATTTTAGTGTTCCTCAAAGAATTTACTACAAGTAAATTCTTAAATATGTTATTATTAAAAAGTAAAAAATGATAAGGTTTTTTTTAGGATTTAAAAATCACTCTTCAAAAGATTATTCAAAAGGTTTTACTTTGGTAGAACTTTTAATTTATATTGCTATTTTTTCAATTTTTTCTATTTTTTTGGTTTCAATTTTATCTACATTTACAAGGGTGCAAGTAAGACAAATGAGCGTAAATGAAGTAAATCACCAAATTAATTTTGTTTCTTCTATAATTCAGGAAATGGTTAAAAATTCAAGTTTAATTAATATGCCAGACGGTGTAGTTACATCTTCTATTAACTTAAGAATGGCTTCTTCTTCTTTAGATCCAACAATTATTTATGCTAGCGGTACAGCAATTTATATGCTTCAAGGCAATAATTCTCCGGTTATGCTTACCGATTCCAACGTAAATGTAAGTAATTTTTCAGCAATTAAATATCCAAGTGGAGGGGGTTCTTATATTATTCAGGTAAATTTATCTTTAAGTTATAATAATCCAAATCCGGCTAGTCAATTTAGTCAATCGTTGCAATTTGCAATTGGTAGAATTTCAGCTGCAACTTTTGATTCGTCTTTATATCCGGCAAGTAGTACTTCTTTAGATTTGGGTTCGCCAAGCTCTCCTTGGGGGAATGGATTTTTAAGCGGCAATTTAACAGTTGGAGGCACTATTTATTCTGGTTCAGGCGTTTCCGGTAACACTGCCTTAAAAGCTAATGGTAATATTGGTTTTGTAAATTCAAATCAAGGATTAATTTTGATGGCTCCCGGCGGCAGTTGTTTTTTGGTGGGAGTAAACGCTTCTGGAACATTAATTACTTCTGCTGCCACTTGTCCTTAATTTTGCCATTTGTCCTTAATTTTAATTTTTATATTCCTTTTGAGTAATATTTGATTAGCACTTGACATAAGTGAGTGCTAATGTGTTATAATAGATAAAAATGAAAGCAAGAACAGAAAAAATTTTGTTTACAGCCGTCAAAGATTTTATTAAAACCGGTAAAAATATTACATCGGAGGGTTTGTTTTCCCGTTATAATTTTGGAATTAAACCAGCAATGATTCGTTGGGAACTTAATAATTTATGTCAATTAGGTTATCTTTACCAGCCACATCATTCAAGTGGAAGAATACCAACAAATAAAGCTTATCGTTTTTTTGTTTCTAAAATTTTAGAAGATCAAAGCACAATTAATATCAGCGATGAAAAATTTAATGATGTTATAAACAAATTTTTAAATGGTGAAATTAAGGCTTTTATTGAAGAATTATCCAATCAACTGCAACTTTTAAGCATTGGTTATAAAATTAAGGAAAAACTATTTTTGTCTAGTGGTCTTTTTAATCTTTTAAAGAGTTTAGATTTATTGGACTTGGATCATAAAGAAATTTTATCAATTGTTAAAGATTTTGAAGAAATTCCTCAAAAAATTAGCGGAGATTTTTTTAATGATGATCTTAATTGGCCTAAAATATTTATTGGCAAAAACAAATTTTTAAGGAGCGATTGTGTGGCGGTAATTGCTGATCATTTTGATTTTCAAGATGACGGTTTTTTGCTCTTAACTATTGGACCTAAGAGGATGAATTATACTCAACCTTTAACGTTATTTAAATTATTAGACCAGTCGTTAAAATAAATTAAAAAAATGACAAAAGAAGAAATTAAACAACTGTTTTTAAATCTACAAAAAGAAAATAAAATTGATTTTGTATATTTTCCTAAAACAAAGGAAGAAACGTTTTTAATTGTTTTTATATCTGGTTCGCAAATCAAAAATGAAGAAGATTTAAATCAAATATTATCAAACTTAGATTTAAGAAATTGGAAGATTGGTTTTGTTATACAAACCAATGATTTCCCGGAAGGATTTAATAAAGAACAAAAATGCTGGAGGATAGATTTAATTAGTTTAGAATATCTAAACGAATGGAAAAGGGCAAGAGCCGATTTTATTAATTACAAAAACGAAGAAAATGAAAGAGTAGCCGAACTAATAAAATTTAGCAACGAAAAAATTTTATTAGATTTGATACCAGTGTTAGATAGTTTTGATATTAGTATTTCTCTTCTAAAAGGGGAGGAAATAAAAAATGGAATTATTCTTATTAGGAATCAGTTTTTGGATATTTTAAAAAGGTATGGATTAGAAAAAATAGAAAGCAAAATAGGGGAAAAATTTGATCCCAGCTGGCAGGAAGCGGTTGATGTTGAAAAAGTAGAAGACACAAAAGAAGAAAACATTGTTTTAAAAATATTATCAGCTGGATACAAATTACATAGTAAGATTTTACGTCCAGCTCAAGTTATAATTTCGCAAAAAAATAAAGGTCAATAATTTAAATTTAAAAATATGGCAAAAGTAATAGGAATTGATTTAGGAACAACAAATTCAGCAGTCGCCGTTGTTGTAAATGGTGAACCAAAAATTTTAGAAAATTCAGAAGGAACAAGAACAACACCTTCGATTGTTGCTCTTTCCAAATCTAATGAAAGATTGGTCGGTCTTTTAGCTAAAAGGCAAGCTGTTGTTAATCCAAAAAACACAATTTATTCAATTAAAAGACTAATTGGTCGTAAATTTTCAGATCCGGAGGTTCAAAGAGATAAAACCTGGCTTCCTTATAACATTCGTGAAGCAGCAAATGGAGGAGTAGAAGTTCAAATGGGAGAGAGATGGTACACGCCGGAAGAAATTTCAGCTATGATTTTGCAAAAAATTAAATCTGATGCTGAAGCAAAACTGGGAGAAAAAATAGAAAATGCAGTAATTACTGTCCCTGCTTATTTTGATGATAGTCAAAGGCAAGCAACCAAAAATGCAGGAGAAATTGCAGGATTAAAGGTAAGAAGAATTATCAATGAACCAACAGCCGCAGCTTTAGCTTACGGGCTAAATCGCAAAAAAAGTGAACAAATTGTTGTTTATGATTTTGGAGGCGGAACTTTTGATGTTTCAGTTTTGGAGGTTGATTTTGATGCTTTAGGTGGAGATGTTAAAGTTTTAGCGACAGGAGGAGATACACATTTGGGAGGGGATGATATTGATAAAAGAATTATGGAATATTTAGTTTCTGAGTACAAAAAAAATGAAGGTATTGATTTATCAAAAGATACATTGGCATTGCAAAGATTAAAAGAAGCAGCAGAAAGAGCCAAACATGAGCTTTCTACTGTTTTAGAAACTGAAATTAATTTGCCTTATATCACATCTGACAGCAGTGGTCCTAAACACTTTTTAATGAAATTAACAAGGGCTAAATTAGAGGATTTATCTAAAGATTTAATAGAACGTTCAATTGAATTGGTTAAAGAGGCAGTAGAATCAGCCCCACCTAAAGGAGCAGGATTAAAAATTAGTGATATTGATGAAGTAATTTTGGTTGGGGGACAAACAAGAATGCCAGCCATACAAGAAGCCGTAAAAAAACTTTTTGGAAAAGAACCTCACAAAGGCATTAATCCAGATGAGGTGGTTGCAATTGGAGCGGCTATTCAAGGTGAAATTATTGCCGCCAAAGACGAAGGAAGAAAAACAGAAGGAGAAATTAAAGATATTTTACTTTTAGATGTTACTCCATTAACTTTAAGTATTGAAACATTAGGAGGAGTTGCAACGCCCATGATTCCTAAAAACACAACAATTCCTACTTCTAAAACCCAAATTTTTTCAACTGCTGCTGATAATCAAACTTCAGTTGAAATTCATGTTGGACAAGGTGAAAGACCAATGATGGCAGATAATAAAACGTTAGCACGATTTGTTTTAGATGGTATTCCACCTGCCCCAAGAGGAGTTCCCCAAATTGAGGTCACATTTGATATTGATGCCAATGGTATTTTGACTGTTTCTGCAAAAGATAAAGCTACCGGTAAATCACAATCGGTAAGAATAGAAGCTTCCACCGCTTTAACTAAAGAAGAAATTGAAAGATTAAAGAAAGAAGCAGCGGAATATGCGGCTCAAGATGCTCTGAAAAAAGAAATGGCAGAAATTAGAAATGAAGCTGAAGCTACAATTTATTCAGCCGAAAAATCATTAAAAGATTTAGGAGATAAAATTCCAGAAGAAGTTAAAAATGAAATTAATGACAAAATTAACAAATTAAGAGAAATAAAAGATGGAAATAATAAAGAAGATATTAAAAAAGCAATAGAAAAACTTAAAGAAACACTTTTAAAGATAGGCCAAACAATGTATAATCAAACAAATAAAGGAGAATCGGATAATACTGCAAACAATAATACTTAATTCATTTACTATGGATCCAAATATTCAAATTATCAGTGAGTCACAAGAAGTGGAAGAAGATAAAAATTGGTGGAAAATTTTATTGATATTTGTTATAAATGCAGCCATTTTAATAGGCACTGTCTATAACTTTAAAATTTATCTTACAAAAACAAACAATTTTAATTTATTGTTTTTTTGCGTTTTATTTTTTTTGCTTTTAGTTTTTAGTATTTTGGAAGTTTTTTTAATTAAAGGAAAATGGAAAATATTTTTCTTTACGCTTATAGAAGCTTTTTTACCATTAACGCTTTTTATAAATCAAATAAAAACCTCTTATCCCCAATTAATTAGAATTTTAGTAGTTTTTTCATTACTTTCTTTTTATTTAATTTTTATAGCTAAGCTTAAAGGGATAGAAAAGTTATCTAATTCATTAAAGATAAAATTTTTTGAAACTACCAAGGTAATTTTACCAAAACTTTCAAGTGGTTTTTTAATTATTTTTATTGTCATTTGGTATTTTGTTTTTTTTGAGTGGCAAATTGGTTCGCCAAACGCGGAAAAAATTTTAATAACTAATTTAACTTCAGTAGCCTCAACCCTTTCTCGTTTAATATCACCAAATCTAATGATTGCACCAAATAAAAAAATGGATAATATTGTGCAAGAAGTAGCACTTTTGCAACTTAAAACCAATAAATTGAAATTTAATACAAATGAAAACACAAATGTTAATCTTTCCTTTAATCAATTACCAACAGAAATGAAAAAACAAATCTTAACAATGACGGTAAATAATATTGAAAAAGAATTAAAAAGTAAATTTGATTTTTTTAGTCCTCAACAAACAGTGGAAGAATTTGTTTATTTGTTGTATAAAAAGTATTTTAATTATTTTAGTTCCACTTTTGGTGGTTGGACTTATATCGTTTTAGCTTTCTTGATTTTTCTAATTGGTAAAAGTGTTTTTACTTTATTTTACTGGTTAATAAAACTTTTTGCTTTTATTATTTTTAAATTACTTGTAGCTTTTGGGTTTGTTTATATTACTTTGGAAACCAAAGCAAGAGAGTTTATTTTATTGAGTTAAATTAATTTGTTGCTTTTTAATGTGGCTGAGTTTTTATAATTTTTATTATTATGAAAGACTATTATCAAATTTTAGGAGTGCCAAGAGATGCTTCTGACGATGAAATTAAAAAAGCCTATCGTCGGTTAGCACATCAATATCACCCCGACAAGCCCGGCGGTGACGAAAAAAAATTTAAAGAAATTAATGAGGCTTATGAAGTATTATCAAATAAGGAAAAAAGAGCGCAGTACGATAAGTTTGGCCAAGTTTTTGAAGGAGGAATGCCCAAAGGGGCAGGGTTTAACGAAGGCTGGAATCCATTTTCTGACTTTGATTTTGATTTTTCCACTTATAGAGATGTTGGGGGATTTGGATTTGAAGATATATTTGAAGGAATTTTTGGTATGGGAAATCAGAGAAATAAAAGTTATAGTTCAAGAGGAAATGATATAGAAATTACTTTTCAAATTTCTTTAGAAGATGCTTTTAGAGGATTAAAAAAAGATTTAAGTTTTAAAACTTTTATTACTTGTGAAAAATGCCAAGGTTTAGGTTATGATAAAGTTAAAGGTTTTAAGAAATGTCAAAAATGTGGAGGTAACGGAAAATTAAAAGTGGAACGCAAAACATTTTTCGGTACTTTCACTCAAATTACTATTTGTCCAGAATGCCACGGCAAAGGTGAAATACCAAATGCTGTTTGTTCAAGTTGTAAGGGCGAAGGAAGATTATACGGAACTAAAAATGTTACTTTTATTATCCCTCAAGGAATTAAAGAAGGTGAAATAATTAAAATTTCAAAAGGTGGAGAAGCTGGATTAAGAGGCGGAGAAAGTGGTGATTTGTATATAAGAGTAAATATTTTTCCTCATCCGTTTTATACCAGAAAAGGAGATGATTTATATTTAAAAAAAGAAATAAATATAGCTCAAGCTTTTTTGGGTTATCCTATAAAAATTAAAGATTTAAATGGGGAAGAATTTACCGTCACTATTCCTCCTAATTTTTCTTTAAGTGAAGAATTAAAAATTCCTAAAAAGGGAATGATTAAAAGAAACTTTAATCGAGGAGATCTTTACATTCGTTTTAATTTAAAAACCCCTAAAAAAATTTCATCTAAAGCAAAAAAATTATTGGAAGAACTAAATCAAGAACTTTATGAATAATTTAAACTTTAGAAAAAATAAAATTTGGTCGGTAGGCGATTTTTTAAAGTATTTAAATAGTATTTTATCTTTAGAAAAAGCTGTAGTAGAAGGTGAAATTAGTGAATTAAAAAAACATCCTACAGGAATTTATTTTACTTTAAAAGATGTCAAAGAAAATGGAATTTTGCCTTGCTACTTGAGTCCATGGCAGGCAAGTTTCCTGGGTATTGATTTAAGTGAAGGACTTTTAATACAAGTTAAAGGAACTCCTACCATATATCAGCCAAAAGGGATTTTAAATTTTTATGTAGAAAATGTATTTATTAAAGGAGAAGGATCTCTTAAGAAAAAATATGAATTTTTAAAAGATAAATTACAAAAAGAGGGTCTTTTTAATAGAAAAAGAGAAATTCCGCTTTTTATTAAATCAATAGGGCTTATTACTTCTAAAGATGGTGCTGCAATTGGCGATTTTATGAAAAATCTTAAAAATTTAGGATTAAAAATATATTTTTATAATGTGCGAGTAGAAGGAATTCAAGCTCCAATTCAACTTTTAGAAGCTGTTGATTATTTTAATCAAAAATTAAAAAAAGCAGTTGATGTTTTGGTAATTATAAGGGGAGGGGGAAGTTTAGAAGATTTGCAAGCTTTCAATAATGAAGCTGTAGTAAAAAAGATTTTTTCTTCTGAAATACCAGTAATTTGCGGCATTGGGCATGAAAAAGATATTCCACTTGCAAATTTAGTAAGCGATTTAGCTGTTTCTACGCCTTCTTTTGCTGCCCAAACAATTAATAATTTACGAACAACTTTATTACAAGAAGTATCACTTTTAGAGAGTTCTTTATTTGACGCTTTTGAAAAAATATTTTTAGATTTACCTCTTTTAGAAAACAAAATTATTACCAACTTTTACAATGTTTTAAAAGTTAAAAAAATTTATCTTCAAAATTTTCAAAAATTAATCTTATCTTTTTTGGAAACATTTTTAAATAACATTAAAACCAACATAACTCACGCCGAAAAATATTTGAAAGCAGTCGATCCTTTAAAAAACTTACGTTTGGGATATAGTTTGGTTTTTAATAATCAGGGAAAGTTAATAAAAAATGTGAATATTTTAAAAAAAGGTGATAAAATTAAAACAAAAATGTATAATGGAAAGATAGCAAGTATTATTACTAAAATTGAAAAAAATTAATATGCCTAATTTATCTGAAAAAAATCAAGTTTCTAAAAACCTAAAAAGATTGAAGGAAATAGTGGAATGGTTTGAGTCCCAAGAAGAAATAGAAGTTGAAGAAGGATTGAAAAAAGTTAAAGAAGGGGCTCAAATTATTAAAAGTTTAAAATCCAAAATGAAAGAAATAGAAAACGAATTCATAGAAATTAAAAAAAGCATAGAAGAAGAAAATGAGGTTAAATAATTAAAAAATGGAACATATCAAATTAATTAATTTAGAAGATTTTCAAAAATTAGATTTAAGAACAGCTAAAATAGAAGAAGTAATACCAATTGAGGGTAGTACAAAACTTCTTTTATTAAAGATTGATTTAGGGGATCAAAAAAGACAAATAGTTGCCGGAATTGGAGAAGATTATCAAAAAGAAGATTTATTAAATAAACAAATAGTTGTGGTATCAAATTTAGAAACAAAAAAAATAAAAGGTATAGAAAGTCAAGGTATGCTTTTAGCAGCTAAAAATTATGATGGGCGGGTTGTTTTAATTGTTCCAGAAAAAGATATTTTGCCCGGTTCTAAAATTAGTTAATTTAAATTTTTCAAAATTATGTGATAAAATTTTAATCAAAGGAAAAAATTTAACCAATTATGGAAGAAAAATTAAAAATTAACCAAGAAAATAATATTAACATTAAAAAAACTTTACGTGCAAAAACAGGAGAGTATTTAATTGCTGCTTTTAGTTTAATTGCTGGACTTGCTTGGAATGATGCAGTAAAAACTTTCATTGACTATGTTTTTCCTTTAAGCCAAAATACTCTTTTTGCTAAATTTTTTTATGCAATCCTTATCACATTTATTGTTGTAATTTTGAGCAATCATTTAATAACAAAAGAAGAAAAGCAAAATGTGGGGGAAACTAAAAAATAAATTTTTAAAACTTTTATTTAAACTTCTTGTTTTTAGTGAATCTTTATTGGGTATAAGATTAATTTTGCGTTTTTTGGGAGCAAATGAAAAAACTTATATTGTAAATTTTTTTTATCGTTCAACCAATTTCTTAATATTTTTGTTTAGAGGAATTTTTAAAGATATTAACTTTAAAGGTTTTACGCTTGATTTAGTTGTTTTATCTGCAATGGTAGGTTATTTTTTGTTTTTTTTAATTTTAAAAAAGTTGTTAGAATAAGTACTTAATGTTTTTTAGTGCCGAGGGAGGGATTTGAACCCTCACAACCTAAAGGTTACAGGATTTTGAGTCCTGCGCGTCTGCCAATTCCGCCACCTCGGCAAAATTATATATATATATATTGATAATAACATAAAAAAAATTTATAGTAAATACGTAATGGCAAGAATTATTGCAATTTGTAATCAAAAAGGAGGAGTTGGAAAAACCACAACTGCAATTAATTTAGCAGCATATCTTGCAATATTTGGTAAAAAAACTTTGCTTATTGATTTTGATCCTCAACACAATGCTACTTCTGGTTTGGGTGTAAAATTTAATCCAGAAGAAACAATTTATCACGCACTTTTAAGTGGAGTGCATCAAGAACGAGTAATTAAGCAAACTTACTTATCAAATTTGTCAGTTATTCCATCTTCTTCAGATTTAGCAGGAGCTTTAGTGGAATTAGTTAATTTACCTGAGCGCGAATGGTACTTAAGAAATTTCACTCAAAAATTAAATAATTCTTATGACTTTATTATTATTGATTCAGGTCCAAATTTAAATTTATTAACCATTAATGCTTTAATTGCTTCAGATGAAGTTTTAATTCCTATTCAAAGTGAATATTTTAGTTTAGAAGGTCTTTCACAGTTATTGGAAACAATCAATTTAATAAAAAGTAATTTAGGACACGAAATTAAAAAAATCACGGCCTTACTTACTATGTATGATAAAAGAGAAAGGTTGTCACGTGAAATTGGTCGCGAACTTAGAAAAAAATTTCCTTATTACGTTTATGAGGTTGAAATTCCTCGTTCTGTTGCATTAGCTGAAGCACCGAGTTTTCAAAAACCAATTATGCTTTATGCACCGCAGAGCCCTGGAGCTTTAGCTTATGAACGATTAGCAAGAGAAATTATTAATGAACCGTTACAAAATACACAAAATACTTACTATTTTTCTTTTCCGCCTCTTGATATTGTTTAAAAATATATGATATATTTTTACTGGAGCGCACTTTGATAAATTAAAGAAATAATTAAAACACACGGCCGGTGTTTTAATTTTTCTTTCTTTTATTTAAAGCAGCGGCCCATCTAGCTGGATGAAAAAACGGAGTAAGGAAAATTATTTTGTTTCTTTAATATTAAATAAACTGCGAGTTGCTCTTTTATTACTAATTTATTTATAACCTCGTAGTTACTTATACAAATTTAGAAACAAATAATTTTCCCCTCCGTTTTTTGTTTTTATAATTAATTTTTATTTATTTTAAAAATACTGTATAATATTTGTATGCCAGTTGGTAAAGGATTGTCATCATTAATTCCTCCAAAAGATGAAAAAGAATACAATAATTCTCCGGTTATTAATTTAAACCAATCTCCTCAAACAATTGGTAATTTAAATTATGAAATAAGAGAAATAAAAGAAGTTAAAGAGAAAAATAAAATAGAAGAGGCTATATTTCAAATAGAAATAGAAAAAATTTCTTCTAACCCATATCAACCACGCAAAGATTTTGATGAAAATTCATTATTTGAGCTTGCTGAATCTATTAGACAAGTTGGAATTTTACAACCCTTAGTTGTTTCTAAAATTATTAAAGAAACAGAAAATGGAACAAATGTGCAATATGAATTAATAGCAGGAGAAAGACGTTTAAGAGCAGCTAAAATTGCTGGTTTAGAAAAAGTTCCAGTTATTATTAAGACTCCGGAAAAACCGGGCCGTCATTTAGAAATGGCTCTAATTGAAAATATTCAAAGAAGTGATTTAAATCCAATTGAAGAGGCAAAAGCTTATGCAAAATTGCAAGATGAATTTGGTCTTACACAAAGAGAAATAGCCCTTAAGGTTGGGAAAAGTAGGGAAGCTGTAGCAAATAGTTTGCGTCTGCTTAATTTACCGGAAAAAATGCAAAGTGCTTTAATTGAAGGAAAAATTACTGAATCTCAAGCAAGAATGTTACTTTCTTTAGATGCAGGTGAAAGAGAAAAAGTTTTTGAAAGTTTACTTTCTCAAAAACTAAGTGTAAGAAATATGCAAAGTATAATTGCTAAAGCAAAAAAACAAATAAATAGGCAAGAATTTACCCATCCTCAAATTTTATTTTTACAAAAAAAGATGGAGGAAAAGTTTAATTTACCCATAAAAGTAAAAGATTTTGATGGAAAAAAAGGTAAAATTGTTATTGAATTTTATTCTTTGGAAGATATTCAAAATTTAATTGATCAAATTAGTCAACAAGAATAAACACATCTTAACTCTTTAATAAACAGTTTTAAAATTAACTTCTTTAGTGGAATCAATTTTTTTTATTTTAACCAGCAACAGTTCTAATTTTTTAACATCAATATTTTTAATTTTAATTATTACGGTAGAAAAAGAAGCTCTTTTACTTGTCTCACTTTTTAAATAAACAATATTAACTTTATTAGCAGCAAAAACTTCAGTTACATCTTTTAGATAGCCGGGTCTATCAATATTGGTAATTTTAATTTCAATAAATGAAGCGTTATCTTTTTTCTTTAAGAAATCCGGGAATTTTCTCTTTAATGATTTTTTAATTTGTTTTTTAGCATTTATTGTTTTTACAAGCCTTAACCAATCTTCAGAAGGCTTTTTACCTTTTTGAGTAATAATTTCTACAACATCACCAGAATGTAAAATAAAATCTAAAGGCACGATTTTTCCATTAACTTTGGCGGCTACACAATTATCTCCAATTTGAGAATGAATCTTATAAGCAAAATCAATTGGAGTAGAATCGGCAGGTAAATCTATAATATCGTTTTCTGGTGTTAAAACAAAAATTCTATCTTTTAAAAAATCAGTTTTAATAATTTCTAAAAACTCTTTATCATTCGATGAAGAAAAATTTTTAATCCAATTTCTCAATTGCTGAATCCACAGTAACTCACTTTTATTTTTAAAACCACTCCAATTTTTTTTAGAATCGTTTGGTTTAAGTTGTTTATAAGCCCAATGAGCAGCAATACCCAACTCATCTTCTTCATGCATTTGTTCTGTTCTAATTTGGATCTCAATAATTTTTCCTTCATCTGTAAAAACAGTAGTATGTAAACTTTTATAACCATTTGGTTTTGGTCTTGAAATATAATCTTTTATTCTTCCGGGGAAAGGTTGCCACATTTTATGAATAATTCCTAACGCTAAATAACATTCTTCAACAGTATTAACAATTACTCTTAAAGCTACTAAATCATAAATTTTATTCAAATCCATATCATAGCGTAAAAGTTTTTTATAAAGACTGTAATATCTTTTTGCTCGAGCATCAATTTTAATAGGAATAAGATTATTGTTTTTTAATTCTTTTTCTAAAATTGGAACAAGACTTAAAGCGTATTTTTGTCTTTCTTCAAAATCATCTTTAAGTTCATTTATTAACCATTGATATTGCTCCGGATAAACATAAGGAAAAGCCAAATCTTCTAACTCGCCAGATATTTTTTGCATACCTAATCTATTAGCAAGAGAGGCATAAATTTCTAAAGTCTCGAGAGCAATTGGTTTTTGAGATTCAGGGGGAAGAAAATTTAAAGTACGCATATTATCCAATCTGTCAGCAATTTTAATAATTAAAACTCGAATATCCCGGGAAAACGAAAGAACCAATTTTCTAATATTTTCCGCATCTTGATTTTCTTTAATTTTAATATCTTTAAGTTTAGTAAGTCCGTTTACTAAAAAAGCAATTTCTTCTCCAAATTTTTTTTCTATATCTTTTAGCATATAACCCGTATCTTCAACAACATCATGCAAAAAAGCTGCTGCAATTGATTTTTCATCAAGTCCCCATTCATAAACAGTTTTAGCTACTCTTAGGGGATGATTAATATAATCTTCTCCACTTAATCTTTTTGATCCACTATGAGCTTCTTTTGCAAATTCATAAGCATTTTTAATTAATTCTGAATTTAAACTTTTTATCCACTCAAAATCCATTATAAAAATTATATCATTTTTTATTAAAATTGAAAAGTAACTGCATAGAATCCTAACATTTCGGAAAATCCAAGGTTGTTTATTAGATTTAGATATTGTAATGGACTTTGCCTGAATAGTTCTATTAAAACTTTCTATTTGAGTATTCATTTGAGGATGTCTTGGATAGTTGAAAAATTGACTTTTTAGCTTTTTTTGAATCATATACTGATGCTTTAAACAATCATTATAAATGCCGACTATTCCTCTAATACCAGTATACTTACAATGAATATGATTAAAAAACTCCATAGGTTTTAATCCTTGGGATTTCCCAAAATGTTTTTGATCTTATGCAGGGGCAACCTCTAAGTTACACCTATAGTTGTTAATTTAATAAATTACTTGACAAGGACTTTAATTGAGATTAAAATTAGCAAAAAAAGGTCACAAGTGCTAATTTAAAAAATATGAATATCAAACCATTATCAAATCATGTATTTATTGAGCAAGAAAAGGAAAAAACCGTTACTAAATCGGGCATTGTCTTGCCCGAAAATGCAGATAAAGAAAAACCCTTAAAAGGAAAAATAATTGCGGTTGGTCCTGGCAAGTTAAATGATAAAGGAGAAAGAATTCCAATGTCTGTAAAGGTGGGAGATTTAGTTATCTTTAAAAAATATGGTCCCGATGAAATTGAAATTGAAGGTAAAAAATATTTGGTCGGAGACGAGGATGATATCCTCGCAGTAATAGAATAAGTAATAAATAGAGGGGTGTTTTATTTTAAAAGTAAATAAAACGCTCTTATTTATTACTTTTAAAACTATGGCAAAACAAATACTTTTTGATGAAAAAGCAAGGGCTGCGATGAAAAAAGGAATAGATAAACTAGCTGAAGCTGTAAAAATGACTCTTGGTCCAAAAGGACGAGCAGCAATTATTGAAAGGGGATATGGTTCTCCTCAAATAAGTTTTGATGGGGTTACTGTTGCTAAAGAAATTGAACTTAAAGATAAATATGAAAATTTAGGAGCGGAATTTATTAAGCAAGCGGCTGATAAAACCGATAACAATGTTGGTGATGGAACTACAACTTCTGTAGTCTTAGCGCATTCAATGATTGAAGAAGGAGAAAAAATTATAAAAGAAAAAGGATTTAATGTAATTCTTCTTTCTGATTATCTAAAAAAATTTAGTCAAGAAATAATAAAAAGATTAGAAAAACAAAGAGAATTAATTAATGATAGAAAAAAAATTGAGGAAGTAGCCACACTTTCAGCAAAAGACGAAGAAATTGGTAAATTAATTGCTGAAGTAATGGAAAAAATTGGAAAAGAAGGGGTTGTAACTGTAGAAGATTCAAATACTATTGGCAATTCTTATGAAATTGTGGAAGGAATGCAGTTTGATAGGGGATATATTTCTCCTTATATGATTACTAACCAAGAAAGAATGGAAGCGGTACTGGAGGAACCTTATGTTTTAGTAACTGATAAAAAAATCTCAGCAATTAATGAAATTTTGCCAATTTTGGAAAAAGTTATTCAAAGCGGTAAAAAAGAGCTGCTTATAATTGCTGATGATTTAGAAGGAGAAGCTTTAGCAACAATTATCTTAAACAAATTAAGAGGGGTGTTTAATGTACTTGCTGTAAAAGCTCCTGGTTTTGGTGATAGAAAGAAAGAAATGTTGCAAGATATTGCTATTGTAACAGGAGCAACGTTTATTTCTGAGGATTTAGGAAAGAAATTAGAAAATGTTGATCTGGAAAATTTAGGTCAGGCACATCGAGTTATAGCTGATAAAGACAATACTACAATCGTAGGCGGAAAAGGCGACAAAGAAGCAATTGAAGCAAGAATTAAACAAATTAAAGCCCAAATTAAAATTACAGAATCTGAATTTGATAAAGAAAAATTAGAAGAAAGACTTGGAAAATTAGCAGGAGGGGTAGCAGTTATCAAAGTTGGTGCTCCTACTGAATCTGCACAAAAAGAGTTAAAACAAAGGGTAGAAGATGCTGTTGGGGCAACAAGAGCGGCAATTGAAGAAGGAATTATTCCCGGAGGCGGAATGGCTTTGTTTAATGTTTACTTAGAAGAATTTGAAATAAAGGGAGAAAATAAAGCAATTGCCGAAGCGGCTGTATCTATCTTAAAGAAAGCAACTCTTGCGCCAATTACTGCTATTGTTCAAAACAGTGGAGAATCTTCAGATAAAATTATAGAAAAATTAAAAGAATATAAATTAAGCGAAAAAAATCATGAAAAGAATTTGTGGTTTGGATTTAATGCAGTCTCTAACAAATTAGAGGATTTGAAAGAAACTGGAGTAATAGATCCTCTAAAAGTGACGAAGGTTGCTTTTACAAACGCTGTTTCTGTTGCTGCTAATTATTTAGTAATAGGAGCTGCAATTGTTGATTTACCGGAAAAAAAGACTGAAGGAAAACATTTTCATGACGAGGAAGACTATTCTTTTTAATTCTTTAAGGATTACAAAAACTGCCGATTTTCAAAACGGCAGTTTTTGATTTACTGCATAATACCAGAAACACCTTGAACTCCATGAAGTACTAACTTCATGGAGTTCTTTAATCATTTCTATTATAAATCTACCAGTATTAAAGGTTTTTTGACTGTTTATAATAATGATGCATTAAGATATCGTTATATGATTTCAAAAAAGCAAAATATAAAAAATATAAAATATAAGAAGGTCAAAGTATTAATATTTTGGAACTTGCAAAATAAATTTACAAAATATTATAATAAAAGTATGAGTGTAACACAAATTATTCTTATTATATTAGGTTTAATCTTAGTTTGGGTAATTTTAATATACAACGGCATTGTAAAAAGAAAAAATAGAGTAGAAGAAGCGTGGTCAGATATAGAGGTTCAACTTAAGAGGAGATATGATCTTATTCCAAATTTAGTAGAAACTGTAAAAGGGTATGCCTCTCATGAAAAAATGCTACTTGAAGAAATTACTAAAGAAAGGGCAGAAGCAATTAATGCAAAAGATAATAAAGAAAAGTTAGAAGCAAATAACCATCTATATAACACATTAAAAACTCTTTTTGCTGTTGCTGAAAATTATCCTCAACTTAAAGCCAACGAAAATTTTTTGAAACTTCAGGAAGATTTAGTGGATACAGAAGATAAAATTCAAGCAGCTCGAAGATTTTATAATGCAAATGTAAGAGATTATAATATTGCTATTCAAGTTTTTCCTAATAATTTAATAGCGCATTTGTTTAACTTTCAAAAACAGGAACTTTTTGATGTTGACAGTGAGGAGGAAAAAAAACCAATTTCAGTTAAATTCTAAAAAAATAAATTTTAAGTAAATAAAAATATATGACTCTTTATAAAGAAGTGGCTTCAAATGTAAGAAAAACGTGGTTTTTAATGACTTTAATGTTTCTTTTAATCATTGTTTTTGGTTGGCTGATAAGTTTAATTTATCATTCTCAAATAATTTTAATTTTTGCCGTAATTTTTAGCATAGCCTTAAATTTAGTAAGTTATTGGTATTCAGATAAAATTACATTATCGCTTTCAGGGGCAAGACCAGTAAGTAAAGATGAATATCCCGATCTTTATAATGTTGTTGAAAATCTTTCAATTGCTTCTGGAATTCCCACTCCAAAAATTTATATTATTCCCGATATGTCTCCAAATGCTTTTGCTACCGGCAGAGATAAAAATCACGCTACAATTGCAGTTACATTGGGGCTTTTACAAATGATGAATAAAAAAGAATTGGAAGGAGTAATATCACACGAACTATCTCATATTCAAAACAAAGATATTTTACTTTCAACCGTAATTGTTATACTGGTTGGAATTATTTCACTCTTAGCTGATTTATTTTTAAGAATTAGTTTCTTGGGTGGGGGAGGAAAAAATAGCGACAGCGAAAGTAAAAATAGTAATTTGTTTTTCTTCATAGGTATTGTAGGGGCAATTTTAGCACCAATTGCCGCTACTTTAATTCAGCTTGCTATTTCCCGCAAAAGAGAATTTTTAGCAGATACTTCAGGTGCTCTTCTTACTCGTTACCCAGAAGGGTTGGCAAGCGCTTTGGAAAAAATTGCTCAATATCCAAACCCTCTTGAAAATGCAAAATCGGCTACAGCTCACCTCTATTTTACCAATCCTTTTAAAGCTGATGTTCGAAATCGCGAAAAAACACCATTTTTAGTAAAAATTTTTATGACCCATCCTCCAATTGAAGAAAGAATAGCAAAATTACAATCTTTAGATATTTAAACAAATGAAGTATAAATTTAAAGACATTGTAGTAATTAAATTGGGTGGATCAATTATTTATTCGTCATATAAAATTGATATTAATTATTTAAAAAAATTTAAAGCTTTTATAGAAAAAGAATTAAATAAAAATAAAAAAAGAAAATTTTTAATCGTTGTAGGAGGAGGATATTTAGCGCGCTTTTTGCAAAGCATAGCTCAAAAAATTAATAAAAATACAACTGATCAAGTTAAAGATGCTCTTGGAATTTATACTACAAAAATTAATGCTGAAATTATAAAAAATTTATTTGATAAAAGTGTTGTAAATTCAGAAATAATTGATAGCAAACAAAAGTTAAGAAATTTAAAATACAGAATTACAATTCTTTCTGGTTGGACACCAGGCAACTCAACTGATTACATTGCTGCTCAAGTTACACATTTACTAAACTTAAAAGAATACATAATTGCCACAAAAACTGATTTTGTTTATAACAAAAATCCAGAAGAATATAAAAATGCAGTTCCATTACAACAAATATCTTGGAAAGAATATTTAACAGAAATTGTCCCACCAGTCTGGAAACCAGGATCTAAATTTCCAATTGATGTTGAAGCTGCTAAATTATCACGAAAAAATAAGTTAAAGGCATTTGTAATTAATGGTAAAAACTTAAAAAATTTTAGCAATCTTTTAAATGATAAAAATTTTAAAGGAACTTTTGTTTATTAGTTGATAGTTTTTTATATTTTTGTTTAAAATTATAAAGATGGAGGGGTCGCATAGTGGTCTAGTGCGCGGCTCTGGAGAAGCCGTAGGTCAGAAATGGCCTCGTGGGTTCGAATCCCACCCCCTCCGCAACGAATGAAGAGAGCGAAGGAGGGGAAACAAACCGACTGCTTGGTTTGCGATGGGATTTGAAACTCGGAGCGATGCCCGAGTTTGCCAAAGGTCAAGGCGAGCGCCGCGAAAGCCGGCTCAACAAAAATTTCTGTCAGGAAATTTACTGTTGAGGAATCCCACCCCCTCCGCCAGTTGGAAAAAGAGGTTGCTATTAAAAAATTTTAGTTTTTGGGATAAAATATAATAAAAGCGCTTATTTATATGTTGTGGGTTTATTAAAATAAATTATGTCTTTTGAACAATTAAATCTTTACAAAGAGGGTCCCAAACACAAACATCAATCACCATACGAGATTTTGGAGGATTTAAGAAAATTAAGAAAAAATTATTTTAAAAACGAATCAGACGCTGAAAAAGCAAAAATAAAGAAAAACCAGCACAAGCTTATAGAACAACTAAAGAAACAAGCAAAAGAAATCATCAAAAAAGTTGAAAATCCAGCCACTTTAGAAGCCGATCGAGATAAGTTAATGGGCCAATATGGTTTCATTATGGATCAAATGGCTATCAACCTTCCTTGGTCAGAAATGATTCAGGGCAATATGCAAGATATACAAAACGAAGCACTTGAAAAATTACAAAAATATTTAGAAGAACATCCCCAAGCAAAAGATGTTGTGAGATTTATTTTTATACTTTTTCATCACGGCGCGGGTATAGATAAAAAACTATTTCCTGATGCATATCAACGACTGTTTCAAAACCAACCACCAATCGAAGAATTTGCTCGTGAATATATCAAAGCAGAAGAAAGAGCTAAACCATTTCTAGAAAGATATATTGCCGCTACTTTGGGTAAAGAAAAATTTTCTTTAGATAATGATTATCAAGAATTGATCAGATTAATTGACCAAAAAAAACTTTCCCGAGAACAATTTTCTTGCGTAATTGATGCTGCAAATTGGTACAGGCGAATTTCTTACTATCAAAAAGCGGCTAATCTATATAAAGACCGGGAAATTAATCTTAGGAGAGCAATAGAATTACATAAAAAGTTAGCAGAAGCGGATCCCATCTTCAATAAATTTTTAGATGCAATTTATCAGGAGCAAGGAATTGAAAAATCAGATAATTGACTGCGAAATAAAATATTACTAAATAACTGTTTCGATAATTCTATGGGATAAATTTAAAATTATACCTCGAAATTAATGTTTCAAGTTTATTATGATATCCTTTCCGTCTTTGCTTTTTAGCGAGACTGACCCAGAACAAATCTCTTTGGAATTATGCGGAGTAAATTTCAATAAGGTATTAGTTGCTAATTCGTCCACCGAAGTTTAAACGAAGGCGGAGTCCTTTAATAAAATCAGCTCGTCCCAAACAAATTTAATTCGTGAATTTAACGACCTAATGATTTTTTTCAAACAGACACCGCAAGCAAATTTTGCTGAAATAAAATTTATTACCAAGCTACTTACGCGCGTAAAATACAAATTTTTTGGCTAATTTTATGAAAACAAAATCCGCTAACAGTATATTGGTAATTTATCCACCAACAAACAAAATCCTTTTGAATAAATCTTGTAAAAAAATTACAAATTTTTATAATTAAATTATAAATATATATGAAAGACTACGCTTCAAAAAAAGTTAAACAAGGAAAAGTTGCTTTTAGAACTCCTTCTAAATTTATTTATCAAAAATATCAAACAATAGCTAAAATAAAATCTAAAAATAAAAAATAAATTTTAAAAATTTAAAGCTTTATCACACTTATATATTTTACTAATTTAATTTTTATCATATTCAAAATCAAATCCGTCATAATAAAAATATTAAAATATATAAAATTTATCTATATCAAAAACCTTGTTAAAATGCTTGTTGATGGTTTTTAATTAAATTTAAAAACCTGTAAAAAGATTTTTAAAACTAAATAAACCATTTCGCTAAATAATAACAATAATAAAATAACCAAAATAAACTTAATGTTTTTTGATTATAAAATTTTACTCAAATTAATTTAATCTATATTTATTATGCCTTACCACCCAGCGCAAGCATCATCAACAACTTTTTGCAAGCCGTGATCATTTCCAAAAGTCTGGTCAATGACATTCATCATATTAGTTCCTTTCGGGAAATAACAATTAAGATTCAAGACGCCATTAAGTTTTCTTTGAAAATGACATTTGTCATTTTCTACGCCTAAAATAGTCAGCTCAATTTCAGTTTTATTATCAGAACCTATCATTTTAACCTTAACTGGTAAACAACTATTTGCTCTGCCCATAAAACAGGATGGATTTTCTGCTGTGCCACAATCAACCATTTTTTCTTCAGAAGTAGATGTTTGCGCGTTTTCTTGCACATTGACCGAGGAAGCAGGCGCTTCTTTTTGCGTATTTTCAGTTGCGGGCGCTTGTATTTCGTTGCCGCCTTTCTTATTTAAAAAGAAAAACAATCCAATGCCAATAATAAGTAAAATCAAAACAACAATAACAAAATATAAAGTTTTATTGTTTGCCATATTTTTACTTCTTAAATATTAATACTCTCTGAATCGACCTTTAGTTATTATTTTATCATATTAATAGCAAAAAACATAAAGTCTGTCTTACATTCTCTAATGTTATTCGTGGTCTCTTGCAATTTTTTTAATTCCGCTCTGCTAGATTATTTTACTCTGTTAAACTTTGCAGCAATTTTTTTAATTTCTTAAATTATTTTTCAATCCAATAAGCAAGCGCATAAGCAACTAAAAACATTATAATAATAAAAATAATAAGCGTAAAAATAGCAGTTTCTAATGCTATTTTCTTTGGTTCTTTTTTTGTCGGATAATGGCGCGTCCATTCATTATAGCTAATAAGATAAGCCATAACCGCGGCAATTAACGCAAATGGAATAAAAATAAAATAAA
>Ga0078972_1005278_pt1 | contig 33145 bp, 27 predicted proteins | sample YelNatPaOPGAMG01_FD_67568 | JGI IMG/M metagenome (GOLD analysis project Ga0078972, IMG submission 67568) | Hot spring thermophilic microbial communities from Obsidian Pool, Yellowstone National Park, USA - OP-RAMG-01 (SPADES assembly) (version 2) | ecosystem: Environmental > Aquatic > Thermal... | reverse complement strand
AAACAATCCGCTACAGAAGGATGTGACAACCCCACACTCTGGGCATACATAATATGCCTCCATTTGATGTTGACAAAACAATCCGCTACAGAAGGATGTGACAACAAAAATCTCTGAACAAATCTACCTATAAGCGCTCGAAACCTTCGCCTGTAAATTGTCTGTCACAAAAACATTTCCTTTTGTTACACCTTCTTTTAGCCCTTTTATTTATATACTCCAAGGGGGGGGGAGGTTTTTGTGAAACTTGTTTCCTATTAAATTAAAGTCTGGAATTTTTAAGAGGTCCTATCAAAAAAGGAAGACGTACACCTATTTTTTATTTTATCACTCACGCAAGCAATCCAACGATGAAATTTGTTTCATGCTGGACTTCCCCCTCTTATCAACAATCTTATTAGATATCACCCCTTTTTTGTATGGTTCATTGTAGTTTTTCGACATCGATTTAACAATTAGAAATTCCTAATTTGTTGCTTGTATACATAACTCATATATATGTATCTTTGTTATATAGTTCCGAAAGAATGTGCAGACCGAAAAGCTGCGGATGCTGGCACGAATACCCTGAACGAGGGTGGATACAGTTCTTACTAATGCGGATTCTCTACGAAAAACCGATGCATGGTTATCAGCTTCTAGAGGAAATCAAAATAAGAAGTCATGGATGCCACAAACTTGAGCCTGGTTCGATATACACGCTGCTAAGAAGAATGGAAGAACGTGGACTACTTGAGTCAAAATGGGAGAAGGTCGAAGGAGGGCCAGACAGACGCATTTATAAGCTTACTAACAAAGGTGTCGAGGCTCTTAAAATGGGGCTAACATCGATAGTTAAACGTAAGAGGCTGTTTGAAGACCTTATGAATTTCTACCACGAAAATTTCGAGACCGCCAAGGATGGAGGTGAAAAAGGAAATGTGTAGAAGTTGTTGGTGTGAGATTGAAAGGCATCATCGATATCACAGATGCATGTCGGAGCACGGACACATGGATTTCCTATGGCCAATAATGGAAGTGGAAGAAGAAATAGAAATGCTTGAAGAGTACAGGGAATCTCTGACAAAAAAGCTAGAAAGGATTAACGCTCGTTTAAAAGCCCTAAAACACTAGAGAGCCGATACCCACTGTGTGTGCATTTAAACCAAGGAAGCGCATGGAAATGGATATAATGAATTTACGAATGTTGACGCGATTTTCTGATGTCAAAGGCTTGTTAGACACCGTTGAAAAGCGCAGATCTGTGAAAAGAGAATTGCTCAAAACTCGAAGCTTTAACCTGGTGCTTGTATGCCTTGACAGAGATCAAGAGATTCCGCCGCGTCCAGAACCTTATGATGTGTGCTTTTACGTCATTGAAGGTTCTGGAACATTCACCGTTGGCAACGAGAAATCCGATTTATCGACCGGTAAGATAGTTTTTGCTCCGGCGAACGTTGTCAGAGGGGTAAAATGCAAGGAGCCGATGGCGATTCTGGGCATACAAGAACCCCACTAGGGAGACTTTGGGTATGAAACATGCGATAGTGGTTCAAGAATTGACGAAATATTACGAAGATGTAACTGCAGTAGATCACATAAGCTTCGAAGTTGAAAAAGGCGAAATTTTCGGTTTTCTAGGTCCAAACGGGGCTGGAAAATCGACAACCATTAGGGTATTAACAGGCTTGATCAAACCTGATGGGGGTAAGGCTTTCGTAGCTGGCTATGATATTTCAAAAAACCCCATTGAGGCGAAACAACGTTCTGGGGTTGTCCCAGAAGTTTCAGATGCCTATGTAGACCTCACAGCATGGGAAAATCTAGCCCTAATGGGTAAGCTTTACGGCGTCTCGCCACAAGAAATTCGGGAAAACGCGACAAAACTGCTAAAGGAGTTTGGATTGTTCGAGGTTAGGGACAAACTTGTGAGAGGTTTCTCTAAAGGAATGAAGCAAAAGCTCATGTTGTGCATGGCTTTGGTTAACGATCCAGAAGTGCTTTTTCTCGATGAGCCGACATCGGGCCTCGATGTTGAAAGTTCGAGGCTCCTACGCGAAAAGATAACGCAATACAATAGAGAGGGAAAAACTATCTTTTTATCAACTCATAACATGGAAGAAGCGAATCAATTATGTCATAGGGTAGCCGTAATAAATTATGGAAAAATAGCGGCAATAGACACACCCGAGAATCTTAGAGCCGAAAGTATGGAACTTCAATACATCGAGGTATCATTTAACAAGCACATAAATACACAGGAACTTTCAGAAAATCCGTACGTTGCTAAGGCTATCATTTTTGGCAACAAAATACGCATTTACACAGCCGACCCATCTAGAGTCATCGAGTTTCTTGTAGAGTATGCTAAGAAGGATAACCTACGCATTTTGAGCCTAAACACAATGATGCCATCCCTAGAAGATGTGTTCTTAAAGCTCGTGAAGGGGAAGGAGGCCGTTATCAAATGAGCCTTACAGAACAGTTCAAGCGTTCCATAGTCATAGCGAAAAAGAACATCAAGATTTATTATTTGAAGGGTCCAGTAATAATTTTCGGGCTTGTTTTTCCACTTTTTCTAGCTTTGGCGTACGTTATTGGACGAGACATATCTTTGAGAGAGGTATTACCCGGATTAATTGGTATGACGACGTTTTTCACGGCCACATCCGTTGGACCTTCGATCGTTCCTTGGGAAACCCGGTCTAAAACACTTGAGAGGCTTTTATGTTGCCCCGTTGCCATGTGGACGATCGTCGTGGGAGACATGTTTTCATCCTTTATTTTTGGGCTCATAATCTCCGTGATCCCATTGGCATTTACACTGGCCCTCGGCATTGAAATGCTGAGCTTTCTAGTGCTACTTTTCGGCTTGATCATCGCGAATTTCTGCTTTGCAGCTTTAAGCGTGTTGCTTTCGGCTTATCCACCAACGGACATACCAGCGACATCTATGATGCTCTCATCTCTAGTCAAATTTCCACTAGTTTTCATAAGTGGAGTCTTCATACCAATAGAGGAATTACCTCCATGGGGAGCAACGATTGCCTCGATCTCCCCATTGACATATTTTACAGACATGGTTAGACAGCTTTTCCTGAACAGGGGTTTTTACCCTCTGGCAATAGACTTCTTGGCAATAGTCGTCTTCACAGCAGCATTTATGTTTGCAGCGATAAAATTGCACGAGAAAACCCTTTCAAAACGGCTAAGTTAATACAGGTTAAGACAACAAGCGTGGATTGAGCGGGGAAATACAAAATAGAGTTATAACTTCGATAATGTTTGATAAATTCCAATTCATTGAGCGACTAAGTGTTACACATGACTTAGTGACAGGTATGCGTGGAAATTCTCATTCACGCTTGAATCGGTAAAGCGATTATGACTGCTTCCTGTCATTATCAATTAATCCTCTCGCAACGGTCGCCAGCGAAACTTTCAATTTCTCTCGATTGACCTACAAATTCAATTCATTTGAACGAACCTCGAAATCTCCTTCGCATGTTGACCGATGCCTTTGGCTTCTCGATTCTCTTATACCCTTTCTTTGCTTTTCCCGTACTTTCAATAGTGAAATGGAGCAGTTCAAGAAAACAAAGTCCACAAGCTTTTGCAATTAGAGAAATAGGCGATACCGTTACTGAGCAACATCTTCAAAGTATGAAAATCCAGCAAACTTGCAATTGAAGAGTTCAGTAATCTAATTAATCCAATATCGATAATATACTGGAAGCAAGAACGCGATAGGACAAATCAAGAAATTTCGACTAACGCGATCAATGATCTCAGAACAAAAATTCCAAAATAAGGAAGTCCAAAGCACATATGAGCCAAGAATCATGAATAAGGAACATCAATATGGGGAAATTTTAGGAAAACTGTGTACCTCGATCTCTATTGGAACAATAAAAAATGAATGAATTGATTAACGTCACCGATGCTTTGCCTAAATAAATTCTATCTTCCCAGCGCCTTGTGAGCACTTGCAAGTTCACCTGCTGCTTCTGCGGCTAACGTCGACAACTCGCCGGCAAGCGCTGTCGCTGCCACAATCTCAGCGAATTTTTTTGCTTTACTTTCACCAAGACATCCCATCATCGCGAGCGCTTCCCGCTGGCATGGCAATCTCGTTCCGCCTCCGACGGTACCAACCTCAAGTGATGGTAACCGCACTGAAATGTATAACGAATGATCGACAACTTCGCAGGTCGTCATTCCCATGCTGCCTTCAACAATCTGAGCTGGATCCTGTCCTGTCGCAATGAATATCGCTGCAAGGATGTTTGCGATATGAGCATTGAAACCGTACGCAAGTGCGAGGCCACTTCCAACCTGATTTTTTCTGAAGGAGGCTTCCGCGACTGATTCGGGTGTAGTGTGCAATTTAGAATCAACGATTTCTCTTGGAATTAGCGCATCAACGTGAACGGTTTTCCCCCTCCCTAAAATAAAGTTGATCGCCGCCGCCTTCTTATCGGTGCACATATTCCCCGATATGGAAACGAGGACAGCTCCCGTTTCCTTTTCGATGTATTTTGCCGCCGCTTCAGTCGCAATCGTCGCCATGTTCATTCCCATCGCATCGCCAGTCTCATAAGAAAATCTCAGGAATAGACTGCGACCAGCAGCGAATGGCTGAATACTGACGAGCCTACCGTGTTTTGTTGTTGACTCTGCTTCCTTTTTGATCTCCGCAAAATGATCGGCGACCCATCGAGTAACCTCAACCATATGTCGTACATCTTTCACTTTAAACACTGGAGCGCGCGTCATTTCATCCTTTGTTATGACGACACGGGCGCCACCTGAGGCGGTAATCACAGAGCACCCGCGGTTCACAGAGGCGACCAGCGCAGCCTCGGTTGTGGCCATTGGTATAAGAAAGTCCCCGTTCGCGTGATCCCCTCTAATAACCAGTGGGCCGACAAAACCGACTGGTACCTGGACACAGCCGATCATGTTCTCAATATTTTTCGCTGCGAGAAGAGGATCAATGGAATACGAAGCAATACTCGTGAGTTTCACACCAGTGAATGCTTCAACAGCATTTCGCCGATCGTCCACATCCTCCTTTTTTCGACCTCTGTTCTTCAATCCAGACATCATCCAAATCACCTAGTTATCATCGTGAGCAATATTAAGCACTTATGTCACTCAACAGTGAGATATTGCAAGAATTGAGTGGGTTTAAAATTTCCATAGAATATTCATGTGGAAAGGTTTTTAACGACATGACATATTCCCAGAAACGCAAGGGCCCATAGCTTAGCCTGGTTGGAGCGCCCGGCTGATAACCGGGAGGTCAGGAGTCCAAATCTCCTTGGGCCCACTCCTTTTACCAGTTACGCGGGATTTTTTGCCGAATTTTATTTCACTTGTGGTCGTCTGAGGTTAGGTGCAGATGCGGATAATCGCAAGGGCGAGGCGTTTAGGCGACTTCCTCACATCCATATAAAAAGCCTTTTTCCACCCTACCTGGTCAAGATATTCTTCACCGTGGATTTGAGGACGACATCGCCTGCTCGATTTGTGAAGACTCAGAAATCATAGGTTTCCTGTTGCAAGGAGCTTTAGGCTTTTGGCATGTCCACAAATCCACAAGCCTAATGCCTTTCTGCTGATCCTTTCGTAATTTATATCTAGAAGTGACATTCCTTTTCTCAAGAAGACATAAGAGGGGGTGTTTCACGAGAAAGTCCGCGATGGTAGCTTTGACAGTCATCCTTGTCGTTATTATGGTTTTAATTGTCAGTCTTTTCCGGGAATTGAAAAATGATGAGGAGAAGATTATACCTCAAGACGAACCTACTTTGCCAGCGAGGGGGTATTTCATGGGTATACTCCCAAGCCCTCGCTCAGGGCAATCTTTCGCAGATGCATATGAAGAAGCCGCATTATATGCAGAGTTCGCCCCCGTCTGGGGTAAACCGTCACCCTTCTACGCGATGGCATCTGATTTATCTGGATCGTGGGGAAGGACTTTCGTTGAGGAATACATCCGTGGAAACAGCATGTTTCCACTCATCCAATTCTCTTTTTTCGGACCTGACATTTCGCTTGTAGAGCCGCCTGGGACGAACAATGCGTCTCTTTCTGATTTTGCGTGGCGCTCTGCTTACATGGCTGCCGTACTCGATACCGTTCGCGCAGTCAAACCGCTCTATATATCGATTGGCAATGAAGTCAACAAGTGGTTCGAAAAATACGGTGCTGAACCTGATGATCCAAACGGTTTCCAGCATTTCGTCGCACTTTATGAAGAAATTTATGATGCGATCAAAGGGCTATCGAATAAGACGCAAGTCTTCTGCGTGTTCGCGCGTGAGATTGTCTCTGAGCATCGCGAAGCAAATCTCAGCGTCCTCACTATGTTCAATGCAAGCAAGCTCGATCTCCTCGCGTTTACAAGTTATCCCTATGCGGTGCAAGGCATAAACAGGCCTGCGGATATACCAGATGACTACTATTCACGTGCACTGGTATATATGCCTGGAAAAAGAATAGGATTCACAGAGCTCGCTTGGTCTGCGCATGAGGCTTTCGGAGGAGAAGATGGTCAAGCGAATTTCTTAAGGGATGTCGTCGGAAGACTCACGTCGGACCAGGGTGTTGAATTGCACCTGCTGGGATGGGCTTGGTTGCATGATCTTGATGTGAATGACACCATTGGCCTTATCTCCTCCAGCGGAACAGAAAAACTCGCATATTCTGTTTGGAAAGAGTTGTCAGGACGCATGTGAGAAATCCCTACCAATCAGGAATCGGTCAATGATGTCTTTAAAAATTTGAAAAAATATGCACAGATCTGGTAATCATCAATAAGTGTCGCATTTTTTTGCTGTTATTCTCTTCACAATATCTATGCCATGCATCGTAACGAGATCCTCAGAATCATTAAAGTTTAATCATGTAACGCCAAAAAACTGTTTTGTTCATCAACGCGAGCAATTAGATTCCAAATTATCGATCAGGTATCAAGATAATAGTGAAGACAAAGGGGAAAATCCAGAATTAAATTCAGTTTGTTGCTCTCACATCAAATGAAATTATCATAAAACAGTCAAAATTATCTCTTCAACGTCTTTCATTTCACTTCATTATAATGTTGGCAGGGACTGATATTGTAGACAAGGTTCATGACAAAAAGGAAAGTAGCATATCTATACGATAACATATGCCTATAATGAGGTAATTCAGATGAAGAAAGAAATCGGTGCAAAGAACTGTCTGTACCCGATGCCTACAGTTCTTGTAGGTGCGATGGTTAATGGTAAACCGAATTATGCCACGATCGCACATGTTGGCATCGCGGATTTCAACTCAGTTACTATAAGCATGAATAAAAAGCACTATACGAATGCGGGTATAAGAGAGAACAAGTGTTTCAGCATCAATGTCCCGACGGAAGACATGGTAAAGATCACTGATTATTGCGGGATTGTATCGGGAAAGGATGAAGACAAATCCTTGCTTTTTAAGACTTTTTATGGTAAGCTCGGAAACGCGCCGATGATTGAGGAATGCCCTCTCTGTATGGAATGCGAACTTATCGCGACCGTTGATTTCCCGAATCACGATCTATTTGTTGGAAAGGTTGTTGGGACCTACTGTGATGAGCATGTTATGACTGATACGAATGTCAATTTCTTAAAACTCCGTCCAATCCTCTTCTCGATGACCGATCGGTCTTATTACCGGTTGGGCGACAAGCTTGGAAAGCCGTGGAGTATTGGTAAGGAATTCAAAAAAGTATAGATCAAAAAAATGCTGCGAAGGGCCAAAAAATTCGGATGCCTCTCGCTTAATGACAGTATAGATCGGAAAAGATGGTTTGGGTAGAGAGGATTCTTAGTATAGATCATGATGCAAAGGAAAAAAAAGGATAGGGAATTTGCCAATTTTTAAAAAAAGAAACGATGTGATAAACGACAAAGAGGTATTTGAAAGAGAAAAGTGACGATTCTTGTTTCGAAAAGAAATGGAGAAAATTCTCTTTGAATCGCAACAATCGTGATCAACGATTTCCTTTGCTTGTCCTCAAGTGATTCTCAATTCATCAAAGAACTCAGTCACATCAACTGATGGAGCACCTCCCTCGTCGCTGATCTTCTGTTTTGCTGGTGGATACATTCTGTAAAAAGGAATGCGCCTAGTTATGCGATCCTGGAAAGTGGGAAGAAGTTCATTCCGGTAAAAGATACCAATTGGAATTCTGTTTCCCCACTCCTGGCTCTTCCTCATGGCTTCAATCTTCTTGTCGAAATCTTCATTCAGATTGCGTACATTAGGGTCGTAGTCCGTTTCTTCCAACCTATAAAGCCTAGGCACCGGCTTGCCGGTTTCGGGGTCTATGCGGTCCGAGCCAGCATACCAGTCCTTTGTGTTTATATCGTTGTAAGTAGGACATGGCTGGAGAATATCCACCAAAGCGAGACCTTTGTGTCTGACCGCTTCTTTGATAATTTCCTTAAGATGCTTTGTATCAAAAGCGTATCCCCTAGCCACAAATGTATACCCCGAAGATACAGCAAGCATCACAGGATTTATCGCTTCATTGATGTTGGGTCTCGGGATCGCCTTCACCTTTAAGCCTAGTCTCAGAGTGGGCGAAGCTTGCCCCTTAGTCAGACCATAAACACCGTTATCATGAATGAGGTATGTCATGTCCACGTTCCTTCTTCCGGCGTTCACTAGATGCCCCACGCCTATCCCAAGGCCGTCACCGTCACCACCTATTGCGATGACCTCGAGATCGGGATTAGCAATTTTCACTCCCTGGGCAAATGGCAATGTCCTACCGTGAAGTGTATGAATTCCATTTGCTTTCACGAAATGGGGTACTTTTCCAGAGCAACCTATTCCAGAAACGAGCACGATCTGGTGCGGTTCGAGACCGAGTTCAGCCAACGCCATCTGCAGCGCTGCTAAAATCGCATGATTACCGCAACCTGGACACCAGTCAACAAAGACATCACTTTTAAAATCTGACCATTTAAGAACCATAGGTCAACACCTGCCTTTCTGGGGCTTGCCCAATGAAGACATTTTTCAAAGCATCATAAACTTCCGTAGAAGTCATCGGTCGCCCGTTATACTTGAGAATGCGAAAATCGGCTGCTATTCCTGTCTGCTCCTTTAGGATTCCTGCAAGCTGGCCAGAAAAATTCATTTCGACATCGATAACTTTTTTTGCTGCTTCCAGCTTCTTTATAACATATTCTCTCGGAAACGGCTCGATCATTCTGATCTGCAGGAAACCGACCTTAAACCCGTCAGATATTAGTCCCTTCATAGCTTCCAAAATGGCACCTTTAGGGGATCCCCAGCTGACGATGACATTCTCGGCATTCTGATCGCCGAAGAAATTGATTTTTTCTTCCACCGGTACCTCTCTTGCAACAGTTCCTAGCTTTTTCATTCGTTTTTCCATCATCAACGTCCTGTTAACCGCCTCCTCGCTGATATGGCCTTTCTCATTATGTTCATCACCAGTATACCAGCTGATGACATTCCTCGTGCCGATAAAGGCTCTAGGCGATATACCAGATTCCGTGAAGGCAAAGCGCTTATAATCTTCCTTCCCTTCGCTCGTTTCATCCAAAATGTTACCTCGCTTGATCGAGACTCCATTAATGTCAAAAAACGGGAAAGTCTGCGAGCTGTTTGCAAGCGCCTTGTCTATCAAATGAATCACCGGAAGCTGGAATTGCTCAGCGTAATTGAATGCAGCAATCGCGTCATAGAAACATTCCTTGATGTCACCAGATGCGAGGACGATACGTGGAAATTCGCCGTGTCCCGCATGAATGGCAAATCTCAGATCATCCTGACCGTGTCTCGTCGGTAAACCAGTTGAGGGGGCGCCACGCTGATAATAGGTGATGACAACAGGAACCTCATTGTTTCCTGCCCACGATAATCCCTCGGTCATTAAAGAAAATCCAGGACCCGACGTCGACGTAGATGCTCTGACGCCAGTTAAGGCTGCGCCCGAAGCCATCGTGATCGCGGCAATTTCATCCTCGGTCTGTAGAACAATAACGCCTGCTTTGTCACCGGAATTCCTGGTCTTGAGAATTTCATGAGCTTCGATATACTCGCTTTCGTCTGCGGCTGGCGTTATTGGATAGTATGTTTGGATTCTACATCCCCCCAGCACCTTACCGATGGCAACCGCTTGATTTCCAGAGAGGAAGATTCTCTTCTCAGAAGTGCTAATCCTTGGAAGACTGTAATTGATGCCGGCTGGTAGATTATTCCTCGCATATTCATACGCGAGATTAAGCGCGAGCACGTTCATCTCGACAATCTTCGGTTTTTCCGCAAATACATCTCTGACGGCTCTTTGCACGAGCTCTAATTCATACCCCAATAACCCAAAAGAAATGCCGATTGCAAGAACATTCACAATCCTTGATATCCTGGCTATTTTTTCTTCGCGGAGTTTTTTTCCGATTTCCTCGACCAATTCGGAATAGGGAACCGTGAAAACGTGAACATTTTTCTTTTTTGCGAATGCGAGTAGATCTCCCAAGCTGTCGTTTATCTTTTCTTTCTCCAGATATTTCCGGAACTCCGATTTGAATTCATGCGACATTGAGGGTATGTCGAGAACCCTTGTGTCCACTTGACCCTTATCGACAATAATGACACCTCCAGCGACGACCTCAGTCAAGTGTCTAACGATAGTCTCAGCATCAAAGGCCGCTAAGAAATCCACGTCGTTCACGTTCGCCGAAATCTCTTCTGGAGAGATACGCAGATGAAAATAACTGTGCATTCCTTTTATGTTGGAGTGGTACTCCCGTCTCCCATATACATGCAGCCCTCCATTGCCGCACGCCCTTCCAAAAATGTTAGCCGCGACATCAATGCCGCTTCCCTGGGGGCCTCCAACCATCCAATTGAATCCTTTATCTAACAAATTTTCAACCCCTTGAAGACAAAGTCTATCCGCCAGTTGCCTTATCGCATCCTATACAGCAATCGCAGCCACCTGTTTCTCCGCAGTACGGGCATACACAGATACACTCGTCAACCGGAAGACCACACCCATTGCACAATGGTTCAGAATTGCCGAGATTCATTTAAACCCCAATTTACTACGCATCAACCTAGATTTTAATTTTTATCATTGAAGAGGTTTGCTTTATTCGAATGGGAAAGAGTATCAGCCTAAATTTCAAACCTTGATTGCTGCTCTCGTGATCAGAATCTGATTCTGTGTTCGGAGGATTATCAGACTCTAAAAGACTGGGTCAATTTTAAAAGAGAGAGAAGATGAACACTGTGCCCTGCGGCAAGATAGATACCCGGTTTATGTCAAACGACCGCCAAAATGCGAGATGTAATACTAATTCTTTCCAAATCAATTTGAAGTTACTTAGAGCGCTCCTCATCGTATGTTCTGTAGATGGAATAAAACGAATTCAAAAAGAAATAAATCAACGATGCTCTATAGGAGTCAGAGGCGAAAATGTGAATGTTGTCAAAGTACCTGGTGAAAAAACGAAGCATAAGATTATAGTATATGCGTTGAGCACCTGCGTATGGTGCAGGCAGGTGAAGAATTTTCTGAAACAACACAAAGTCGAATATGAGTATGTTGATGTCGACCTTTGCAACAGGGAAGATAGAGAGAAAATAAAGAAAGAGATTTTAAAAAGAGGTGGGAGCTTTTCTTTTCCGACAGTAATCGTCGATGAGAAGGTTTTGATTGAAGGATTTCGCGAGGATAAACTTAAGGATGTCTTAGAATTATGATAAACTTGAAAACAGTTCGTCAGAGAGCTGAGGCTGACGCAAGAACGAGCGGTTGTTATTTGAATCCAGATTTAGAGTTCCTAGAAAGCCTGCTTGATGGACTGAGGATGAATGAAGAGCGCTACGGTTATCCCTCATGTCCGTGTCGTTTAGCCTCTGGGAATTTTGAATTAGACAGAGACATCATTTGTCCGTGTGATTATCGTGATCCTGATGTGGCGGAATTTGGGACATGCTACTGCGGATTGTATGTAAGCAAGGAAGTATATGAAGGAAAGCGGCCTTTCGAGCCGATTCCCGAGCGAAGACCGCCAGAAAAACAAATGCGGGCCTTTGAACTTGAAGCAGAATCTGTTAAGGGACAGACAGATGATTATGAAACATCTGCGAATCATCAAGAAGAGCCGATCAGACATTTGTCGGGAGCAAAAAGGACGCTCTGGTACTGCAAACAATGCGGCTATGTGGCATACCGAGAAGACCCTCCGTATATCTGCCCGATCTGTAAAGCTAAGAAAGAAATGTTTGAGAAAATAGAACTTTTATGAGAGTGGGTGAGCAATTAAAGATCATTGAAAACCTAAATTTTTTGGAATAGTCTGGAATGAGATTTAGGGGTTTCAACGCAAGAGTTCGAGAGATTTCATCATTTTTTGATGACTAATGGTATGATAATTTTTCAATCATCCTCATTTTCTTTGCTTTTTGGCATAAGACTCTGGGAAAGAAGCTAAGATACAAGGCAAACTGAATTTTTTATCACGGGAGGCAATAGCGTCCTTAATCTGGGAGATGAATTTTATTATCACGAATGTCGTTATTATCATTTAGAGGGGGTGGTATTGTCTTGAAAAATATTTACGCGATTCCAATTGCTCTAGCTGTTATCGCTACGGTCATCTGCGCTTACCTCATTCTAACCATCCCAAAACCAAAGGTCATCTATGAGGATTTTGAAACGGAAGGGGAAGAGTGGTCTGCCGATGCAGATGTTCCCCTCGACCCGATGAACCCAGGAAAACCGGTGAAATGGGAAATAGAACGGACGGCGCACAATGCACGCTCGGGGAATTACTCTCTGAAAATGTTCATTGATGGAAAGTTGGATGATGGGACGATATGGATTGAGAGAAAAATAGATTTGGGAAAAGGGGGGCAAATTGTTTTTGATCTTTCTTTCTGGTTCTGGAGCGAACAAGAAAGCTTCAACACAATTGCGGTCGTTTGTGCTTATGTTGGAACAAAAAACCCCGAAGTTGAAGGAGATTTTATTGTTCTTGGAGCGGCCAATGAGGTGGCAGGCTGGAAGAATTACGCGTATAGGCTCGAATTGGATTTAGGGTCTTCAGAAGAGCTATGGGTTGCTGTTGGAGTCTCGGTTCGATGGGAAACCGAAATGACATATTACCTGGATGATATTCGAATAGAACTTGGATAATAGGTGCGCAAGGATATGCAAGAAGATCAAATGCCCACATTAAGATTAAGAGGTCTATACTTGACCTAACGCGTTAATTACGCGTATCATGGTGTATCCCCTGAAGAATAATAAGATTTTCAAATTCGATCTCACCTGGAACATTCGCAATGCTTACTAGAGGGAAAATTGCTGCATTAGAGACGAACATTATCTTTTGAAATACCAAATCAATACATCTCAAACGAGGGAGTGCGCACCAAATTTGATTAGATATAGTACCCCAAGGAATGTCCCAAAATATCGATCTCTATCTCGATGCATATTTATATTGGGTATTGCCAAAGGGCAATTGATGGTTATTGTCGGGTTGTGTGGAAGGGCATGCGAAAAATGTCCTTTTTTCGGGGACGACTGCGACGGTTGCTTGGAAGAAATGAAGCATTCTTCTCGATATCACTGTAAAGTATACGAATGCGTAATCTCAAGGGGATTGGAGACCTGCCTTGAATGTGACGAATTTGATGTATGCGCACTTGTTCGTGAGCATCAGGCACTTTGCCCGCTCATAGTGCTCAAGGCGACGCGGCGTCGATTCAGTCGTGAGACGGGAGCGTGGAGTTCAGCGCATTAATGTTGATGATAAAATTTTGTTATAGAAAATGCATGGCTGATGAAGAAGATATATTGCAAAGAATGTCTTTTCAATTGTTTAAATAAATCTTACGAAGAACATTTCTGGTTCAAATCTCGTCGGGTACTTTGATGATTTGAACATCATCGATTTCATTCACAGAGGCTAATTTTAGAAAGGATTCTGGAGTGTAGATGACAAAGCACTTTCGGTTCACTCTCCCCTCTTTCTATTTAATCCTCAGAACAGTTGGTATTGATGAATCATGGAAATCACAACACACTCCATCTACATTCAGGAAGGGGCGTTTAACGTCCTTATTGCACCAGAGGAAATAGCGCTCGGAATCTTCAACGAGCATCTCGAGCTTCAGAATTATCTCATCCTTTATATCTGTGGAAATTACTCGGCACTCCTTAGTAGGCTCAACCGAAAGTTTACAGAATTCGATGTTCGGAGAGCATTCACGGCTTTTCAATTGTTGAAAATTCTCAAGGAACAACACCACTCTTTCATCTTTATAGAGTACGATCCGACGCTATTCTCAGAGCACGAGGAACTCCTCGATCACATTCCCCTTCTTTTGAGAGAGATCTCTTCTGCTACGACCGTTCTCCTCTACTCACCAAGAATCGATCGATTTTTACGGATCATTTCTGAAAAGGCTCATCGGGTTTTTTTTGTGAGCGAATTTGATCGTCAAGCAGCGAAGAAGAAAGTTGCAACACAGATTCAATGTACCCTGGAGGAATTTTGATGGGGAGGAGTACCGAGAGTATACGAATGGAAGTGAAGAGAATCGCCAAACGCTGGGAGAGGGCAGGAAGAGCCCTGAAAGATGATGAGAAGAAATACGCAGAGCATCTTGCTGAGATGATGGAAAGACATTCGAGCGAGATCTTCTATGGATTCGATGATCCGCTCGAGGCTTCCCTCTTCGCATTATTCATCGAACTGATGAAGAAGATGGAGAAGAACGATGTGGATTTTTGATTCATCGTGCGGTCGATCTGTTGAACTCTGGATCAAAAATGGAAGGGCTCGGAAAATCTGCGAAGGATACTCCCCTCCCTTCTTCGTTCACTTCAGGGACAAGCATTCAGCATTGGACCTAATTGAAAGTCTCGCATCAAGATATAAAGTTGAAGAGTGCCGTTTCAAAACAATTTACGGGATGCTGGAAGGATACGCAGTATATGCCCCAATGACCATTGCTGAATTGATCGAGAAACAGACGAAGTACGAAGCAGAACTTTTCAATGTCGATGTGAGAAGGGATCATCGATTTCTTGCGGAAAAAAATCTTTCAATGTGCACGTTTGCTAAAGAATCAAAGTATTCGCCAGATTTCGATATTCCGCTTGAAATATTGACGATGTGTGTCGAGGGTAACATTCGGACATCTGAGATACGCTCGATTGAATTACAAAGTGATGGAAAGACTGTCATCGCAGGTAATGAAAAAAAGGTTCTCTTGGATCTCTCCTCATTACTGCAAACTATCGACCCGGACGTCATCCTCATTCCCGATGCAGACATATGGATCCCGCTCATTTTGGAAAAGAGCAGATCCTATAGGATCTTGATGCCGATCAGCAGGATCGGACGATATCGAACGATTTCTCCAAAATCATACTGGAGTTACGGCAAGGTGAACTACAGAGGCGGTTCGATCATTCCTGAAGGCAGAATCCTGATTGACACGAAGAACAGCTTCACCTATGCGGAGAGCGGTTTATACGGCGTCATCACGGCAGCGCGTTTGACAGGGTTATCGCCAAATCTTACATCAAGATTCACACCTGGAACATTGATCTCATCATACGAAATCTACGAAGCGGTGAAACGCGGCATAGCGGTCCCCTTCAGAAAAAGCGATGCTGAGCACTTAAGGCATTTTAGAGAGTTGAAAGCTATGGATAAAGGCGGGATGATCTTCCAGCCTGAACCTGGTCTCTATGAAAGAATATACCAACTCGACTTCACTTCCCTCTATCCTTTCATCATTGTCAGATATAACCTTTCGCCAGAGAGCCTCAATAATTCGCGAAGGGGATTTCTTCCAGAGGTCATTGAACCACTTCTCCAGATGAGGATAATGACGAAAAGAAAGAAGCGGTCAAACCCCAAGTATGCGCAGTTAGACTCAATATTAAAATGGATGCTGGTCACATGTTTTGGATACACCGGCTACAGGAATGCAAAATTCGGCAGCATCGAAGTACATGAAAGGATTACATCGACCGCAAGAGAGATACTGATCAGGGTAAAAGAAATCGCCGAATCGATAGATCTAGAAGTGTTGCATGGAATTGTGGATTGTCTCTGGATCAGGGGAAAACGCATCGAAGAATTCAAGGAAAAGGTGGAGCGTGAAATCGTCATACCGACTGAAATTGAGGAATATGACTGGATCGTCTTTCTTCCGATGGAAGACGGTAGCGGCGCTTATAATCGTTATTTCGGACGATTATCGAATGGTGAAATGAAAGTGAGAGGTGTGATGGCTAGAAGGGATGATACCCCGAAATATGTAAAAAGAATGCAGGAAGAAATGTTCAAGCGAATGTCAGAGGCCAAGGATGCGAAGACTCTCTCGGAAATGGTTACGGAGCTCAAAGCCATGTATGACAATTATCTAAAATCGCTTCCAAACGCCGATGTAAATGAGATAAAGATAAGAAAGAGAATAAGCAAACTCAATTATACGAAGCGCTCTCTCGAAGCGTCTGCTGTTGAGGCCCTATCAAAAAATCATATTTATGTCAGACCAGGCATGGAAATCGAGTATGTTGTCGTTGACGCAAAGGAATGGCGTGTCGATGTAAATTTTGAACATTCTCTTTTCGATCTTGACTACTATGAAAAGTTGTTGGCTAAGGCATGGAAGGAGATCGAATTCGCCCTCATCTCAAAATTCAAGAAACCTTTGGATCCCTCAAACAGTCAGCGAAATGATTAATTTGATCAACAATAAGCTCGATACATAAACCAGATAATAATTCTGCGAGATAATAAGTTAAATCAAAATTTTGCAGCCTTTGAATCTTGCGTTCCCTGCAGAATTTAATCTCCCGCCACAATTAAAATCATTGAAATACTTACGCTTCAATTCAATGACAATGCATTATGTCTCTGGCTTGATGCTCACAGATGAGGGGTTCATCGAAGGACATATCGGTTTCGAAGACGGGAGAATCGTTGAGATCGGAAGGGGTAAGGCACGCTCAAATGTTGCAAAGGGCATTATCGTCCCGACGATCGTCAACGCTCACACACACCTTGCCGATTTTCTTGTGCCATTGGACCTTTCTCTTCCTCTTGAACAAATTGTTGCTCCACCTAACGGTCTGAAGCATCGTATGCTCAGAGAGATTCCAGAAAATCGATTATTGAAATCGATGAGGGATCTCGCTCGTTACATGCTGAAACGCGGCATTTCCCATTTTATCGATTTCCGCGAGGGCGGTGTGAGCGGCGCACACTTATTATCAAGAATAAAAGATGGCACGGCAAAGCCTATCATCTTCGGACGGCCGAGTCATCTCGAATTTATCAGGGAGGAGGTCGATGAGATACTGCGTGTGGCAGATGGGATCGGGGTTTCTGCGATCTCTGACTGGAACTACTCAGTGTTGGAGGATCTTGCTTCTTACGTGAGAGAGAAAAAGAAACGATTTGCACTTCACGCGAGCGAGATAGTAAGAGAAGACATTGATAAAATTCTCGATTTGAAACCTTCTTATCTCGTTCACATGACTGTTGCCACTGATAGCGACTTCGAACTCTGTGCTCAGGAGAATGTTCCAATTGTTGTTTGTCCAAGATCAAATCTGTTGTTTGGCCGAATTCCACCGATAGATCGCATGATCAAGAAAGGGGTTCGGATAGCGCTTGGTACGGACAACGCGATGTTCTCATTGCCAGATATGTTTACCGAGCTCGATTTTGCCGGTAGAATTTTGAGATATCAGGGTATCAGGAAAATTGATGATGTTTTAATTATGGCTTTCAAAACAGGGCGAGAAATCATCGGATTGAAAGGATTTTCTGGCTTCACACCAGGCGAACTTTGCGATTTCATGGTCATCGAATCGAAAAAAGGGGACCCCGTGACCGATCTGGTCTTTCGAAGCAGTTCGACAGACCCTATTATGGTGTGTATCGGAAGGGAAATTTTAAGAAAAAATGAAAGAATCGAAGAGTCAATAGAGTAAAAGATTCGCGATATATTGAAGCCGCATTTACACTCATCAAATGATAATTATAGATCTTTGATTGGTTCGGTTGATCGTAGAGTGATATTCAGATTTTGAACTAATTACGAATACTGGCATTTGTCTCGCTGCGAGATGTTTTGAGGAAAGAATTTATTTCCCAGGGAACCCTGAGATGATTTATCCGTGATGATTTCATTTAGCTCAAAGATCGACGATTTATTGAATGTTTGGCTTACAAACATCGGGATCGATGGTCTGACTATTCCTCTTGATCCCATTCCTTAAATAGTTTCGTGACTCCTTTCTTCGCGACTGACCAGACGGGAACCCCTCCAGTTAATACCGCAACTTGAAGAGCCTCAATGATTTCCTCCTTAGTGGCACCATAGTTCTTGGCAACTTTCGCTTGCGGATAAATACAATCTTCACACATTCTGACGGCGACGCAAGCAAGCGCAATCAGCCTCTTTGTCTTTTTGTCCAGTGCGCTGTCTTCAACCATAATTTTGTCCATATCTCCGATCAGCACAGCGAGATCTGGGTTATACTCCTTGATGTGTTCGAGTGTTTCAGGAGTATATCCACACATCTTCCTGCTAAGTTCCTTTACCGTCTTCTCAGCCTTGTCATTTTTCTGTTGCTTCTTCATAGTATCAATAATTGGAAGAATCGATATTTAATGATTGAAGCTATTAAAGAGGAAGTCAAGCTCTGCTTTCGATATACACAGCTTCAATATGGGAGAGATTTCAAGAAATCATAAATGAGATTGATCCAGATCTATTCATGAATTCATGGTAGCTTGGTAGCTAAGCATCTAGAAGAATTCTTATAGAATCTCTCTCGCAAGATGATCAACAATGAACGAAAAGGCAGCAACGGAAACGAAAGGTTTTAAATCAAGTTGGAACAATAGCTATCGAGCCCAGATCGAGATCAAACAAGGATAGACTGGAGAACATAAATAAGGGAAAGATGTATGATCTGGCACTTTGAAACTCCCTTAGATCTCCAGTTGAAAAGTGCGAGAAACCGGGGAGGAACGACATGACTCTCTTCAAAAAGATATTGATCCCAACTGATGGAAGCGAATATACAAAAGCTGCAATTGCCAAAGGACTTGAACTGGCAAAACTGATGAATGCGGAAGTCACAGCAATGTACGTCGTTGATCAGACTTCCTTTATCAATTTTCCAATGGATTCGACGATGGTTAGCGTTTACTCACTCCTTGAGAAAGAAGGTAAAGAAGCTGTTGAATACGTCAGAAAAGAAGGAGAAAAGATTGGTGTGAAGGTTGAGACTATCGTCGAGGAAGGATCGCCTGTGAGAAAAATTGTCGATGCGTCGAAGAATTTCGATCTCATTGTTATGGGTACACTGGGTCGCACTGGATTTTCAAAACTACTGCTAGGCAGCGTGGCGGAAAGAGTGGTCAGGTATGCAGAGTGCCCTGTCATGGTCGTCAGGGCAACTAGGAGGGAATCGCAATGACCCTGATCGAAGAGATCATGACTCCCAATCCAATCGTAGCACAAATTCCAAGCAGCAGAAATGAAGTCCTCAAAATCATGGTTAAACACAACCTTACAGGCCTGCCAGTTATAAGGAGAAATGATGGAATTCTGGCAGGAATGATCACGAGACAGGACATCTTCGAAAAACCCGATGAAGAGCAACTCGCTCTCATCATGAACAGAGATCCACCCGTTATCGGTCCGAAAGACACTGTGAAAAAAGCCGCAGAATTATTCATCACCAATCAGGTCAGACATCTGCCAGTTGTCGACGGAGGTAAACTGATCGGCATCGTGACGCCTACTGATCTTTTAAGCGTTGTCGAAAAGATCGCAACGCATATCCCTGTTGAGAAGGTGATCAGATCCCCATGCATTCCGATTTATCAGGACGCGCCCCTCGCGGTCGCCCTTGTCACATTCAAGGTAAGCAAGGCTAGCGCGTTGCCGGTTCTCGACGATACTGGTAGACTTGTCGGAATCCTTACAGACAGAGATATCTTCAACAAATCGTATATTAATGGTTCTGTGGCAATGGCTGACCTCGGAATCGGACAGGACGAGGATGAATGGACGTGGGAAGGTCTCAGGAATGTGATGAAGCTCTGGTATGAAGTTTCAAAAATCGAGCTACCTGGTTTGCCAGTGAGAGAGATCATGGTGCGAGAGCCTGTAACTGTTTTCAAGAAGACAAGCGTCTCTGAGGCGGCACGTATCATGAGGAAGAACGACTTTGGTCAGCTGCCTGTTAGGGATTCAAAGGATAATTTACTTGCGATGATTTACGATTTCGATGTCATTTCTGTTCTGCTAGGTGGTTAATGATGGACGCGAGTGATATTCTTGCACTCTGCAAGCGTAGAGGATTCATCTGGCCTGCATTCGAGATCTATGGTGGCGTTGCGGGCATGTATGATTACGGTCCGCTCGGCATCGCGATGAAAAATAACATCATTGATATTTGGCGGAAGGCGTACACCTTGGGAGAAGGATTTATCGAGATTGACGGTCCCACAATCGGCCCTGAAATCGTATTTAAGGCATCAGGCCACGTTGACGCGTTCTCCGATTCGATAGTCTCCTGCACAAAGTGCAAAGAATCATTCCGGGCGGATCACTTGGCGAAGGGCTTGCACAGTAACCCAGACTCCCTTTCTAATGAGGAACTTTCGAAATTGCTAAGAGAGAATGGTGTTAGGTGCCCTGAGTGTGGTGGAGATCTAACAGATGTCGAAGATTTCAACCTCATGTTCAAAACTACGATAGGTCCTGGTGCGGGAAGAGTAGGATATTTGAGACCAGAAACGGCTCAGGGCATTTTCGTCGATTATTTGCATCTTTACAGATTTGTAAGGGAGAAGTTACCGTTTGGTGTTATTCAGATCGGACGGGGCTACAGAAACGAGATTTCACCACGACAGGGTATCATTAGGCTGCGAGAATTCAATATGATGGAAGCTGAACTCTTTGTTGATCCAGAGAACAAGTCCTGGCCGAGATTCGATAAAATCAAGAATGAAAAGATGAAACTTGTTCCGAACAATGGCGACGAGATCGAAATCACTGTCGGAGAAGCGGTCGAAAGGCGTATGATCGGTAATGCGACGCTGGCCTATTTCATGTATTTCACACAAGAATTTTTGAAGACCGTTGGTATTGATCCAAATCGCCTCCGGTTCAGACAACATTTGCAGACGGAAATGGCTCATTACGCGTCGGATTGCTGGGATGCGGAAGTGCTTTTGTCATACGGATGGACGGAGGTTGTTGGCATCGCTGATCGGGGATGCTGGGATCTTTCTAGACATATCGAATACTCGAATGCTGATCTCACGGCTTTCAAGAAGTATGAGGAGCCGGTCGAAATTGAAAGAGAAGTCATTAAACCAAAGTACGAGCTTTTAGGTCCCAAATTCAAGGGAAAATCAGCGAAAATCGGAAAGGCGCTGGAGGAGATCGATCCCTCTAAAATCAAAAATGGAAACATCACGATTGATGTTGATGGCGAAAAGATAACAGTAGGAAGCGAATTCTTTGAAATTGTCAGGATAAAGGAGAAGGTGACGGGCAGAAAAATCGTGCCACATGTGATCGAGCCGTCCCATGGACTAGATAGGATATTCTATGCATGCCTCGAACATGCGTATACTCAAAAGAGTGATGGCTATGTCGTGCTGAGACTCAAACCTGCTGTTGCTCCGATCAAGGTCGGAGTATTCCCACTCATGGCAAAAGATGGCCTTGATGTAAGAGCTGCGGAAATCGATGAACGTATACGGATGTCCGGCATCGCTTCGTATTACGACGATTCTGGCTCGATCGGCAGAAGGTATGCCAGAATGGATGAGATTGGCACACCATGGTGCATTACAGTTGATTACGAGACATTAAAAGATGGAACAGTGACGATCAGAGACAGAGATACGACGAGGCAGGTTAGGATCCATCAGGAAAGGATTATTCCAACGATAAATTCGCTGCTTTGCGGCACACCTTTCAGCGCATTGGAACAGTAATCGATCATCGGACGATTAATGCTCGCAGGGTGTGAAATCCGTGGCAGGTATCAGACACGACAGAAATCATTCTAATATGTCTTGATGGATATGTATAGGAGGTGAGAGTTTTTGAAGGGAGAAAATCTAGAATCAGTGAAGGTGAGAGAGCAAATTCGGTCAGTGCTCGATTTGACAAAGGCTGGTGATATCATGAAGACTGAGTTTGAGGTCGTCGATCCTGAGACAACAATTTCTACTGTCGTTTCAAGGATGAGAGCACTGGACCTTCATGAAATACCAGTTGTTGAAGATCACAATAAGTTTGTTGGTATTGTGAGTTACGCTTCACTCATCAAGCGGAGGAACCTACCAATCACAACTAAGGCAAAATCGGTCATCGAAATTCCTCCGAAAATCACATCAAACACCGTTCTCACCGATCTTGCTGAAAAAGTCGTTTCAACGAGTTACCGCCAAATGCCAGTCCTCAGGGGTAAGAGGATTTCTGGCATCGTTTCCAGAGAGGATATTGTGAGAATCGTCCCGAAGGTCAAGGAGCTCGCATCGATGCCTGTATCGGAGATCATGACAACAGATGTTCAATCAGTTCGAGAAAAAGATCCGATCAGAGTCGCAGTCGATCTGATGTCAAAGCTTGAGATCAGGGCATTGCCAGTCGTCGATGATGCCGGAAAGTTGACCGGTATCATAGGAATAAAGGAAATTATCAATTATAACTGGCAGGAACAGAGAAGGGAAACCGTTGGCGAACTCGTGGGGAGTAGCAAACCTATTGAGATTGAAGTTGGTTCCTTGGCAATTGATCATCCGCTGACCGTGGCGCCACAAACGCATCTGCAAGAAGCGATCAGGATCATGATAGAGAACAAGATTTCAACGCTTCCAATCGTCGAAGATGAGAAGTTAAAAGGAATCATCACCACCTACGATATCGTTGAACTCGTTGCATCGTTCAAGGCAAGGGACATGGTCTATGTGCAAATCACTGGTCTAGAAGAGGAAGATCGCTTGTCCCTTGACGTGATGGACGAAGAAATCGAGAGAGAATTGAAAAAGATCGCTAAGATATCGAAACCGACTCTTTTCACCCTCCATGTTTCAAAATACAACGAAGCTGGTAACGTGGCGAAATACAGTCTCAATGGTCGCCTCATTACCGAGGATAAAGTATTCGTAGCGAAGGCGACTGAGTGGAATCTAATGAAGGCAACAATATCATTGATGCACACACTTTCAGAGATGGTTAAGGACACAAAAGAGGAGATGGTCGCCCAGAGAAAAAAAGTAAGGATATCTTCATGATAAGGGATGAGCAATCTTTTTTAGCACACCTACCTTATTTCCCTTCCCTATGAGCCAATACGATCCCGTGCCGACAGAAAGGAAATGGCAACAAAAATGGAAGGAATGGGGAATCTATCGATTCGATTTCTCGTCTTCCAAACCAGTGTACAGCATTGACAACCCGCCTCGGTACACTTCCGGAGCTCTTCATCTTGGTCATGCAACTGGTTATTCCCTCATCGACTTTGCGGCGCGATACAGGAGAATGAGGGGGTACAATGTTTTCTTCCCCCTTTGCTTCGATGTCAATGGCACACCAACGGAAGTTAAAGTGGAAAAAGAATACGGAATCACGAAATTATCAGTTCCGAGGCAAGAGTATATCAGACTCTGCAAAGAGTATGCTGAAAGTTTCATCGATGAGATGACACGGCAATTCGAGATCCTTGGCACCTGCATGGATTCGAGCATTTACTATCAGACGGATGCTCCGTACTACAGGAGAATCACTCAGATTTCGTTTTTGCGCATGTTGAAAAAGGGACTTGTTTATAAAGGAACCTTTCCAGTCAATTGGTGTCCCAGATGCATCACGGCACTTGCAGACGCGGAAGTTGAATACGAGCGGAATGTGACGAATCTCAATTACATCAAATTCAAAATCAAAGGCACAAACGATTATGTGATTATAGCAACGACGAGACCTGAGCTTATCTGCACATGCCAGATTGTCGCGGTACACCCTGATGATAAGAAACATAAAACACTCGTTGGGAAAACGTTGTTAACACCTCTTTATGAAAAAGAGGTCACCGTAATTGCAGATAATAAGGTTGACCCTGGCTTTGGTTCTGGCGTTGTTATGATTTGCACGATCGGGGATAAAGACGACCTCGAATGGGTGATGAAGTATAACCTCCCTCTTGAAAAAGGGATCGACGAACAGGGTAAAATGACGGAGATCGCAGGACCCTATGCCGGTCTCAAAGTAAAAGAGGCGAGGAAACGCATCATTGAAGATCTCAAAAAAGCAGGATTACTTACCAAACAGATTGAGATTGAACAGAATGTCGGCACTTGTTGGCGATGCCATGAACCGATTGAATATCTGCAGATTCCTCAGTGGTTCCTGAAAACGCTCGATTTCAAAGATGAAGTTCTCGCAAAGGCAGAGGAGATCAGGTGGTTCCCCGAATTCATGAAGATCAGGCTGAGAGATTGGGTTGAGTCTCTTGAATGGGATTGGGTCATTTCCAGGCAGCGATACTTCGCCACGCCGATCCCCCTATGGGAATGCGTGAATTGCGGTGAAATCGTGCCAGCCCGCGAAGAAGATTGTTACGTTGATCCGACTGTTGACCCACCACCCGTTGAAAGCTGTCCAAAATGCGGCGGATCGCTCAAAGGATGCGAAGATGTCTTCGACACATGGATGGATTCGAGCATATCTCCCCTTTACAATACATTCTGGCTCAGAGATGAGGAGAAGTTCAAGAAACTTTATCCAATGTCCCTCCGTCCGCAATCGCATGATATCATCAGGACATGGGCATTTTACACAATCCTCAGAGAATACCTCCTTGTCGGTGAGAGGCCATGGAATGACATCATGATCCACGGGTTTATCATGGCTGCAGATGGGACGCCAATGCATGCATCAAAAGGAAATGTTATCGATCCAATGCCGATTCTTGAAAAGAATGGTGCAGACGCATTGAGATATTACGCATGTACTTGCTCTCTTGGCGAGGATAATGCGTTTAGAGAAAAGGACGTTGTCCACGGTGGCAGACTTTGCACAAAGCTCTGGAACATCGGCAGATTCGTTGGCAGTGTAATTAAAGAAAAACCGAAGGTCTGTGAATTGAGGACAGTTGACAGATGGATACTCTCAAGGTACAGCCGGGTCGTGAAATTGGCGACGGAGTATTGCGAGAACTACTCGTTCGATAAAGCGATGCGTGAAATCGAGCAGTTTGCATGGCATGAATTCGCTGATCACTACATTGAAATGGTCAAGTACAGGGTTTGGAAGGAAGACGATGAAGGTGCGAGATACACTCTTTATACGGTCTGCCTTGGCATTATGAAAATGTTCGCCCCCTTCCTCCCACACGTCACGGAAGAAGTGTATCAGACGACTTTCCGTCAGTTTGAGGGTGACATAAGCATCCATGTTTCAATGTGGCCTGAACCAGTACTCTTTGATGAAGCGAGTGAGGAAAAGGGTGAATTCGCGAAAGAGATCATCAGCGCTATCAGATCTTGGAAATCAGAAAAGGGTATTCCCCTTAACGAAACTCTGCGACTTGTCGAAATCATTGGGGAAAACGCGAAGAGTCTCAAAGGCTGCGAGAGAGACATCATGGAAACCGTAAGGGCGATGGAACTTAAAGTTGAAGAGGAAGCGAAAATAGAGGAAATCATTGTTGGTCTCAGGCCAATAAAATCAAAAATCGGGCCACGGTTCAAAGAGAAGGCCAAAGAGGTTACTTCCATTATTAGCCAGTTGAGCATAGAAGAAATTGCAAAGGGAATTGAACTGGGTCATTTAGAAGTCATGTTACCCGATGGCACACATGTGATTCTAGAGAAAGACATGTTCGAAATCGAAAAGAAACTTATGTTGCAAGGCGTTGAGGTAGAGACGATTCAGGTTGGAAAGGTACTGGTCGCCATTAGAAGGTGAGGAATTGATCAGGTTTCCCTCGGAAGGGGTTCTGGTTTTGGATTCTTTCCTTTAATTTTTATTCTTTGAAGTGTCTTGATTACGTTAAATGCAACATCTTTGTGAACTTCGAATACCGTCTCATCTTCTTTAATATCAACAACACCGATGAGGATCTCGTTAATTCTCGCGTTCGAAACAATAATATTGATGAGATCGTTAACAAGGAGTCCGTCGTTCTTGCCGATTTTAATCCTGACCTTGACCATACCGTAGATATCCTGATACTCATCAAAGTCCCAAATTTTTCTAACGATGTCTTTTCGGCCTGTTTCGGGCACCTCTGCCTTTTCGATTTTTGTCTTTCCAAACTGCTGGATATCTTCTAAAATGTCTTTCTCTTCGGCGCTCACGAATGTGATCGCTTTGCCAACCTTTCCAGCTCGTCCAGTTCTACCAATTCGATGAACGTACCATTCCGGGCTTTCTGGAATGTCGTAATTGACCACAAGACTGACGTCCTCAATATCAAGACCTCTTGCCGCGACATCAGTCGCGACGAGAATTTTTACAATACCTTTTCTGAAATCTCTGATAACTTTTTCCCTCTTGGATTGTGGAAGATCGCCGTGAATCGCTTCGACTGGATAACCGTATGATTTTAGTCTTTCATAGAGAACATCAACCATTTTCTTTGTCTGGCAAAAAATGATTGCTTTTGGTTTTTCTTTGTCGAGCACTCGACACAGCGCCCAGATCTTATTCCGCCTCCCGACGCTGAAATAGATTTGCTGAGTTGAGGGAAGGACGAGTTCTTCCTCACTCACAATGATCGTTTCTGGCTGGTGCATATGATCGATCGCGAGCCTTCGGATCTCCTCTGGGATTGTTGCGGAAAAAAGAGATGTGTGTCTCTCTTTCGGAAGGCGACTGATAATAAATTTAATATCATCAATGAAACCCATATCAAGCATCCGGTCGGCTTCGTCAAGAACAACAAATCTGATGTACTGTTGATTTAGTGATCCTCTCTTAATGTGATCGATGATTCTACCAGGCGTCCCAACAACAATATCGACGCCCTTTTCGAGTTCTTTTAACTGAAGAGAGATCGATTGACCACCATAAACGGGTAACAATCTGATTTTGAGATACTGACCAAGTCTTGCCGTTTCTTCAGAAACTTGAATCGCTAGCTCCCTTGTTGGAACGAGAACCAAGGCAAAAGGTCCTTTTACTGGATGATCCAATTCTTTCTTCAATTTATTAATATTATGTAAGATTGGGATTGCAAAAGCCGCCGTTTTGCCCGTGCCTGTCTGGGCCTGGACGATTACATCTCGTTTTTCCATCATAAAGGGAATCGTAGCAATTTGTACGGGTGTAGGTTCCACAAACCCCATCTTGTTTATGGCTTCCAAAATTCTATCATCGATACCAAATGTTTCAAAACTCTTGACCATTTTATTCACTCTAATGACTGCCATTGATATCAGACATCTCGTATTAACATTTCGATGATTAACTTCAAAGCAAGCCCTGGCATCGGACGCAAAACAAAGTTTATATTTGGCCATTACGTTCAGTGATTTCGATAAGAGCGGGCGTAGTGTAGCTGGTTATCACTTAAGCTTGCCAAGCTTAAAACTCGGGTTCGAATCCCGACGCCCGCACTTTCATGATATACATCTATATTCTAATTGGGGAAGTCTCTAATCCTTTGTTTTGAAACGCTTGATACATGGAGACTTTCTGAGGAACAATTTTATTGATTGATTTAAGAAGTGAAAACTACCATCCACGCGAATGAATTATTAAGAATAAATTTGGCCAAAACCGCATTATCTGGACAAATTAATCCGTCATGAAACTTATGTTGGAACTCTTGTGCACGAAGAGTTCATTGATCATTTGCCGCACCTCTTCTTAGTAACTATTTTTACCGGAAAGGGAAAACGCTATTCATTTCCTGAGCATCTTAATAGAAGGCTGGGCGAACGATATACCGGAATCACGATACCCAGATTTCTGTTACCATTATTTTCTTCACGCGCGAGGGAGTGATCAATGTAATTCCGTGATGGTTGAATATTAGACTTTCATTTAAATTATTTATACTTTCTCTAAATTAGTCATTTGTAGTTCTACGGAGGAATTTGATTGAAAATTGAGTCAATTATAAAGCAGGCAGAAAGCGGCGATGGAATTTCTAGAGAAGAAGCTCTGACACTCTTGAAGGAAATCAAACCTAAGAGCAAGGAAATGTATCTGTTGATGCACACAGCTGATCATCTTTCTCGACGACAATTTAATAACAAGGGCGAGATTCATGCTCAAATCGGTTTGAACTGGGCACCATGCAGTAAAAGCTGTGAATTCTGTGTTTTTGCGGAGAAACATGGAATCGCCTCAAAAACAATTGAATTAAGCGAAGATGAAGTCGTGAGAAGAGCTAAAAACTTCGAGAATGCCGGAGCTAACGCAATCTTCTTGATGACAACAGCAGACTATGAATTCTCAAGATTCTTGGAAATTGGGAAATCCGTTAGAAAGGCGATCAACCCCAACATGCCGCTTGTCGCAAACATCGGCGATTTTGGACCGGGCGAGGCGCATGAGCTCGTTGAGGCTGGATTCACCGCGGTCTACCACGTTCTCAGGCTCGGAGAAGGGGTGAACACTCGTATCGACCCTTCTATGAGAATACGCACTATCAAATCTGCGAAAGACGCAGGCCTTGATTTGAGTTTTTGCGTCGAACCAATTGGACCGGAGCACTCGATTGAAGAAATTGTAGATAGGATATTCCTCGGAAAGGATCTTGAACCAACCGTTATGGCAACAATGAGGCGTATCACGATTCCAGGAACACCAATCTCCGCACATGGACAGATATCTGAGATCGAACTCGCCAAAATCGAGGCCGTTACAAGGCTGGTGATGGGAAAGAATATAATGGCGATGGGAGTGCACGAGCCCAATATGCCATCTCTCTTGGCTGGCTGCAATCAAATTTATGCGGAAACCGGCCCCAATCCCAGGGATACAGAGGAAGAAACAAGCAAAGGAAGAGGGCGATCGGTTGAAGAATGTAAACAGATGCTGTGGGAAGTTGGATATGAAACGTTCGTTGGTCCAGCAAAATCACTACAGGGGCCTCTGAGAAATAGAACTCGGTGAAATCTGATTAAGCTAAGTATAATAAAAGCACACAATGAGAGAATCAGCCTAGAGGGTGGATGACCTGATACTGGCTAAACAACCGCTTAGGGGACTTATCCCCATTTCCTGCGTGATTTTTAGTTCCATCATTTTCATTCTAATTGGTGAAAATATTTTTCACGTCGATCCAGGGTTGCTCAGCGTTTTCGCTTTGTTTTTTGTCTGGTCAGCATTTGTCATTTCATTGACCAATAGAGAGCCTCTGAAAAAAATCAAACAACCAGTATGGGGTCTTATCTTTCTTTTGATCGCACTGACGGCGGGAATCCTTCACCCCTTCGTGATGAATGCTTTGGGCTACGGTCAAGAATTCTATTGGCCAATAATATCGAATCTATTTCTCGGAATAGGATTGGTCATCGCTTTTGGCAATCCTTTTGCCGCGAAATATAAGCAGCCAAAGGCTGTTTGTCTCAGTGCACTATTCATGTACACTTTTGCGATCCTAACAACCATAGCATGCGGTATGATTCCTGCGATCTGGTTCGCTTTCTTCGTTTATATGTTTTTCTGCTTAGATCAATGGCCAGTCTCAGATTCCCCTCAACCTATCAAAGGAATAATGATTTTTACAATAATGGCCGCGATGTCATTGGTCCTTGAATATTCTTTTAGACTTTTTGACACAAGTTTCTTTCAACCTGACGGCGGGCTTTGGTTCGTTACATGGATATGGTGGTTGGTTGCATTTTCATGGCAACTAGAATCGTGGCCTTTCCAAAAATTCAAACAACCGCTCAAAGGTTTTCTGATACTAATCCTAACAGTCACACTAACAATCTCGATGTTTTACATTATCATCCATATCCTCGGTCTTAATTCGTCGATGGCGAGCGCCTACATCTGGATCTTTGTTTCGTGTCTATATAGTTGGGATATTCTTTTCGGCAAATGGCCTGCGGATCGCGATTTGCCCTCAAATAATTAAATACAAATTAATAAGGAGAACTTGAGATTCAGAAATGCCAGCATACAAGTTGCCGATTGCCAAAATATTTTCATTATGATGATTCGAGGAATTTCTCCAGGATTTTTAAGAGTTTGATATTGTTCATTCAATGTTGTTTAAAATTGGCAATTACCACCGTATTGATTTTGAATCGCCCAGACTTGTTAATTGACCCACTCAAGATAACAAACCAATTAAATTCGAGCCAATCCGTTGATTTACACGAAATTTGCATTCTGATGTAAATATAAAATTATAATAACTCTGGAACTTCCCTATAAGTTTTTTCGATAATTCTTAAATCGCCGATTAAGAACTAATGACCCCTCAGGCCCTACGAGATGTAAGAACGGGGCCTAGGAGGTGGGATAGTGGCGGGTAAGAAAGCCGGGGCAAAGGGTGGTAAAGACAAGCCCAAACAAGAGTCGGGAAGTGCTGGCTCTGAAACTAAGTCCAATTAAATAATCAAGCGTCCAGATTCAAGGCCATTCTTTTTTTTATTTATTTTTTTAAGAAGTTGTTAATGGTTCTTTAACGAAAAATATGATCATAGTGAGATATGAAGAAGACGCCTAATTTGAACTTATAACACAAGATGGCATAGAGCAGAAATCTTGATACACGTCTGTCTTGAATGATTGACCATGCAAACGAAAGTCATGAGCTGTGAAAACGATAAAATCATTTGCAGATACTGTACCGAAAAGGGATCAATGGGTTGAGCATTAAAATTTTGTATTATCAAATCAACAATTTACAAAAAAAGTTAAAAGTCACTTTCTGTCAAACGATCTAACAAATCCATTGCTATTTCCCTTTAGTGGTGATTGGCAACTAGTTTCAGATCAAGATGAATAATTTATTTTGAACGAAAATCAGGCGATAAGAGATTCAATGTCTAATCGAAAAGATGATGAAGAAATATCAATTTGGAAAGAAGATGTCAGAATTTAGACCGTATGAGCAGTCCGGGGTTTCAGAAGAAGAGATTCTCGGGATTATGAAGGCGATATCCAGGTCAAATAAGCATTTGAAATCCTTCAATGCTAGCCTGGATCAGAATCTGATTTAGATAGGAGAATCATAATGCCATTCCAAACGCCACAATATTGATACCATTAACAGACTCTTGGAGTATTCAAAGAATTAGAGATCAAAGAATTAGAGATTCGATTGAAGATTTGCGAAATAGCTAAAAAGACGGTCATAAGCGAATCGAGATGCATGATGAAGAGGATAAAAAGACCTTTTTATTTATCGAAACATAACAGCAGTGCTAAATGCGTAAACGCGTACATGAATCCATAATAAGAAATCTACAACACTATTGAATTACTGGGTATTTTTGATGATTTTTAATTAAAAAAGGAATATGTTGACGATTGCAGGTGTTAGAATACTTTATTTTAAAAAAAAAGACTTAATCCACTTCTTTTTTTGCTAAGTGTCAGATAGGAGATTTTCACAATATGTTATAGATTTTGATGTAAATATCAAATCACCCTTTTGAAATTTAAAGGCGTTTCCAAAAAGAATGTTGGTGTCCCATCCTTTCAATCCTCGTTTTCTGAGGTCTTTAATTGAAACATCACCCTGGCAGTCTCCCCCAAATTCTATTGGTCGGCTTTCAATCCTCGTTTTCTGAGGTCTTTAATTGAAACCAAAAGCGCAAGTAGAGATAGACGCCGGGCTTCTTTACTTTCAATCCTCGTTTTCTGAGGTCTTTAATTGAAACAGGAAGTCTATTCAGCACTGGAGACTGCATTGCAACCTTTCAATCCTCGTTTTCTGAGGTCTTTAATTGAAACATGAAGCTGAGGGGTGTGTTGCGTTTTTTAGTGAAAAACTTTCAATCCTCGTTTTCTGAGGTCTTTAATTGAAACCGATAAGAGAACTCGAAGTACTATGTTCGTATAATGACTTTCAATCCTCGTTTTCTGAGGTCTTTAATTGAAACTTTATTCTCGACTGCGTGAGACAGGCAGTACTAAACTTTCAATCCTCGTTTTCTGAGGTCTTTAATTGAAACATGGCGTGACGTATGAACTTAGTTCGGCAGAAGAGTACCTTTCAATCCTCGTTTTCTGAGGTCTTTAATTGAAACTTTCGGTGTTGCGGTCGCATAATCAACGAAGGGCACTTTCAATCCTCGTTTTCTGAGGTCTTTAATTGAAACGGAATCACATCGATATCTGCCCAGCTTACTCTCATTCTTTCAATCCTCGTTTTCTGAGGTCTTTAATTGAAACTGTATAGTGGGAACAATGAAAAACTGTTCCCAGAATACTTTCAATCCTCGTTTTCTGAGGTCTTTAATTGAAACAATGTATAAACGTGGCGGTTCAAATTTATCATATACCTTTCAATCCTCGTTTTCTGAGGTCTTTAATTGAAACCAAGCTCTGGAACATATCATTTCAAGGGTTACATCGACTTTCAATCCTCGTTTTCTGAGGTCTTTAATTGAAACATGTTGAAAATGAAAAATTTCGGGTATTCTTCAATAACTTTCAATCCTCGTTTTCTGAGGTCTTTAATTGAAACGAGGGATAAAATTGAACAAAAAAATGCTATGGACGGGCTTTCAATCCTCGTTTTCTGAGGTCTTTAATTGAAACGCTTTTTGTATTTTTTCTTGCCATTCCTGAGCAAAAGCTTTCAATCCTCGTTTTCTGAGGTCTTTAATTGAAACTTATAAATATGCGCTTATAAAACTACGACAATAAACTTTCAATCCTCGTTTTCTGAGGTCTTTAATTGAAACGGGCCCTATGCCGCATTTAGGGCACGGCGCCCGAACTTTCAATCCTCGTTTTCTGAGGTCTTTAATTGAAACCAGGAAAATGATTTCTAATTTGAGTTATGACTATGCTTTCAATCCTCGTTTTCTGAGGTCTTTAATTGAAACACCCTGACAGCAGGAGGAAACCGGCGAAGAGGATGACTTTCAATCCTCGTTTTCTGAGGTCT
>Ga0078972_1005277_pt1 | contig 33151 bp, 31 predicted proteins | sample YelNatPaOPGAMG01_FD_67568 | JGI IMG/M metagenome (GOLD analysis project Ga0078972, IMG submission 67568) | Hot spring thermophilic microbial communities from Obsidian Pool, Yellowstone National Park, USA - OP-RAMG-01 (SPADES assembly) (version 2) | ecosystem: Environmental > Aquatic > Thermal... | reverse complement strand
CAGGATATTACAAGACAAAAGATAGAAAAAGTAATCAGTGTCATTCAAGCATTGCATGAATATCTAAACAACTGGTTTGCATCAGGCAGCAAGGTTAGGGCCCGCGTTGCAAAAACTATTGTTGATGAATCACGAAAGCCTCAGATAGACCAAGAAGTAGATGATATTGTAAATAGTTTTCAAAGGGGGGAGATTGAATGAAAATCATAACTATTGACGATTCTTCTACAATGAGAAGGATCATTAAAAATACACTTTCCCGTATTGGGTATGGCAGCGATGTATTAGAAGCAGAAGACGGAAAACAAGCACTCGATATTCTGTCGCAAAACAAGGTTGACCTTATTATAACTGATTGGAACATGCCTAATATGGATGGATTAACATTTGTTAAAAAAATTAGGAGCATGAGTGAGTGGAATGATGTGCCTATTATAATGGTTACAACCGAAGCGGCAAAAGAAGATATCTTAGAAGCCCTAAAAGCCGGTGTAAACAACTATATAGTAAAACCTTTTACTCCTGAAGTGTTAAAAGAAAAGATAGAGATTGTAATGGGTTTAAAATAAAAAAAGGATTAAAAATGCAAAATTTCTTTAATTTTACGCTTTTTGATCTTGAAGAGTATATGTTAGAATTAGGATTTGACAGGTATAGAGCTAGACAGCTATTTAATTTTATATATGCCAAAGGTTTTGATGAATTTTTAGATATTAGTGTTTTAAAGAAATTAGATAGAAACATGTTAAGTGAAAAATTATTTATTCCCAAGCTTGAGTCTAGTCCAATAAAAGATACTGATGGCACAACAAAGTTTTTATTTAAATTATTAGATGGTCAAGCTATAGAATCAGTTTTAATACCAATGAAAGAAGGGAAAAATACCATTTGTGTTTCAACTCAAGTCGGTTGCAAGATGAATTGTAAATTTTGTGCCACAGCAAAGTTAGGCTTTATTAGAAATTTGCAAACATGGGAAATTGTTTATCAAGTAAGATATATTTATAATCAAATTAAAAAAGAAACCCACAGGACCCCTAATATCGTATTTATGGGAATGGGTGAGCCACTTGATAATTATGAGAATGTAATAAGAGCTATTTTGATAATAAATAATGAGCACGGTTTAAGCATTTCACGCAGAAGAATTACTGTATCTACTTGCGGAATTGTGCCAAAAATTGAAGAGCTTAAAAAAGATTTAGCTTATATTAATTTGGCTATATCTTTAAATGCTGCTGATAATTTAAAAAGAAACTATTTGATGCCCATTAACAACTCTTATCCAATTGAAGAGCTGATAAATTCTGCAAAAGATTTTCCTCTGCCTGAGCGAAAAAGGCTAACATTTGAGTACATAATGATTAAAGGGTTTAATGATACACAAGAAGACATCAAGAACCTAATTAAATTATTGAAGCCCATTAAATGCAAGCTTAATTTAATACCTCTAAACAAACATTTATACAGCGAAAATCTTTATCCAAGCGATGCTCAAACTATAGAGAATTTTGCCAAACAGCTAAGGGACAAAAACATGTTTGTTACGGTAAGAAAATCTAAAGGCGAGTCAATTAATGCGGCTTGTGGTATGCTTGTAGCTGCAATGCGCTAGGGCTATTGATATAGCATCTGATACATCCAATGGCAATTTATCTAATTTTGTATTGAATATCTTCTCAACGATAAATTTTAGTTGAGTTTTTGAAGCAGCGCCGTACCCAGATATTGCCTGTTTTATTTCTCTTGTAGAATAATGAACAATATTAATATGGGCATTTTTTACAGCTGCCAAAATAGAGCCTTTTATCTCGCTGAGCTTTAAAGATGATTTTATGTTTACAGAATAAAATACATCTTCTATAGCAACTTCGCTTATATCGTAGTTTTCTATAACTTCTTGCGTTTTTGCAAAGACTGCATATATTTTATCATCAAAATTTTTTATATTTTGCAATCTTATAAAATCGTAGTGGAATGTTTTGTTTAAGCAGTCTACAATGCCAAAAGCAGTAGTTTTACTACCCGGATCTATTCCCAGTATAATCAAATTTTTCATGAGATGGTAAAACCCTTCTTGCACCTACAAACCTATTTAAAAAATAACCATCTAGTGGAGATATTACAACACCTGTATTTTGATTCAGTGCTGAGATAAATTTATTATCGCCAATGTATATGCCCACATGGGATGGATAGGCACCAGCATAGGTTTGAAAGAATAACAAATCACCAGGCTTGATGTCTGCAAGTGGCACGGGTTTTCCTACGTTGAATTGCTCAGAACTTGTGCGAGGCAATTCTATGTGAAATTTTGCAAATATATCTTGCACAAAACCTGAGCAGTCTACACCTGTCGATAGGTTTGTACCACCCCACTGGTAAGGTGCGCCAATAAATAATTTAGCGTATTTTACTAATCGTTCATTTAGCGTATTTTCTTTATTTACAAGGGAATATTCTCCGGTTGAATAGTTATTTTTAGCATTCGCTAAGTTAGTGTTATTTTTAGGTATTAATAAAGTTTCACCTAAATTAATTTCATTACTTGGTAGATTGTTTAACGATACAATATCGTCTACGCTTGTATCAAATTTTTTAGCAATTGTATAAAGCGTATCCCCTTTTTGAACAATATAATGATCTAAGTATAATGAGTAGTCTTTGTTTTCATCGTAGTTATTTGTTACAATTTGATTCTCGCTTGAGTTTTTAGTAGGTTGATTTTGTGTTTGGTCGCTAACAGTTTTCTTTAAAACTGATGGTTGTTTATTTGTTCCTATAATTTTTGGTGGAACCAATAGTGTTTGACCAACAGAAAGGCTATTACTTGATAGAGAGTTTATTTTTCTTAAGGTAGAAATTTTAGTAGAAAAAGCTTTTGCTATAGAATAAAGTGTGTCACCAGCACCTACGGTGTATTTTATGTAGTTGTTATCTTGCTCATTTGTAGTTGCAGTAATAGTAGTTTTTTGAGATACAGGTTCACTTTGTTCTGGTTCTTTTAAAACTATTTTTTCTCCAATTTGCAAATTTGACCAATCAACATTAGGGTTGAATTTTTTTATGTTATCTATGCTAATGCCAGTTTTTTCTGATATACCAATTAGTGTATCTTTGGGTTCAACAGTGTATGTGTCGGTGTTTAAGGGTATTTGTTTTTGCACTATCTTTTGCTGGGCAGCCATTCTAGTAGGCACAATAATTCTATCGCCAATATTAATATTGGACAAATTTAATTGAGGGTTTAGTTTAGCAAGTTCTGATAAAGGAATATTATATTCATTAGCTATTTTAGAGGCTGTATCGCCGCTTTTTACAATATAGATATTGCTTATTTGGGTATTTGAAGCTATTTTTGTGTTATTCGGTAAAATAAGCCTATCACCTATATTTAAGTTGGAAAGATCAATATTTGGGTTAAGCTTTTTTAGTTGCTCTAAACTACAACCTAGTTTTGTTGCTATATTATAGGCACTATCACCTTTTTCAACAACATATACCTTTGCTTGAGACAAGCCTGATGTACTCATCTGTCTAGCATAAGTAGTTTTTTCGGAAGGAAGTAGTATTTTTTGACCAATGTTTAAATCCGAACTTTTTACACCGGGATTTACAATTTTTAATTTTTCTAGAGGTATGCCTAATTTTTGAGCGATACTTGTAAGCGTGTCACCTTTTTTAACTATGTAAACACTCGCGTGTGCACTTGTTGCCAGTGTTAAGACCAAGAAGGCAGATAGTATAGTTTTTTTCATAATAGCCCCCTTTTAAGAGATTAACCTACACTTTATATACCAAAATTTCAAATTTTTGTAAAGTAAAAAATAAAATAATAAAGTTATATATATAATATCAAAATTATTGAAATCCAAATGTAATTATCATATAATCCATTATAAACAGCAGGGGGGTATATGAAAAGTTACAATTATTCTACAAGCTCTAAAAGTCTAATTTTTAAAACTATAGGAGAAATGCTTAATGAAATTGCAAATGAGTATCCTGATAATGATTGTTTAGTCAGTATACCAGAAGGCATAAGATACAACTACAGGCAATTTAAGGCAGAAGTCGATAAAATAGCCAAAGCTTTTTTGGCTCTTGGTGTTAAAAAAGGTGATAGAGTAGCTATATGGTCTACTAATAATGTAGCTTGGGTCTTAACCCAATTTGCTACATCAAAGATTGGGGCAATTTTGGTGACAATTAACCCTGCATATCGAGCAAGTGAGTTAGAGTATGCGCTAAAGCAATCTGAAACTTCTACTTTGGTTTTAATTGAAGAATTTAAATCATCAGATTATATTAGCATTTTATACAATGTAGCACCATTTATAAAAGGGTCTAAACCTACAGAGCTCAATTCTATAAGATTTCCGTATTTAAAAAATGTTATTTGCATATCTCAAACAAAATACTCTGGTATGTTGAGATGGGATGATTTTGTTGAAATGCATAAAAAAATTGATGATTCAATATTACAAGATATAGAAAACGCTCTAGACCCAGACGATATTATTAATATTCAATATACATCTGGCACCACAGGTTTCCCAAAAGCAGCTTGCTTAACACACATAAATATACTTAACAATGGTTATTTTGTTGGTGAAGCTATGAATTTTACAGACAAAGATAGATTATGCGTTCCTGTGCCATTTTATCACTGTTTTGGTATGGTTATGAGCAATTTAACATGCATTTCTCATGGCTCATGCATTGTTATCCCATCGCCATACTTTGACCCTATAGCTGCTTTAACAGCTGTTGAGAAAGAAAAATGCACTGCTTTGCATGGAGTGCCTACAATGTTTATAGCAGAACTAGAACATCCTGAATTTAGCAGGTTTGATTTAACTTCTCTAAGAACTGGTATAATGGCTGGTTCTCCTTGTCCAATTGAAGTAATGAAGCGTGTAAATAATCAAATGCATATGAGTGAGGTAACTATTGCCTATGGACAAACGGAAAGCAGTCCAGTAATTACACAAACGACGCCAGATGATTCGTTTGAATACAGAGTAGAAACCGTTGGAAAACCATTGCCGTTTTTAGAAGTTAAAATTATTGACCCACAAACGGGTAAAATTGTTGAAGCAGGAGAGCAAGGCGAGCTTTGTGTAAGAGGATACTCGGTTATGCGCGGATATTACAATAATATTGAAGCAACCCAAGCTGCTATTGACGAGGCTAAATGGCTTCATACTGGTGACTTGGCTGTAATGACACAAGATGGTTACTTTAAGATTACAGGGCGCATAAAAGATATGATAATAAGGGGTGGCGAAAATATCTACCCAAGAGAGATAGAAGAATTTTTGTATACTCACCCAAGCATTGCCGATGCTCAGGTAATTGGCGTACCAGACCAAAAATACGGAGAAGAAATCTGCGCGTGGATAAAGCTAAGAGATGGGCATACATTAACAGAAGAAGAAGTGAAAGAATATTGCAGAGAAAAGATAGCTAGATACAAAGTGCCAAAATATATAAAATTTGTAGATAATTTCCCAACGACAGTTACCGGCAAGGTAAGAAAAGTGGAAATGCGCGAGATTTCCGTAAGGGAATTGGGTCTTGGAGCCGCTTCCAAAATTGAAACGGCTTAAAATATATTGTTATCTAACTATAATTAAAGGCAAGTTGCATTCTTTTCGCAAGATTGCCTCTGTAGTTGAGCCTATAATCATTTCTAATAAGCGGTTTTTGTTGTATGCGCCAAGCATCAAAAGCGGATTATTGAGACTCTTTGTGTACTCGATCAATGTATCTGCAACGCTTTTTTGTTTAGTTAGGTATGTAATTTTCAAATCGCTATTATCTAAAGTTTCTGTTTCGTCTTTTCTTACACTGACTATATGAATTTTAGCTTTTAGGTTTGTTGCACAAACATTTGCAAGTTCTAAAGCTTCTTTGGCAGGATCTCTACCATCGTAACCCACCACGATGTTTTTAATCTCGTAGAAGTCTTTATCTGCAACAAAAATTGGCTTTTTAATTTTTCTGATAGTTGATTCTATATTGCTGCCTAAAATTCCTCTTTCGAATGATGCATTGACGCCTTTTTTTCCGATAAAAACCATATCGTACTCATAAGAAGTTTCTACTATTGTAATAGGTATAATGCCTATTTCTATAAATGAGTGAAACTTTACGCTTTCGTTTTGAGCCATCTCCGAAAAAGCCTGCAAGATACTCCTGCCTTTTTCTTCCAATGTTTTTTTTAGCTCAGCACTAAAATTAATAAAAGGCTCAAACCCTAAAACGCCACTTAAGTCGTAAATAAACGGTCCTTCAAGTTGCATTGTGTCTACTACATGCAGTGCATCAACAACGCAATCAAATTTTTTTCCAAAATCAAGCGCAAACTTTATTGCATTTGTGCTATATGGACTAGAGTCAACTGCCACTAAAATTTTGTTTAAATCATACATCTTTATTCTCCATAACTTTTTTTAACTCTTCTTCATTGATTTCTTCTTTCTCTAAAAGTATATTTGTTAATTTTTCAAGCTTATCAATATTTTGTTCGAGCATTTGCTTTGCTTGCCTATAGCAATCGTTTAATATCTTATTAATTTCTGCATCTACAGTCTCTTTTGTTTTTTCGCTTATTTCGTCTTTTTGAGTAAATATTCCTTCTGAACCTAAAAATCTAGATTTTGCTGGATCTTCTAAAACAACTAATCCTATAGATTCGCTCATTCCTAATTTTGTAACTATGCTCCTTGCAATATCAGTTGCGCGCGATAGATCGTTTTGCGCCCCTGTTGAGACATCTTTTAAAACGATTTCTTCGGCAATTCTTCCGCCAAAAAGCACCTTTATCATATTTAGCATTTCTTGTTTTGTGATTAAATACCTATCGTCTGTGGGCAACTGTTGTGTATATCCAAGTGCTGCAACACCACGAGGTATAATAGAAATTTTATGCACTTTGTCAGCATTTGGTGTTAAGTAGGCAATGATAGCATGGCCTGATTCGTGCACCGCAACCCGTCTTTTTTCCTCTTCGCGCATTGCCCTGTTTTGTTTTTTTAAACCAGCAATTTGTCTTTCTATTGCTTCTTCAAAATGTCTCATATTTACCGTTTCGCTGTTTTCCCTTGCAGCTAACAATGCAGCTTCATTGACAATATTTTCTATATCAGCGCCGACAAGTCCAGGTGTCATCTGTGCCAATTTTTTAATATCAACATCATTATCTAGTTTTACTTTTTTAACATGCACCTTAAAGATTGCTTCACGGCCAGTTACATTTGGCTTATCTACTATAATTTGCCTGTCAAATCTTCCAGGTCTAAGTAAAGCTGGATCTAGTATTTCTGGTCTATTTGTTGCTGCCATGATAATTACGCCTAAATTTGATTCAAACCCATCCATTTCAGCGAGCAATTGATTAAGTGTTTGCTCCCGCTCGTCATTTGAGGTCATAGTGTTGATTGCCCTGCTTTTTCCTATTGTATCAATCTCATCAATAAAAACTATACAAGGGGCCAGTTTTTTAGCTTCTTGGAACAAATCCCTTACTCTGCTTGCGCCGACTCCTACAAACATTTCTATAAATTCAGAGCCGCTTATGCTTAAAAATGGCACTTCTGCTTCCCCAGCTGTAGCTTTCGCAAGTAGAGTTTTGCCAGTTCCTGGAGCGCCTACAAGCAAAACGCCTTTTGGTATTCTTCCACCTAATTTTTGATATTTGCTCGGGTTTTTTAGAAACTCAACTATTTCTTCTACTTCATATTTTACTTCATCAATGCCTGCTACATCAGAAAACTTCACATCTGGGCGTTTATTTAGGTAAACCTTAAACCTACCTTTGCCAAAGCCAAAGATAGAACCGCTTGAACCTCTTATTTTTTTTGTCATAAACCACCACAAAAAAAACAACAACCCAAACGGCAAAATCCAACCAAAAATCAAATTTGTTAGCCATGTATTTGTAATTGTGCCACTAAAATTTACATGGTGTTCTTCAAGGTCCTTTACTAAGTTAGGGTCATTTACCGAAACTGTTACAAATTGTTCTTTTTTGTTTTTGTCGTTTAAATACTCGCCTTTTATGTATTGAGACGAAATGTCACAGCTTATTATTCTATTTTTAGCAACAAGTGTCTTAAATTCTGAGTAACTAAGTGTTTTTTTCTGAATGGCAAAAAAGCTTTGGTAAAAGTAAATTGCTAAAAGCCCAATCAGCAAGTAAAACAGGGAAAATTTTATTAAATTTTGGTAATTGTTATTTTTGTTTGGTTTTTGTTCATCATTATTATTTTGCATTTTGTTACCTTTCAATAAATTTTATAAATGCTGCCATTTCTTGAGATTATATAAAGGGCATTTTTATAGTAAGTAAATTTTGAGTCAAAAGTGCCACCTAAATTAAATATCTGCATAATTTTGCCATTTAGCGCATTAAGTACCACTAATCTACCATTTGAAAGCAAGCAAAACAAATAATCATTGCCAGATAAATACATTGAATAAACATCGTAATTGTAGCTAAGGGTTTTACTCCAGATAGTACTGCCGCTTTGAGGATCAAGTGCTTCTACGCCACCTTTTTCATTTGCAACAAACAGTGCAAAAGGTGAGATTTGGAGGTTTGCAAAGCTAGATATTTCTTTTGACCAAACAGGCATTGCTTTATCAATTGATATAGCTTGTGTATATCCGGTTGTGCTTGTTGCATAAACATTAGAATTTGTCAATTCGGCTTTCGAGTCAACATCCACAAAAAGCTCTCCTTTGCCCACCTTTACTTGCCAGATTTCATCACCATCTTTAGTCAATTTATAAAGCATACCGTTGTCAAAGCCAATATAGATGGCATCGTTTGTAAATACAGGTATGCTAAAGCCTTTTACGCTCATTGGAGCTGTATTTCTGTGAAACTCCCATACTGTCTTGCCATCGAGTTTGTCTATTTTATATAGTGTATTGTTTGTAGTAGTTATATAAAGATAGCCATCATTTTCTACTATACTGCCAACGATAGGAAAGTCAAATTGTTTTTTCCATACAATATTATCTTTGTAGTCTATCTTGAAAAGTTGACCTTTTTTTGTGCCAACATATATGTAATTATCAGCATAAACTTCTGCTTCTATAGGTTCTTTTATATCAAACTTCTTAGCATCTAGGTTTTTTAAGTTTATCATATAAAGGTTTTTATTTGTGCTTCCAATATATATCATATCATCGTAAATAAAAATTTTTGCCCTATAAGATACAGGACCTATGCTGTAAATTTTTTCTACTTTTACGGGCGGGCTAACAATACTTGTTTGTTTTGCTATGGGCGATGGTTTTTCTTCCACAGTTAATTTAATATGTTTAGTACCAGAACAAGAGTACACAGAAAAAATTGTTAATAACAACAAAAAAGCACTTATTTTTTTGAGCACATAAATCTCCTTTTTAAAATTTTTTCTAATAACACTTCTGAATTATAAAACGCTTCATTAACTTCATTTTCATTCATACCGCAACCATATAGTATAGTCTTTGCAAAATTGATATCAATAAGATCATATGGAGAGTGCGTGTCTGTATCAATTACACATTTCGCATTGTATTTTTTTGACATTTGAAAAACATGACCATTTGTTAAACTATGACCGCTCCTTGCTGTAATTTCTAAATATACATTGTTTTTTACTGCAAGTTCTACTTCCTTTTGACCAATTAATCCGGGGTGTGCCAAAATATCGCAAAAACTTGCTATAGCATATATATTTGTTGATTTAGCTACATTTTCAACGGGGCTTTCGCCATGCACTACAACAATTTCAGCTCCTAGTTGCCTTGCAGACAAAATGGTGTTTTTTATTAGCTGTGGTGGCACATGCGTTATTTCTACGCCACAGAAAACATATAAACCATAGTATTTTTCAAGCCCATATGTTACTTTTTTGATGTTATTTAAAATTATTTCTAAGTTTGAAAAATCAGCATGGTCTGTAATTGCAATTGCCCTATAGCCTTTGTCTTTTGCTCTTTTTACTAACTCAGATGGTATAAGCTCGCCATCGCTAAAGACTGTGTGTGTGTGAAAATCAATCATAATTTTAATTTTAAACGATTGTTTGCACTTGTCAAGTTTTATTTGTTGACAAGCTTTTTATATAAGTTATAATAAATAAATCAATCAAGGTAGGGGAGGTTGTATGGATAAGGAATATATGTTGAATTACGAAAATACTTTTAAGGACTTTGAAGAAGGTGAGATTATCGAAGGCATTATTATAAACATAAAAGATGATTATGTGTTTGTAGATATAGGATATAAATCCGAAGGAATTGTGCCATTAAACGAATTTAAAAGTCCGTGCAATATTGGCGATAAAATAAAAGTAATGTTTTTGGGAAGACAAGACGCAAATGGTTTTCAAATGCTATCAAAATTAAAGGCAGATAGGCTTATAGGTTTTAACACAATTACTCAAGCCTTCAAAGAAGAAAAAGCCGTTAAAGGCACTATAAAAGCTTCCATAAAAGGTGGCTTTTTGGTTGATGTTGATGGTTTTGTAGCTTTTTTGCCTGGCTCTTTGGTAGATTTATCAAAAAGAAGAAATTTTGACTACTATATTGGCAAAGAGTACGAATTTAAAGTTATAAGCGTAGATGAGCAAAAAAAGAACGCTATTTTATCAAGAAAACAATTATTAGAAGAGATTGCTAACAAACAAAGAACTGATTTAATTGATAAAATTAAGGTTGGAGATATAGTTGAAGGCAAAGTAAAAAATATCGTTGATTATGGTGTTTTTGTTGATCTTGGCGGGATTGATGGGTTTGTGCATATTACTGATATCTCGTGGAAAAAAATTTTAAAACCTCAGGATGTTTTAAAACCCCAAGACGAGATTAAAGCTAAAGTTATGCGTATTGAAGATAAGGATGATAAAAAAAGGGTGTTTTTAAGCATTAAGCATTTATCTGCTGACCCATGGGAAGAGATAAAAATTAAAGAAGGCGATGTTGTTGAAGGCAAAATTTCAAATATCGTTGACTATGGCATTTTTATTGAACTATCAGATGGTGTAGAGGGTTTGATACATAATTCTGAGATTAGCTGGATAAAATTTCCAAAAGAGGCCAAAGAAGAGTTAAGCGTTGGTCAATCTATAAGATCAAAAGTTTTAATGGTTGATACTCTAAAGAAAAAAATAGCGCTGAGTATTAAGAGGCTTGATGCAGAACCCTGGTCTAGTGTTGAAGAAAAATTTCGTGTGGGCGATATCGTAGAGGGCGTCGTTACAGGCATAAAAGATTTTGGTGTTTTTGTAAAACTAGACGAAGGCATTGAAGGTCTAATTCATACTAACGAGCTTTCTTGGTCACCAGAAGAAAGACCGACTTTAAGTATTAACGAAAAGATTGAAGTAAAAATTATTGACATAAATTTAGATAAGAAAAAAATAGCTTTATCTTTAAGACAACTTGAGCCAGACCCATGGAGCTTAATTGAGGGCAAATATAAAGCTGGCGATATAGTAGAGGGCGTCGTTACAGGCATAAAAGATTTTGGTGTTTTTGTAAAAATTGAAAAAGGCGTAGAAAGTCTTGTTCCAAGGAGTGAGCTGAATAACATTAGTGTGAACAAAGATGAAAAAGTTAAAATAAAAATAATCAGACTAGAAATACAAAAGAGAAAAATGATTTCAAGATTGATGTAAATTAATTTATGAAAAAGATAATAAAAGCTTTTGTAGTAGTTTTTGTTGTAGTTTTTGCTATAAATTTTTTTTACAATATTTTTAGCCCTGCAAAAGTTGCAGTTGTCAATATTTATGGTATTATCACGCCAAATACTGCGAAAACTATATGTGAGCAGCTAAATGAAGCACAAAAAGACCCCACCTACAAAGCTATTTTGTTAAAAATAGACTCACCTGGTGGTGATGCAACTCAAAGCGAAAAAATTTACTATTTAGTAAAGAAAATAGATCAAAAAAAGCCCGTTGTTGCTCTAATTGAAAGCGTTGGTGCAAGCGGTGCTTATTTTGCATCACTGGGAGCTAGAAGAATTGTGACATATCCAGCTTCTTTAACTGGTAGCATTGGTGTTATATTTGAGGGGATTAATGTTTACAAACTGGCAAATAAAATCGGTATTGAAGAGTTTGTTGTAAAAAGTGGCAAAGTAAAAGATGCAGGAAATCCTTTAAGAAAACCTACTAAAGCGGACAAAGAAATGCTTTTTAGCGTTGTAGAAAGCGTATATAATCAATTTTTACAATCTGTATCAACATCAAGGCATATCAGTATAAAACAGCTAAAACCCTTAGCTGATGGAAGGGTATTTACTGGGCAAATGGCACTAAATTACCATTTAATAGATTCGATTGGGGGTTTTGATGCTGCTAAAGCTTACCTTAAAGATTATACCGGGATTAAAAGCTTAAAATTTGTTGATCTAAGTGATGATAATATGTCAGTTTCTAAACTTTTTGGATTAAGTAATATCGAAAGGTTGTTGGATTTATCAAAAACACCAAGTTTGCAGATGATTTTTAAGTAACTTATGCTTAATATTAATCTTTTGAAAAACAATATACCTAATAAAATTGATATTCCAAAAAAGTCAAAATTGCATATTGCAAAATTTCTAACTGCTTCTTTAGCTTTTGTTTTGGCTATCTTTTTAGCAATTGCAGTAGGGTTTTATTTTGCCAATAGACAAGCCAAAATTCAGACGTCAAATTTAAGTATTAAGGCACAAACAAAGATTACTAAAAAGAAAGTGGAAAGGACAACTAAAAACAATAATACATTTAATATCACAGTTAAATTACAAAATGCTACTTTGAATGCAACAGTTTCCAATTTGCAAACCCATACAAATGAGCCTATCGCTCAAGAAAAGTCAGAGGTTATAGCGCCTGCGCCTAAAATCAAACAAAATGCAAACCAAAATTTAAGACAGATTGTCTCAAACCCTAAGCCAGTCTCAACTGCGCAGCCCATTAAAAAAAGTTGTACTGTTTTTTGCAACAGCAACAACCTAAATTATCTAAAATCAATATTAAACCAAAAACGCATACCTTACACAATAAAAGAGCAAAGCGAAAATTCGCACTATTATTATGTGGTTTTTGTAGGAGGTTTAGAAAAATCTAAGTTTTTAAATTTTGAAAATGTATTAAAGTCAAAAGGATACAATGTAGTTGGCACAAGAGTTGTTAATGGCACATACTATGCAGATTTAGGCAGGATGAACGAGTCTGATAAAGATAGGTTTTTAGCTGCGTGGAAGAACTTAGGCTTTGATATTTTAGTTGACAAACAAAAAGAAATGAGTAATAAAAGTTATGAAGTGAGTTTTTTGTGTACAAAAGATGTTTTTGAAGACTTAAGACAAAAGGGATTTAAGGCAAACGCGGGGCGTGGCGCAGCTTGGTAGCGCACTTGAATGGGGTTCAAGTGGTCGGAGGTTCAAATCCTCTCGCCCCGACCAATTTTAAATTTACTTTATTGATAGATAGAACATTCTAAGGTTTATAAACCTGCACAAAGATAATTGGACAAAGAAACAACATGTGATTTTGATTTAACAACCTAAAAATTCCGTATTTGCTGGAGGACCTAAAATTTTATGTTTTATGTTATTTGGTTTTGAATTTGTGGAATTATCTTTTTTTTGTACTTTTTTATTTATTTCTGCTTTGCTTTTATAAGAGTTTTGGCTTGCGTGTAGGTTATTATAATTTAAAATTAACAATACAGAAACAAACATAAAAAGTTTCACGATTAAACCTCTTTCATTAGGTTACTTTCTAGGGCTATAAAATTCTTACCGATATTTGAAAACATCTTATAAAACTTATTATCGCATCTTTGCAATACTTCATTAAAAAAAACTTCTACCCAGTTGACAATATATTTTTTGAAGAATTTATATTGCTCTTCAATAGTAGATATATTTTCCGACAAATCCATATTTATCAAATAACTCATAAACGAAAATATAACTGATAAATGGTCGCTTCTATAATCAAAATGCAAGCCATATAGGCCATAAAGTGAATTCAACTCTTCGCTTATTGTATAAAAAGAGTTATTTGAGCGTAAATTTGCATAATTTATAAAGGCACTCATGTATGGCGGTATGTAATACATTGCAACTGGAATGACAAAAGTATTTTCATAAACTAAACCTAGCTCAATTAATCTATTATCGTTTTTCATCAAAGAAGTGATATAGTTTTCTAGCTCTTTAATATCTTGATGATTATCTAAAAAACTCTTTAAGAATGTATATATATCTTTTTGATGAATTTTATCTAAAAATTCCTTTTCAGGCTTTAGAATAAATATATCAGAGAGAAGGTTGTATAAAAACCTTCTCTGTAGATTTTGAGTTTGCAGATTGTTGCTCATATTAAGATACCTTTTCAATTTTTACTGGTGTGTTATAGTAAGCCATACCACCTGCTACATCGCTTTCTAAAACTGTTGTCCAACCATCTTTATCCGCAATAGATTCATCTAAAAGCATTAAGTGATTTGGGTGTATTCCAACATTTCTGGCTGGGTCGCCTTCATATTTTTTGCCATTTATATACCATGTACCAGAGCCATAAGACCATCTCCCAAAAGCTTGAGAATATGTTACAACACCAGGTCTTAGAGCAAAACGTATCCTTATTCTAGTAATAATGCCTTTTGGATAAGCAGGTGAGCTTAACCTAACTGTATCACCATCTTTGAGGTTTAATTTTTTAGCATCAACTTCGCTAATTTCTAAAAAATTACCTGGCAGCAGTTCTAACAACCACGGGTCTGATATAGTTCTAGATTTTGAGTGAATAGGTACTTTGTAAGTTGAAAGCATAAATGGGTAATCTTTCATCGCATAGATTTTACTTAGAGGTTGTCCTTTCATGTTTTTGGGAGGCTCTAATCGAACACCACCATCAAATTTTTCACCTGTAATAGCGTTATGTGTTTTAGCAACAACCTCGTTATATATTTGAACCGCGTTTTTCTTTTCACCCCACCTATGTGTGACCCATTCTGGTTGACCAAATGGTAAATAAGCTACATCTTGGTCTTCAAATCTTCCTCCTCTTGCAATTACATAAGCTACCTTTTTCCATTCGTCTGGTTTTAAAGCATTTGGATATTTCTTTATGTATTCTGCAACTGTTTTCATTTCATAATCATCAGCATCTGGTACAGGCCCTTGTTTTATAAATTTATCACCTTCTTTTTTAAGTAAGTGTTTATCATCGTAAGCGATATTTGCAATCATTTTTAAATAGTAGTCTTCCCTAACATTTAAATCTCCACCTTCTAAAAATGCATTTTTCCCAAATCCCGGTAGCCCAAGTTTTTTTGCAACATCAATTAGAAACTGTTCCATTGTTATATGTATTCCGTCTTTGGTTTTTGCAGTTACTGGCTCAATAATGGGTTGTCTTATAGAAATTCTAGAAGTGGGGTATGTAGGGTATCCGCCAAGTGTTCCCCAGCCCTCTAAGTAAGTTGCATCAGGTATAATGTAATCTGCATAGGCAGAACTTTCTGCTATTACAATATCTGTTGAAATAAACAATGGTACTTTATTTAAATCTTTAATCATTCTAACCCACATCAATGAATCATCATCTGCTCCCCCCATACCGGGTTGAGCCCAGGCTGGGTTAGCCATATGTTGAAACAAAATTTTTACTGGGTATGGATATTGAAAATAAGTACCCGCCCAGATTTCCTGCCAGATTCCAAAACCGAAAGGAAACCACGGTCTTTTTGCAGGAAATGGGTTACCTTGTTTAAGTCGATTCTTGTATTCAGTTGTTTCCTCATAAAAACTGCGCTCTCTGGAAATTCTAACACCGCTTGGCGGAACGAAATCAGGCCATTTCTTTAAATTGTATACCCCATCTAAAGTTTCTGCTGCTCCTCCACCGTTTATATAACCACCTTTCCAATCTATATTACCTACAAGCGCATTTAGCAATAATACTGCCCTAGCATTATAATAGCCATTAGCATGCATCGCTGGGCCTCTATAGAGATCAGCGACGGCTTTTCTGCCGTGAGAAGTAAACTCTCTTGCCAATTCTATTATTTTTAGTTTTGATATACCTGATTCTTTTTCATACCATTCATACGTATGATTTTGTGCTTCTTTCCACAGATACTGCATTGCTGTAAGGCACTCTACACCATTTACAACTACGGTATCCAATGATAAAAATCCGTTTGGCCAAAGTTCTGCTTGACTTGTTGAAGTAGCTTCTGTAGGTTTTTTTAAATTTTTATCAATCACCATTAATTCTTCTATTACTTTAGGTTTTTTTGTTTTTTCATCTATAATTGTTTTTTTGTTAGGTGATTTCAAAAATAGACCATAATCTGGGTGATTTTTATCAGCTACAATTAAATAACTTGCGTTAGAATAATTTGGTTCATTTTGTTTTATAGCATCTTCGAAATTCGGAATCTCTAAATATTTTTCATTATAGCGTTTATTTTCAATAATCCACCTGATCATACCCATAGCAAATGCTCCATCTCCGCCAGGCTTTATTGGCACAAAATCTGCGTGAGCGATTTGATTACCGCCTCTTGGGTCTATAAATACGACCTTTTTACCGCTTGATGTAGCTTCTGCGGAGCGTCGAGCTAATGTTTGCATAGGAAAATTTGCTTCATAATAATTAGAGCCAAATACTAAAACAAGTTCAGCGTTTGGTTGATCTGGTTTTAGCATATTGGTACCAGGATAGGTTGCATTTGTAGCAACATGGTGAGTTAACTCGCATACAGAAACATGCGGTAGAGCATTAACAGAGCCTAAAGCGCTTGCAAATCTTATTATAAGATTGTTTTGTCCACCTTCTGCTCGACCCCAGTAAGCTACGAATTGATTCGTTTTGGGCCCAAAATCAGGATATTCTTCATTTGCAGGGACGAATCTGTTTTGGCCGTTATTCCACAAATGTTTAAAACCTTCTACAAATCTGTTTTCTTCTCCGGGAACATCTTTAAATAGATACCCACCATTTACTACTTCATTAATTAATTGTTCGTAGGATATGGTTGTGAATTTTTTTGAGCCTCTAGGGCCAACTCTTTTTAATGGTTTGTATATTCTATATGGGTCATACACCGTTTGTCTGCCTGCTTGACCTCTTGGACAGAGCGAATGAGAACCATTAACATGTGGTTTTTTTGATGTATCAAACGTTGTTCCTACATATGTTATGGCTTTGTTCTGCGGTGTTGCATAAGGAATTGGTGGTTGAGTGGTTTGAATATCGTATGGATTTCCATCAAGTTTAATTATTGTATTTTTATAAACTCTTGCCATTAGTGCACAATCACTATGACATTGTTTGCAGGTAGAAAATTTTACATCTACACCTGGCCATGTTTCTATTCTGCCTGGATAAATATACTTTCCATCATAATGTATGTATCTTCCTGGTCTTTGTTGGCTTATTCCTACTCCAACACCAGCTAGACATACACCGAATGTTGAATATTTTAAGAAATCTCTTCTATCCATAAATTTTCCTCCTATTTATTTTCATTGCTATCTAATGATTGAGATTTAGGGTTGTCTTCCCAGCCAAATAGCCATGATAGGACAAAGAATAATACTAATCCTAAACAAAACAGTCCAATACCGCTTAGTATTCCATCAAAGCCTAGCCATGGTGCATGGAATATTACTGTGCCTTGTGATATTTTTGGCAGCAACTGTCCGCCTATAACAGTATCATACCTCATTTCCCAAACACCAAAATTTATTAAGATAGCAATAATAAGCATTAAAAACTTTGATTGTCTAACTTTTTTGAATAGTAAAAACACTAAAGGCACAATAAGCCCTATTAAAATTTGATAAATATGGTAATTAACAGATAATGCTCCACCCCAGTTATACACTAGTTCCCATCCATGAAACTCTTCTGCCCCTGTATACGCCCTAACAGAATACAGTTTTTCTACAACATCTAAAAACAAATCTAGTAAAATTGCAAAAATGGTGAATATACCCAATGCGTTTAGGGTTTCTAAATTTACTTTATTTTTCTTTGAGTAAAAGCTGTAGCCTATTATATAAAAAAATATTACAGTTGCAGCACCAGAAACTATAGCGGATGTAATAAACATTAACATCATTACAGAACTAGTCCACAAAGCTCTAGCTTTTATAGCCCCAAACACAAACCCTATATATCCGTGAAATGCAAATGCTAATGGTACGCCAATTGCTGAAATTATGAAAAGCGCTTTCTTATCTTTTTTTATACTCTCTTGAGAAACTTCTGGTCTTCCAAATGTTAAAAATTTTGAAATTGCGCCTCTTAAGCCACCTTGTTTAGATCGTTCTACATTATCAACTCTATAGTCAAAATACATCTCAAACAACATCAAAATTACATAAAGTGTCCATATGACTATAAAAACTCCAAGTGGTGAGTATGGAAAATGGTCTCTTACATACAACTCCCAAACTGCTCTTGAGGGTTGCAATGCATCAACTAATGGTGCAAAGGCAGCTAATAACACCATCGCAAAGCTAACTGTGGCTGCTAATTTAGCTACAGGGTCAAATTTTTTAAACCCAAATAAATGCGATAGCGAATCAATAACAAAAGCTCCAGCCATAAGTCCAGATAAAAATGGGTATATTACAATAGGTAAACCCCATATAGGTGTCTCTAAAAACTGACCTTCTAACATATTTCCTCCTCCTTATACTGCAAATTGTTTAAATGGATTTTTCTTTTCTTCTATTGTTGGCAGTTCGACTTCTCCACCCAATTGCTTGTAGTCTGTTGTGTTAAAACCAATTGTATATGTAAACTCCATAAACACCTTATCTATTGATGTTGTTCCTTCAAGGTTTCCATTTAAATTAATATAAAATACTTGAGGATCCGTTCCTTGAGAAATCATTAATCTGCCTGTAGGAAACTGCGCAATTAATTGAGACACTTCGCTGTTTGGATCATTTAGATCCCCAAAAACTCTTGCTCTACCAACACACGATGTTACGCAGGCAGGCTCAAGGCCAGCATCAACCCTATGGACGCAAAATGTGCACTTATCTGCTGTCATTTGAATAGGATTTAAAAATCGCATATCGTAGGGGCATGCTTGGACACATGTACCACATCCAATACAAACCTCATAGTCAATTAATACAATGCCGTCTTGCCTTTTGAAAGTAGCCTTTACAGGGCACACTTGAACGCAAGGAGGCTCATCGCAGTGGTTGCAAATTCTAGGCAGCATGAATTTTTTCACATTTGGCTCATACGAACCCTCTTCTGTTACAATCATACCATTTTGGGCAGGTTTAATAGAGCCTACTTCCATAACATCAACAATCGTTCTAAAAACACCTAAAGGCACATTATTTTCACTTTTGCAGGCAACTACGCAGGCTTGACAACCTACGCATTTTCTATTATCCATAACCATGCCCCATTTGTGTTTTGGATGTGTCTTTGGTATTTCGGAAAAGCTATCATGCCAGATAGGCAAATTATTTGGGTTCAAAATCGTCTTCCAGTCATTCCAGCCATCATTGGTATCAAATACAGGATTTTCCCAACCCATCCACCTGTGATTTTGCAATGGCCCAGTAATTTGATCGCTTGAATCAATATTAATATCATTAGTATGCCCATTGCTAGCAGTTTTTTGTTGTGCCTGATCTTGCGCTTGTGCGTTTTTAGTAAATAAAGAAAAAATAAGTGTTCCGCTTACCCCAAGACCAAGTGTTTTAAGCAATGTCCTTCTTGCGCTTGTGGGTTTTTCGTCAGTGTCAAGATTTTCATTGGTTGTGCGCTTTCTCATAGGTCCTCCTTTAATAATAAATTCTAGTTTAATATAAACTAAAAAAATAATTTATAAATCGTCTATTTATTGAAATCTTATTATTGTTTTAGACTACTTATGAGGCAAAATATATTTCAATTGTAAGATTTTTTCTTACATTTCGAGCAAATTTAATTTAATGATTAAATTTAGCAATTTTGTTTTGTCCATTTCAAGCTTTGCAAGGGCTCTCATTCTGTATGTAGCAACAGTTTTTTCTGATAAAAAAAGTTTTTCTCCAATTTCTTTATTTGTAAAACCTTTTGCTACCAATATTGCTACTTCTTTTTCTCTTTCACTGAGCGTCTCCCAAATTATTTCATCACGAGTTTTATAGGATTGTTTTTTCTTTATATAGATTTTGCCAACTAAGTGTGGCTGTATGTAAATTTCGCCTTTTATAATTGTTTTTAAAGCATAGATAAGGTCTTCATCTGCTGCGTGTTTTAAGATGTACCCAGATGCGCCTTCTTCAAGTGCTTTTTGTATATAAATCTGATTCTCGTGCATAGTTAGAATTAAGATCTTTGATTCATTTGATATTTGCTTTAGTCTACTTATAATATCTAAGCCACTAATTCCCGGTAAACTAATATCAAGTATTATTATGTCGGGTTTAAATTTTTGAGTTAAGTCAATGGCATCGGTTGCATTGTTTGCATCTGCAACTACTTTAAACATTTTGTGGATTTCTATAAGCATTCTTAAGCCTGAAACAACAATATTATGATCATCAACAATTAATATTGTAAAAACATCTTTCATAAGCTATGTTAAGTTGGCACGCTAAAAATTATAATAGTGCCATTTTCTTTATCTGAATTTATTTCCAAATTCCCACCTAAAAGCGTTATTCGCTCTTTCATACTGTATATGCCAAAACCTGAGTTATTTTTTTGATTTTCTTCAATTCCAATCCCGTCATCTTCAATTATACCTCTTAATATTCCATTGTTCCATTCTAAAAAAACTTTTAGAAATTTTGCTCTTGAGTGTTTGACTACGTTTAATACAGCTTCTTGAACAACTCTATAAATGCTTGTTTCTATGTGTGAATCAAATCTTCTTTGCTCAATATTAAATGTATTAAAACTATAATTGATATTATTTGCAGCAACAAAATCATTTAAGTAAAATTCTATAGCCTTAGACAAACCCATCTCATCTAAAATGCTTGGCCTTAAATTTTTTGCCATATCGTGTATCAAGTTAACTTCTTTTAAAAGGTTTTCTTTAAGCTCTGAAAATATTTTTTTTGTTTCATTAAGTGAATTTGATTCTTCAACCGTTTTTATTCTCATCTTTAAATATGCAAAAAATTGCCCCAGTTCATCGTGCAACTCCCGTGAAATTCTTTTTCTTTCTTCTTCTTGTGCATCAATAACTTTGTTAACAAACTCTTTAAGTAATTGCTCCTTTTTTTCTCTTTCTTTTTCTAGAAAATTTAATTTATCAATCATTAAATTAAAAGATTCAATAAGACCACCCAAATCATCATATAGCCTTGAGGAATAGACTTTGATTTTGTAATTGCCATTAGAAATTTCTTTTGTGGCTTTTTTTAACAAAAAGATTGGTTGCATAATTAAATAAGTTATAATACTTGCAAAAACGACGCTTACAAAAATACCCAAAAATATTATTAACAATATGTACATTATTAGACTGTTAACCACATTTTCTGAATGTTTTTTTGAGATACCTACTCTCAGGACGCCTAATTCCCCATTTAAAATGGGCTCTTTTACATCAATAACTGAACCCAAATTCGTTTTTATTTGCTTAACAGAAGATGTTTTAAAATCGGAATTATTTACATCCAATAACTCTTTAGGAAAAACATTATGAAATGTAGAGGCAAAAATTTGATTATCTGGACTTTCAACAAATGCATAAAGTACATCTGGGTTGCTTTTTTTAGAATCATCTAATATTTTTGTTAGGCCAAAAATATCATTATCTAAAATGTAATTAACAGATTGAAACGAAAGTTCTTTTGCTATAGACACACTTAGTTCGTTTAACTGATTAGAATTAAAGTTATAGAATGTTTTTTCAACTGCCACAATTGTTAATATCCCGATAAAAAAAGATGTAAATACAATAAGGCCCACTATTTTAATGTAAAATGGCACATTGTATATTTTTAAAAGCGTTTCTTGCAATGTTGTTTTATTAATCATTGAAAATAGTAAATGCTATCATAAAAATTTTTTGGCGGAAGAATAAATTTATCTACACCGATTTCTTTTAATATTTTTCTGCCTTTAGAATTTTTATCCATACTTAGCAAAATATCTTGGATTTTTTTTTGCATTTTTTCATCCATTTGCTTTGGAACAACGACTGGAGGCATGGCAAAAGTTGGTGACTCAATCAAAATTTTCGTATTTTTTCTTAATTTAGGAGAATGTTTAATTGCATAATTGTAAACTATACCATCTACGGATGCAGCAGAAACAATATTATTGGCTACTGCTTCGATAGAAAAAGTGTGAGAATAAGTAAAACTGGTGCTTTTAAAAAATGTTTTTGGGTTTATTCCATACTGTTTAAATAGATCCATTGGGAAGAAATACCCAGTATTGGATAATGGATCCATAAAAGCAAATGATTTGCCTTTTAAATCCCAAATGCTATTTATATTTGATTGTTTATTGACGATAATGTATGCCTTGTATGTAATTTTATTATTTACAACAGGTATAGCAATTACATTTGCTTTATTTTTTAAGTCACCATATACATAGGCTCCTGTGCAAATGAATGCTAAATCCACTTTATTATCTTTTATTAAATCATTTACTTCCAAATAAGTTTTCCTTTGGGTTAGCTTGACTTGCATACTTAATGCATCTTGTAGGTATTTTAAAAAAGGCTTATAAACATCATAATTTTGCACGGGAGACATCATAGCGGAAATTGCAACTTTAAAAGTTTTTACATGATGTAAATCTACTTGCTCATTTAATATTGTAGTATTACTTAAATTAATGATTTTTTCATTTTTGTTAGATTTGGTGCAACTAAGTAAAAAAAACGCACACAGCAATACTACATAAAATAATTTCATAATTAGATTATATACTTTATACGTAAATTATCAATATAACAAATCAACTTGAAACTAGTCTTTTGTTATAATATAGTAAAAAAATGGCACATACACTAAGCTTAAAAATGTTCCTACAATTAAACCGCCTATTGCAACTGTTGCAAGGGGAGATAGCCTTTCCAATCCTATAGCCCACTGCAGAGCAATTGGTATCATGCCAACAGCTGTACCAAATGCAGTCATCATAATTGGCCTAGTTCTAATATTGACACTTTCTAAAATAGCTTCTTCTTTTGTATAGCCCTTTTCTCTGTATGTTTTTATAAATTCTATAATCAAAATTGAGTTTTTAACGATAATTCCAGCCAACAAAACAAAACCCATAATCGCTGGCAAGCACATATGTTTGTCAGATATCAACAGTGACCACGAACCACCTATTATAGATAATGGTATGGCTACCATAATTGCTAAAGGATCGGTCCACGACCTAAATACAGCAACAAGCACTAAGTATAACAACACCAAACCAATTAATATGGCTTTTGCCATTTTTGACATAGAGTCAGCCATAGTTTGTATGTCACCGGTTTGCTCTGATTTTACATTTGGTAAAATAAAGTTTTTGTGTGTATGTAGGTAGGATTGAAACTCTTTATTAAAGTTATCCATTATGTGGGATACAGCATGCGTGCTTCGATATCCGTAAATATCTTGTGTATAATCTAAAGCTTCGCGTGTGATAACTGTAGGTTCAGCTTTTTGTGAAAAGTTACCTAAAGCTTCCAAAGGAACAAACCCTTTAGGTGTTTTTATCAGATAACTTTTGAATTGTTCAATATAATTTCTTTGCTGAGATGGTAAAATGACTCTAATTAAGAACCCCGTTTCGTTTGGCACAGTGAATATGGAAGCAACTTGCCCTTGAAGACCAGCACTAACTTGCATCGCAACATCGTAAGGCGTTGTATCATAAAAAGCAGTCTTTTCTTTATCTATTTTAAACTCGTACTCAATTTTATCCATATCCCAGCTTTTAGAAGCGGATTTGACACCTTTTGTATTGTTTAAAATATTTAAAATTCCATTTCCTGCTTTATTGAGTGATTCAATGTTATCCGAATAAAGCGTTGTATCAAGATTTGCTTTTATTGAAGAAAGTGCAGTTGCACCATAATCAAACACATCAACATATTTAACATTTGGTAGAGTATGGATATAGCTTCGGATTTTGTCTTCAAGCTGCCAGAGGGATTCTTTTCTGTCAAACCTATTTACAAAATTTACCGTAATATTAGCCATTTGTGGAGTACCTGCGCTAACTGTAAAAACGCCAGGTTGTGTTCCAATTGCCGTTGAAATGCTTTTGACATGACCTAAAGAATATATATACTGCTCTATCTTTTTCAGTTCGTTGTTTACTTGCCAAATAGAAGTATCGCTATTAAAGGTAATGTTTGCCTTTGCTATACCCGTATCCATTGGGGGCATTAAATCCCTTCCAGTAAACGGTATAATCCTTATGCTGATAATAAGTAAAACTATTAAAGCAATATTTACAGGGAGCCTTATTTTCTTTTTGTGTATTAAATCTTTTATCCACTCAATATAGATATTTTTAAGAGGGTTAAGCCAGGATAACATATATTGATTGATTTTTGATTCCCATTTTGATTTTACTTCTTTTTCCTTGCCTTTAAGGAACCTTATGCTTAAAATGGGTATTAGCGTAACCGATACGAAATATGAAACTAATATTGCAATTAAAAGCGTGCTGGCAAGTGGCCTAAAAATTTTTTCTGGGTAGCCACCAACGAACATCATAGGAAAAATTACAGCACTTGTGGCAATAGTACCGCCTAAAACAACAAGCATAACCTCTTTCGTGCCGTCAATAGCTGCCTGCATTGGTGGCTTTTTTAACTCAAAAAAATGCCGTTCTATGTTTTCTAAAATCACAATGGCATCATCAACAAGCATACCAAGTGCTAAAATAATCGCTGTTAATGTTACGATATTAAAACCTATACCAAAAATCCACATCAAAGCAATGGTAGCCAAATAAACAAATGGAATAGACAACGCAGAAATGATTGTCATTCGCAAGTCGGCTAAAAATAGAAAAATAACCAATGATGTGAAAATTATAGCATCCCTAAGGGCAGCAAGCATATTTTCATTGCTTAATGTAACTAGTTCTTTTTGGCTATCTGCCACTTCTATATTTAACTGCGGAAATTGAGCCCTAAGTTTTGGTAATATTTTTTCTACACCAGATATAGTACTAAGAACGGCGCCACCGTAGGGTCTTTGAATGCCAAGTGCTATTGCTTGATGGCCATTTCCCTGATAAAGAGCATTTGGCGGTTTAATGCCAAATTTTATATTTGCAACATCGCTTAATTTTACATCTTTTGTAATATGAATATTTTTTAACTCATCTAAGCTTTTTGCTTCAGTTTTTAAAATGAATGTGTTTTGCATATTTTTATTCATCAATAAACCAAGTGGCATATCGTTGTTTGATTTTTGAACGGCACTAATGACATCTTGTGGTGATAAATTGTAAGAGCTTAATTTATTATTATCAATCTGGATTTGTACTTCTTTCTCAAAGCCGCCAAAAACATCTACATTAGCGACAGCATTTGTTCTCAGTATCTCATCTTTTATTTGGTTTTGAGCAATGTATCCAACATCTGCTACAGATAAATGCGAGTTTTTCTTGGGACTTATACTAAGAACCATAACGGGTGGAGTATAGGAAGTTATTTCATAGATTTGTGGAGGCATAATATTGCTTGGCAATAAATTTTGGATCTTGCTCAATGAGTTTGCTACATCTGTTTTGGCTTCTATAATAGATTTAGAGTAGTGAAATTCTGCTGTTACCGTACAAAATCCATCATTGGAGGTAGAATATACCCTTCTTATGCCGCTTATGGTGTATAGCTCTCTTTCTATTACAGATGCTGTATGATCTGCTACATATTTTGCTGTAGCGCCAGGCTCTTGAACGACAACTGCCACCTGTGGTCTATCAGATGGAGGAAAAAGATCTCTTGGAATTACATAAAACCCTACTACTCCAAGCACAACAAAAGCAATTAGCACAGAAAATATAATATGAGGCTTTGAAATATACCATTTCAACATTAATTGCCCCCTCTATCCTCTACTAACTCTTGACCTTCATAAATTCTCTGTAGCAAAGATTCATCTCCCACCACTGTCTTTTTAATGTTTTCTAGTTTTCCTTCAACGCACGCTTGGGTTGGAGTTTTTACTTTAAGTACAACTGGAACCAATTGTGCTTTTGAGTTTTTAATACCAATAACATATATGCCATCGATTTTTTTGACAATTGAATTAGCGCTAACTATAAAGCCTTTGCATTTCCCATCGTAAATATACACATCTAAATATGTATGAGCTGGTAGGTTAAAGGGGTTTTTAGAAACAGATAGTTTCACTGTTGCTAGGTTATTTTGGGATGATTGTAAAATATCTTCTACTTTAGCATTCATTGGTTTATCATTATAGTATGCAGTTTCTATATCACCTCTTTTTAATTTCAATGCTACATCAATTGGTGTAGTGACATAAATCAAATATCTACCAGAACCTACTAATTCAATAATGGGTTTTCCAACAATAGCAGTATCGCCTACATTAAGAAACTTATTTGCAACAATACCGTCAAATGGAGCCTTAAACTCACAATAACTTAAATTATCATTGAGGCTGTCTATTTGAGCCGATATTGATTTGATGTTATTTGCTAACTCGCTAGCCTTGCTTAAAGCAGCTTGTTTATTTGCTAAAGCTTGTTTATAAGAATTTTCCATGTCTTCGAGTTGAACTTTTGATATGACATTTTTGCTGTACAAATCTTTGTATCGTTCATAATTTTTCTTTGAGTTAATGTATTGAGTTGTAGAAGCTTCTATTTGTGTTTTAGCACTTTCAAGTTGATTTTGCAGTGCTTTTTGAGAAAATGACAGCGCAGAAATATTAGACTCAATATCTTTTGAATCAAGTTTAAAAATTATGTCCCCTTTTTTTACTTTTGTTCCTTCGTTTGCTATATAAATTACTGTAGAATTGAATTTTGCATTTACAAGCGCGTCGTTTTCGGGTCTAAATTCACCCAAGAACTTTTGAAACGATTTGAGCTCTCCTTTGTGAATATAGGAAGCATCAACTACCAAGGGATATCTTGTAGGTTTTTCAAAGCTAGATAATTCGTGTTTTTTTCTAATAATAGAAAAGATTGCAACCAAAACAATTATTGTAATGATACCAAAAAATATCTTTTTGCTCTTTTTCATTTTAACCTCCGATAAATTACTTGGGTTATTATATTATAACAATTACAATTTAGTCAAGAAAAATTTATATTTTGGCAATACCGGGCTGGGGTATTCCAGTATTGCCAAACGGGGTTTACTTGGATAGGGATTCTAAGATGGGTTCTGCGAATCCTATAACGCTTGAGTGTGCAGCATGTTTTACTATTTTGATTAGGGCAATTAGCTCTTCTTTTGTCGCTCCTAGAGTTAGAGCTGCGTTTAGCTGTGTCTTTATACATTCTGTGTCTTTCATAGCCAACGCTACAGCAAGAAAGATTAGGGTGCGTGTTTTTTCATCAAATGGTGAATTTTCATCTCCAACACTATTTTTTGAGCTGAAAGCCACATGGTAAATAAGTTCTGGAGCACAAACTTTTGCATAGCGTATTGCATTTGGTATGTTTTCTTGACCGCCTAATTTCTTTGCCATGAAACTTAAGATTTCATCTACAGATGGGTTTTGCATTTTTTATCTCCTTTTTTATTGAACTTTTTCATTTGCTAAATTTTTTATAGCCTCAATTGCTGAAGTTGTATCCATGTTTCTAATATCGACAGCGTGGTGTTTTAAATTATCAAATTGGGCTTCTTTTATTGCATCTTTAAACATCTTTTGCTGCATCCTAGGGTCGCATCCAGCTATGTAGATTTCATCAATATTTTTATTAGAAAGGAGTGTTTTTAAGAATTCATCGCCATCATCTGCGCATAGTTGAGGGTGCAGCGCCACAAAATCAAATATTTTATCTTTTCTTAATTCATTTAACACTTCAAATACATTCATACTGTGGAATGAAGGACATGTTCCTTGACATACGCATAACAAGAATCCTTTTTTAGGTTGCATAAGCACCTCCGTAAGATATAGCGCCAAAATCACACGCGCCTTTTTGGCAACCTCTGCAATAATCAACACAAAGGTCTGGATTCTTTACAACAGGTTTGCCGTCTTCTTCAAACAATACATCGTGTGGGCAAAACTTTACGCATTCCAAACACTTTGTGCATTTTTCGTAATTTATAATAGGATACCAGTTTTTTGACATAAATCACCTCCGAAATTAGAAAAGTTATTCTAAAACTGCGTATCCCCAGCCATCCCACCAGCAGTGACACAATCTTTTTCTTTTCATATACTTCATCCAAACAATTTAGATTTTGTTTTGGTTGCAAACCATACAAGTGCAAGCATTACAGGCACCTCAATAAGAGGCCCAATGACTGTGGCTAGTGCCACTATTGGGTTAAAAGCTGTAATTGCAATGGAGATTGCTATCTCAAAATCTCTTCCGGTAGAGTTGAACGCAACAGCAACGGAGTCTTCATAGTTTAATTTAAATTTCCAGCTTACCAAATAAGCACTTACAAACATAATAAAAAAGAAAATTGTCATTGGGATTGCCATTTGCACAACAAACAATGGATTCTTTAAAATCAGGTCTCCTTTTAGGGCAAACATTACAATAAGTGTTAAAAGCAAGCCAATAATAGACATGGTATCAAGATAAAACTTTATTTTCTCAAACCACTGCTCTCCTTTTCTCTTGACGCCAAGTATTCTTGTTAAAATACCTGCAATAAGTGGTAGGCCTAAATATAAAATAACACTTTCAGCAACGATAGTTACGCTAAAATTAATATTTCCCAAGAGAAACTTGGCATAAATTGGCAGTAAAACCATCTGTATAATTGAATTTACAGCCACAAGTACGATTGCAAGCGGTGTATTGCCTTTTGCTAAATAAGTAAAAACTATAACCATAGCAATGCATGGGGCTATACCGTATAATACCAAACCTGTGTATAAATTAGGATCACCACTTAAGAATATTTTTGCTAAGGCAAGCATTAAAAAAGGTGCTATGGCATAATCAAAGAACATGACTAAAAAAAGCTGCTTTGGAGATTTTGCAGCTTTTCCTAAATCCTCGAATTTAATTTTTGCCATTGCAGGGTAAATCATCATAAAAAGACCTACTACTATGCCTAAGGCTAATATATTTGGCAAGTTAAACTCGTAGTGTCCTTTAAATATAGCAATTATTGCATCAATCGGTGGCGTGACAGTAAAATTTGATATTCCATAGAGCTTTCCAATGCCTATCCCAATAACCATAGATATAATTACAAAAATAGGCAGTAGTCTAAAGTTATGCAGTTTTTCAATGGCGCTTCTGAGCATTAATTATCCTCCTATTTTACATAAATCTTTATTTAGATTCTTGAGTTTTTGATTATCACTGAGTATAATTTCGTCGTCTTGTATGTATTTTATCAACTTTAATATATCGTCAATCAAATCTTCTTTTTTTGGGTTTATGAAATAATAAGACCATCTACCTTTCTTTATTATTTTGATAAAACCATTTAGTTTGAGTATATTAAGGTGATTGGAAGCATTTGGCTGGTTAATATCCAAAATTTGCATTATTTCGCATACACAAAGCTCTCTTTGAAGCAGTAGATTCAAAATCCTTACTCGGTTTGGGTCCGATAGGGCTTTTATATTGTTAACAAAATTATCAAGCATTTAAACCTCCTTTTCCAAATATATCATTATATTCAAATATGTCAATATATAATTTGTGACATTTATCACAATCTATATGTGAGGTTAATCATTTAAAATAGGCTATCAAAAAGATAGAGTGAAAATAACAAATTTATTTTTGGGAGGTATTTATGCGAAAAAAGTTTAAGCGCATAGCTTTAAGTCTCTTTCTGGGTGGGGCGCTGTTAGCATCAAGTGCAGCCAAAAGTTTTGCTGGGCCGCAAATTGATTTTGGTGATAATGGCTATTTAACAGCTGATATTAAATTACAGTTTTTTTCAGAGTATACTAATATTGGCTCTGGCCCAAATGGTTTAGGAAGTAGAAACGATATGCATTTTCAGAGAATGAGGCTAACACTTCAAGGTATGATAGATGACACATGGGGTGCCCAATTTCAGACATGTGGTAACCCTACAACGACAAAATCTGCTCTTGGTTATATGAAAGATTCATCTGTAAATGACCCAAACGATAGAAGCGTAAAAATAATAGACGCTTACATTATTGGTAATTTTTCTGATAACCTGAAAATGAAACTTGGTTTAACAAAAATACCGCTTACCAGAGAAAACCTAATTGACTGCTTTGCCCCACTTGAGATGGATAGGTCAATGTATGTTTATACACCATATGGTAATTCAGCAGAAACATTTTCAAGGAATTTTGGTGTAGTCTTTTGGGGTACATTTTTTGAAGACCACTTAAAATACTGGCTTGCTGCAATGCAAGGTAGGGAAGGTTCAGCTAATTGGAGTTTAAACTCACCAACCAATGTTACCGTTCCAAATCAAATGGGCTATATGCCAAGTGGCGTTAGCGGTGTAACTTCCCCTCAGCCTTCGAATACAAATTTGATGTATATAGCTAGAGTGCATTATTCATTCTTAGATCCAGAGCCAGGAGGCAGTGGTTATCTTGGTACATATTTTGGTAAAAAGAAAATATTAACAATCGGCGTAGGCGCTATGTTGCAACCAAATGCAGTGTATAAAAATGTAAATGCACCAAATTACAACTCTTATTCAAATTCTTATACCTATGGTTATGTACCAGCTGTATATGATCCATCCACTGGAAAAATAATTAAGCCAGCTCAACCTGCAAAAAACCAACTTATAAATGACGATACGGCTAATATGAAAGCCTTTGCTGCAGATTTAATGTTTGAGTATCCATTTGAAAATATAGGTACATTAACCACTACAGCTCAATATTTAGCAGTGAATTTTGATAACGCTTACGAAACAAACCAAAATCCAGCTGATCAAAGTACATACATTGCAGGATTAAATGGTCAAAAGCACGGCTACCTTGGCCAGCTTGCATTTATGCCGGATTTTAAAATTGGCGAAGAAGGCAGAATTCAGCCTTACATTGGCTATCAAAGATGGAATTTTGCTAAATTACTTGGAATCACCAATCAAGTGATTAAAGAATACTCTGGCGGCATAAACTATTACATCAAAGGTCAAAATGTGAGAATAACAGCTGAGTATTTAAGAACAGACTTTGACAAGGAAACAGGTATGATGAGCGTGGCAGCTCCTTATACTATAACTGGTTTTAATACATTTAGAATGATGTTTCAACTTGTATTTTGATGAGGAAATAAATTATGTTTAAAAAAACTGTTTTAGGTATTTGTTGCTGCTTGCTTGGGTTTTCCCAGGCAAGCAATTGCTTAGCAGATAGTATAATAATCAAATATCAGTCTGGCAAAACCCAAGTAATTAATTTAGATGAAAGTGCAAAATCCATATATTCTATGCAGATTCAGACTAAATCTTTAAGTGAGACTAATACTAATGAAGTAAATCAAGCACCAGCACAAACAACCGAACAATCAAAAAATTCGACACCGTCACCACAACCAACAAAAGCCAAATCGTCTTCTAAGGTTATAGATGTTGGTAACGGAATAAAAATAAGGTGGGTTACCCCAAATCCTTATGGTGGTGATTATTAAAAAAGCCTTTTTTTATACTTAACCTCTAATTGTAATTTTTACGGGGAGCAATCCCCGTATACTTATTCGCAAAATTTTTTTAGTTTTTCTAAATCTTTAATGCAGATTTTGCCTTTTGAAGTGTATATGCAGTCTAATTCTTTAAGATTTTTTAAAAGCCGAGAAACTGTTTCTCTGCAAGTCCCGCTTAGTGAAGCAATTTCATCCTGTGTGGAGTGAACGATATTGTTTTTTTGCAAACTTAAAATTAAAGAAACAACACATGTGAATGCATCCATTAAGACAGCTCGCTCAAGTGATACAGAAAGGGCAGCTGCCCGTAAAGCTATATGATGCATAACAACTTGGGAGAACGAATGATATTTGCTTATTAATGAATTAAAAATCTTCCAATCAAGGCCATACAATACGCTTTCTTTTTTTGAATAAGCATTAGCTAAATATTTTCCTGTTATCCCAGCAGATAAACAGAAAATATCACCTTCTTTTAAAATATTAACTGTAAATTTTTTACCGCTATTTGATGTTTTGTAAACTTCTATTTCACCTTTTTTTACGAAATAAATGTTGTTGGCATTTTCATTTTGCATAAAGATATACTCTGATTTAAAAAATTTTTTTTCATGGAGATTTTGAGCAATATTATCATAAACTTCTTCGTTTTCAAGATTTAATAAAAGTTTTGTTGACTTTAGATAGCCTACAAGATCTCGTAATTTTAACATATTTGTAATTATATTATAACTTATTAATTTGTCAATAGTATTAATAAGTTTATTGTTTTAATGTTTGACATAAGTCAAATACTTTTACATTTAAAAATATACAATGTTAAATATTACATTGGAGGGTACTGTATGAGTAAGCTTATTAATGAACTTTTAGAAGAACACAAAAAACTTTTTTCTTTGCTTGATGAATTGCGCAATATAGGTAAGGAGGGAGCAAAAGAAAAACTTTTCGAAAGTAAGAATTTGTTTTTATCACATTTAGACAAAGAAGATAGACTGCTTTACTCAAAATTTAATGAAGCGCAAAATTTAGGCGTTAATGTAGAAGAAAATGTTTTAAAGTTTAAAGAGGAAATGGAGGACATTTCTAAAGACGTGGTTAATTTCTTTGATGTATATAAAGCAGGCATTGCAGACAATATTCAATTTGCAAAAGACTTTGGGAAGATTTATAGCATACTAAAAATTAGAATGACAAAGGAAGAGTTGCAACTCTATCCAGTGTATGAAAAGCACTTTGAATAAAGAAATTGTCTTGAAGTTAGCAAAAGCAGGTTTATTTTAATAGCAATATCGTGTTTTTTAAAGGAGGCATATAATGGCTGTTCAGAAAGTAATCGAAGGTATTTATTATGTGGGTTCAAG
>Ga0078972_1005275_pt1 | contig 33161 bp, 31 predicted proteins | sample YelNatPaOPGAMG01_FD_67568 | JGI IMG/M metagenome (GOLD analysis project Ga0078972, IMG submission 67568) | Hot spring thermophilic microbial communities from Obsidian Pool, Yellowstone National Park, USA - OP-RAMG-01 (SPADES assembly) (version 2) | ecosystem: Environmental > Aquatic > Thermal... | reverse complement strand
TGGGCGAAAAGCCCCATGTGACATTAGCACCAATCCTATCTCTGTACAAATATCTCATCTTCATGTCCGCAGAGACCTTGTAATCCACTAAATCTATTTTTTCAATACCTGTCACTTTCAGCTGATCTGCAGCCGGGTCCTCGACATTAAGCCAAATACGGATCACTTTATGACCGTCGTCGGCCTTTGCTTTACCTTTGCCTGTACCAGCAGATGTTGAACGTGGTGCCTCGAGAGGGAATTTCAGGTATGACTCCCATCCTGAAACAGGGTTCAGTCCCCCTATCGCCATCATGGCATCCAAGAAACCCACAAACCGTCACCCCCGTTTAGTAATATTGTGAGTGTGGCGCCATTCTGGCGAGTTGTCAGGTACCGGCGTAGAAAAAGTTCTAGACGTAAAGCCCACGGGAACTGCCATGGGCAAATTAGGTAAACACGCCGTTCTAATTTCGGGTTCAGTCGGTTACTTTTTCCAGACATCCGTAGCCTTGGCTTCCCTTTCCACCCAGCCCAGCATCCAGGGCCATCTGCAGGAGTTCTTTCGGACCGCTCAGTTTAAGGCGGCAGGTGTAGCCCTTGACCACTGTACCCTTGTATGATGTGACGTGGAGACGGGGCCTGTCCAAGGTATGGACCCGAACGAAACCGGCAGGACAAGAGGAACCGTAAAAGGCCTCGTATTTCTTGGTAAGGTTGCCATAGATCAGCCGGGTAAATTCCTCTTCTCCCGGCTGGTAAAAGCAGGTGTATTTGCCGCCTTCAGGTCTGAACAAAGTACTGTAGGCAACCACGGGTGAAAGAGTTCGCACACAGACCGTATCTTCCGTAACTAACTGCTCGTCATACCGAACTCCGTTAATAAAAAACTTCGAATTTCCCAACATCAAGTGGTTTTGCATGAACAAACGGCCAATCAAGGTTTGAAAGAATTCCTTGTCCGGCGACGTGATAACGAGCCTGACTTCTTCGGGGAAGGCTATAGTTTTGGAAGCTTTGTAAATGACAAATTTGCCTATCAGCCGGGAGAAAGCAAAGGGCTTAAAGGTCCGCTTACCAGCCATATAGCCTGCGTCGTGCAGGCGACCGGCTACATCTTCCGGCAATGCCGCGTAGATAGCAGCCTGAATCAGGTAATTATAATGCAGTGATACGGGAGGGCAGGAGGCATCCATGGTTAGGTTTATGTACGCGTGCAAGACGTGACGCCCTCCTTCCTCCGGTTAGTATAGCTTCCGCCGTGCCAGGTGCCCCGCCTGTGCGAAATTTCCGCACCACCCTTGGTTCCGCAAGTTATGCCAACTAGTTATACCTCGGGTGGGTATATGTCTTCGACACAAAATGGTTAATTCCTCCTGGTCTTGGACCTTTTTTTTACGTCAAAGAGAGTGTCTTCTTGAGTCGCCCTGACCGGGACGATCTGGTCCCGGCGGCAAGGCATCCCCATTTCGCTCCCCATTCCGTCCGGCCGCTTCGCTGATCGATCTGTGCCGCTGCCTACCTGCTCCCCAAGTGCCCAATGGCCCGTCCCTAACTGCGATCTTGAACCAGCCCCCGTAGCGCCCTCTCGAACCTCTCGTCGTCCTCCTTCCTCCTCTTCGGCGGCCCCGGCGTCCTGCCGCCCCCCCGCCGTATCTTCTGAGAAACGTGGCGCTCCAAGAGCAGCTTGTCAATGTTTTGCGACGTATAAACCAGCCCGTTCTGGTTGACCGCCCGGGCCCCTTTGGCCAGGGCCATCGCCGCCAGCCCGTAGTCCTGGGTGACCACGATATCACCGGTCCGCGTGCGGTTGATGAGCGCAATATCCACCGAATCCCGCGCCTTGTCCACCGTGACCACCTCCTCATAGCCGTCGTCGAGCCGGTGGCTGGTGTCGATAAACATGACCACCGGAATTCCATGTTCCCCGGCCACTCGCGTTATAATGCCTTTCACCGGACAGGCATCGGCGTCCACCAATATCCTCATCGGCTCTCTTCTCCCCGATCGTTCGCTATTTCCCGCCCAGGGCCGGGGCAGCCCTCCCGCCGGTGCGTCCGCCGCACCTGCGGCGATGCCCAATGGCACCCCGCATGGGCCAGGGCCATGGTCAAGTATAGCAAAAAGCACGAACCCGAAAAAGCGGCGGGGAATAACGGCGTGGTCGGAAGGCGGCGCCAGATCCCGCGCTTTGGCATATCCTATGAGCCGGTGCCGGCCGGTTCCTCGATCCGCTCCCGCGCCGCGTTGGCGCCATGATCCATGGCCCATCGGACGTCCGCGACAGGATCGGGACAGTATGTCTGTGGCACCTGACTTCCGGTCCATGGCTGTCGTCCCGAGAGAGAGCAAGCACCAAGTGCCCGGTCCTGCGGTTATCCACAGGTTAAAAGTGTATCACACCGGAAGGGAAAAGATTGAAATACCCGTTAAGAGAACGGGTTCAGAGGAAAAATGTGATGCAGATACAATTTTAAGCCGGATTCCGGCCAGCCCGGCCTCGACGGCCTACAAATGCTTGAAGACGATGTACTCGCAGTTCCGTACCTCGTCCATGTTATAGCCGTACTCGATCAAATGGTTCCCGAATTTGTGCAGTTGTTCGATGGTGGCGTGTTCCGGTATGATCCCTTCCCGAAGACACCAGTTTCGGAAGAGGCTTATCGCCACATCGGGATTCTGGATATTGTGTCGGTTCCGGTCTCTCTGGATCATATCTGCCGCCTCCTCGAGGGGCCCCGTACCTTCCTGTCCGGGAAAAAGAAACCACCCGGCCAACCGCCGGGTGTCCCAAAGATGGAACCAAGTCATCCTTGTTCCCGGCAGCTGGCTGACATAGCGGTCTCCCGCCTTAGCCCCTCTAGCTTTGCGTCGCTGTCTTTCAACAGCTTTGCCTTTTGCGGTTTTACCGGGTTTCCGTGTCCCCGCCGCCGTTTTCGTCCCCTCTGTGGGACCAACGGAATCCCGGGTGCGTGGTCACGGAGTGCTCCCGTGATTATCATACACGGTCTCGGCTCAAATTGCAAGAAAACTTTTCCGCCGGCCACCAAAAAGGAAACACCCGGGCTCAGGCGCCGGGTGTCCGTTATTCACTGGCTTTTTCCTAACGGCACTCCAGCCGGATCCGTCCCCGCCGTTCCCGGTCCAGTTCGGCCTTCAGGGCGAACAGTTCCCGAAAGGCCCGCAGGATGACACCGAGTTTGGCCCCGGTCTGGCTGCCGCTGGTGCGCGGGTAATGGCTGACCGGGGTCTGGACGAAGATGTAGCCCGCCTGTGCGGCCCGGGCCAGGATCTCGGTGTCGATCAGGGCCCCCTGCGAGGTCAGTTCCATGTGGTCGAAAACCGGGCGGCGAAAGAGTTTGAACGCGCAGTCCACGTCCCGCACCCGCAGGTGGAAAAGCAGGTTGACCAGGGTGCCCCACAGCCAGGCGTTGACCTTGCGGAAGAAGGGATCCGAGCGCTTGCGGCGGTAGCCGCACACCATGTCCACGCCCTCGATCATGGGCAGGAGCCGGGGCAGTTCCCCCAGGTCGAACTGTCCGTCCCCGTCGGTATAGAAGACCAGGTCCTTGGTGGCGCTCCGGAAGCCCGTGATGAGGGCCGCCCCGTAGCCCCGGTTGGTCTCGTGCCGGACCAGCCGCAGATGCGGGTCTTCCCGGGCCAGGGCCAGGGCGATTTCCGCCGTCCGGTCCCGGCTGCCGTCGTCCACCACGATGACCTCGTAATCGTCGGCCACGGTCGGAGCGACGGCCAGGGCCCGGCGGGCCAGGGACTCGACGTTGCCTTCCTCGTTGTAGCACGGAAAGAAGATGCTCAGCGAACAGTTTTTCTGCAAGAAACGGCTCTCCCCATGTTTATTGTGCAAGCCCTCCTAGGCCAGCCGTTGGCCGCACCGCGGGCAGTAACTGGCCCCCACGGGCGCTTCCTCCTGGCAGTCGGGACATACCGGGGCCTTTGGTTGCAGACGGTCCACTTCCTTCTGCAGGTCGGCGATGTGTTCCTCGATGCCGGTGGTGGCCGTGAGCAGGCGTTCGATCTCCGGCGCCATGCCCTCCTCGCCCGCGGACTGCCGGTACAGGAGTTGGCCCATGGCCGTGAAGTTGTTCTCCATCTCCTTTTCCAGCTTGGAGATATCGAACTTCAGCTTGGTGACCTCGACCAACTCCGACGAACGTTTGGCGATGCCCTTGGCCAGACCGCCGACGTCCCGGGCCGCTTCGCCGGCCTTTTCGCCCACCACCTTGGCCTTTTCACCCACGACCCGGGCCTTTTCGCCCACCGCCTTGGCCGTTTCACCGACGGCCTTGGCCTTCTCGCCGGCTTTCTCCCCTACCGCCCTGGCTTTCTCCCCGACCTTCTTGGCCCTGTCCCCAACCTTTTGGATAATAGCCATGTTTTGTCAGCCCCCTTCCAACATACTGATTCTACCTTCGGCCGGAAATACCTGCCACGGCCGGGCTTGACGGAAAACTAAAGTTAGTATATGATGCCTGCGACATTCTTTCACACAGCAGGGGGGGGAGCCGTACGGCCAGGGAAACCCCGGGATCCAGGCTGATACGGGCGGCCGTGGTCTTGGTGCCCGCCGCCATCTTCATCGCCTACTACCTGTCCGGACTGCACCACCGCGCCACCCCGGCGGCCCCGGTAAGACCCCCGGCCCGGACCGTGCCGGCAGGCACCGCGGTGGACCTGGGCGGCTACAGCTTCACGGCCGGTCAGCCGTACTTCACCCCCACCGTCAACGAACCCGGCAACACCATCCTGGCCGGCCCCAACCAGGTTTTCGTCATCGTTCCCGTGGCCGTCAGCCACGACGACCAGCCGGCACGCCCGGCGGGCCTGACCTGGCGCCTGGTGGACGACGCCGGCGCCCCCCACCCGGCGCTGGCGCCCAAAAACCTGCAGGTACCGCCCTCGGTGGCCCTGCCCGCCTCCCGGCAACCGGTCTACCTGCTCTTTTCCCTGCCCGACGCTTCCCGCAAGCCCTTTCTCCTCCTGACCACTCCCGCGGGAGAAGCCGCCTGGCGTCTGACACGGCCCGGTTAACCGGGCAATGGTTGCTTCAAAGCGATGACCTTCGCCGTTTTCCCTAGGAACTCTCCCCCGTTTCCAGTTCCCGGGCCGCCAGCGGCAGGGCCTCCAGGATGTCGCCCGCCACCAGCCCCATCATGCCGCGCTCGCGCGCCGCGATGTCTCCGGCCAAGCCGTGCAGGTAGGCCGCCGCGGCCGCCGCCCGGGCCGGTTCCAGGCCCTGGGCCAGCAGGCCGGCCACCAGTCCGGTCAGCACGTCGCCGCTGCCCCCGGTGGCCATGCCCGGGTTGCCGGTCAGGTTGAGGTAGGCCTGGCCGTCCGGCGCGGCCACGATGGTCCGGGCCCCTTTGAGGAGCACCACCGCCTGCCAGTTCGCCGCCGCCCGCTCGGCGGCCTCCAGCCGGTTTTCCTGCACCTGCGCCGTGCTGGTATCCAAAAGCCGCGCCATCTCCCCCGGGTGGGGCGTCAGCACCAGGGGAGCCTGGGCCTTGCGCAGGATGCCGGTGTCCCCCACCAGGGCGTTCAGGCCGTCCGCGTCCACCACGCAGGGCACCTTTACCGCCGCCACCAGTTCCCGCACCAGGGCGGTGGTCTCTAAGACGGTGGACAGGCCCGGCCCGACGGCCAGCACGTCGCACTTCTCCAGGAAGGCCAGGATCTCGCCGCGGGCGGCCCGGGTGATCACGCCGCTCCCTCCGTCCGGAAGAGGCAGTACCATGGCCTCGGTCAGCTTGGCCGCCGCCACCGGCGCCAGGCTTTCCGGCACCCCCACCGTCACCAGGCCGGCGCCGCCCCGCGCCGCCCCGTTGCCGGCCAGGCAGGCCGCGCCCAGCATACCCCGGGAGCCGGCCACCACCAGCACCCGCCCGAAGTCGCCCTTGTGGGCCGCCGGGGAACGGGGGGGAAGCCAGCTCTTCACCAGTTCGGGGGTCAGCAGGCGCCGGCGCAGTCCCTCCCGCTCCACCAGGACGGCGGGCAGGGAGATGTCGGCCACCCGGACCTCGCCCACGTAGTCCACGGCCGGCTCCAGGAGGAGACCCAGCTTGGGCAGGCCGAAGGTCACCGTGCGGGTGGCCCGGATGCAGGGACCGGACACCCGCCCCGTATCCGCCTCCAGACCCGATGGTATGTCCACGGCCACGATGGGTTTGCGGCTGGCGTTCAACAGGTCGATGACCTGCCCCACCCGGGCGTTCACCTTGCCCTTGAAACCGGTGCCGTAAATGGCGTCCACGATGAGGTCGGTGTTCATCAGCACCAGGCGGACGATGTTGATGGCGTCGCCCTGGTGCAGGGAATAGACCTTCTGGCCCATCTTGCGCCAGATATCCAGGTTGAGACGGGCGTCGCCGGTGACCTCCTCCGGGGCCACCAGCAGCATCACCTTGACCTCGGCCCCCTGGTTCAAAAGGTGGCGGGCCGCCACCAGGCCGTCGCCCCCGTTGTTGCCCTTGCCGGCGAACACGGTGACCACGCGGCCCTTCACGTCGCCGGTCAGTTGGCGCACCGCCTCGAACACCTGCCGTCCGGCGTTTTCCATCAGCACCGGGCCGGGCAGGCCGAACTCGTTGATGGCCGCCTGGTCCAGGCGGCGCATCTCCCCCGCGGTGGCTACCCACACGACGGATCATCTCCTTCCCAGGCCAGGGCGAAGGCCAGGGCCCGCTCCCGGTCGTGGCTGATGCTGACCAGCACGCGGGCGCCCCCGGCCAGGGCGGCCGCCGGACCTGCCAGGCGCACCACCGGCGCCCCGGCCGCATCCCTTTCTATCTGCACGTCCGTCCAGTGACAGCCGGCCAGACCGGTCCCCAAAGCCTTCAAAACGGCCTCCTTGGCCGCGAAGCGTCCCGCATAGCAAGGGTAGGGGTCGCGCCGGGCCCCGCACAGGGCCTGTTCCTCCGGCGTGAAGAGCCGGTCCAGGAGCCGGCGGCCCCGCTTTTGCACCGCCTGTCTGATCCGCTCGATCTCCACGATGTCCGTACCGATACCCGGCACATGCCCACCCGCCTTCGGCTTGGCTGGAACCTTCTGCTAGCAGCTTAACGGGTCGGGGCCCGGCTTGTCAAGCCTGCCGGATACCACCGGCACAACCGAAAGGCCCGCCTGGGAAAACGGGCCTTCCAATGCTCTCCGGCCAAACGAAGCCGCCCAGGACCGTTGGTTCCCGCCTCGTGGCCATGGTAATGGCCATTCGGTGCTTGGCGGATGGGAAGCCGGCGTGTCAGGCGGCCGGAGCGGAAAGGGATGAAAAGGCCCGCTCCTTGGAAGCGGGCCCCGTGGCTCCCAAAAACGGCACGGACCGTATCTATCCGGCGGCATCCCCGCCTCGCACCCGCAGCAGCACCTCGCGCTTGACGCCGTCGGCGAAGGCCGCCTGGAAGGGAGCTATGTCCATGGCCTCGTCGTAGCGGCCGGCCAGGTACAGGGCCAGCCCCTTGTAGACCAGGACCTCCTCCCGCCCCGGATCGGACGCCAGAGCCCGGTCCAGGGCGGCCAGGGCCTCGTCGTGGCGGCCGAGCCCCATCAGGGCGTAGGCCCGCCCGGCGAGGGCGGGGACACCGGGGGATCCCGGCAGATGGTCGAACAAATCCACGGCTTCCCCGAAACGGCCCAGGTCGTTGAGGCACATGCCCTTCAGTTCCAGGATCCGGCGGTCGTCCGCGTTTTGTTCCAGCCACCGGTCGCAACAGTAGAGGGCGTCCTCGATCGAGCCCCACTGCAGGAACTGCCTGGCCGCCGCTTCCCAGGGCACCTTGGGACCCATCATCCGCTTGACGATGCCCTCGTAGGTCTCGGCCGCCACCCGCCGCCCGTTGCGGGGTACCGGGTCGTCGTGCCCGGGCAGGATGACGCCGGGGTCGTGTTCCATGACCAGCCGGAGCGAGGCCAGATAGGACTTCAGGTCGCCTCCCGCCGCCGGATCGGGGGCCGAAATGGCGCGGGGCAGCACGGTGTCGCCGGAGAACAGGGTGCCGCTTTCTTCGTGGTAGAGACAGATGCCGTCGGCGGTGTGGCCGGGCGTCGGCAGCACCCGGAGGGCAAAACCGCCCAGGTCGAGGACTTCGCCCCCGGCGACTTCGGTCACCCGGCCGCCCAGTTCCCGCACCATCTCCCGCAGTTCGACCGGCCCCTGCTCGTGCATGATCAGCTCCAGCCCCCCGTCCCCTCCTACCCCGGGGTAGGACTGCAGGAGCTCGACGACGCCCATGGCGTGGTCGACGTGGCCGTGCGTCAGGACCACCTTTTTGACCGCCGCGGGCGTGAAGTCCCCGGCGAACAACTCGATAAAGGCCGTGTAGTCGTTGGCCGGGTCCACCAGGGTCAGGTAGTCCCCCTTGACCAGGTAGATGTTGGAGGAAAAATCGAAGCCCTCCAGGAAAAAGACGTTTCGCAGAAAGGGCTGGGAGGGCTGGAGGTCCGCCAGGGACCTCCAGCCGCCCTTTGTCTCTTTGGTCATGGGGCCATGTAGGCGACCGAGTACTTGAGCTGCATCTTGTCCGCCGGCCATACCTTGCGCTCCTTGACCTCGCCGCGGTAGACCTCGGTCTCCGAACCGTCGGCGCGCGCGATGGACTTGATTTCCATCTCCAGGAAGTGGAAGGCGGTCAGTTCGTGGGCCATGGTGAAATCGGCGGGCACCAGGACCGCCAGACCGGTCTCGCGGCTGCACGGCCAGGCGAAGTCCCCGAGCCCCTCGGCCACCTTTTCCCCCTTGGCGTTGTAAACGGCGTCCACGGTGCCCTTGACCGTGTCGCCCGGTTTGGGCTCGTAGTCGGCGTACAGTTCGTCGGGCAGGTACCACCACAGGGACCGTTCGCCGGACTTCAGGTAGCCCCGCACCTGCATCGGGTCATACGCGCATATGATCACCCGGCACTTTTCGGGCATGCACAACACCTCTCTTCAAGATTGCCTACCTCGGCCACCTGCTCATCGCAAAAGCGCATGAAAGCCCTGAGTTCGTCCTGATCGATGTATTCGCACTCGTACAGCCGGCGCAGGTACGGATAAATGGTTTCCTCGATGTCGAACAGGAAGTCCGATACGGCCTCGGAACCGCCGTAGCCGTAGTCCTCCTTCCAGGCCAGGACCATTTGCCGCAGGCCGGCCAGTTCCTCGCTAGCCTCTGGCTTCATGCGCGTAACACTTCTTGACCACGTCGAACTCCGATACGCACCAGAAGAAAGGCCAGTGGATCTTCTTGCACCAGCCGATGAGGTCGGCCGGCGGAAACTCCGAATCCTTCAACACCGGCTTCAGGTGCTTGCAACTCCAGCAGATGTGGGCGCTTTGCTTGGCCGGCTGCATTATCCTGGCCAGGAATTCCTCCGGCGTGAGGTTGGTCTCCATCAATGCCACCCCTTTCCTACCACTCCGTGACTTCGCCGCGCTTTTGCTTCTCCTGGTATTCCGCCCACACCTCGGGGGAGAGCTTCTCGACGTCCCACTTGAAACCGTACGAGCCCAGGCGGCCCGTCGACGGCGGCTGCGGCCGCCAACCCCGCAGCGGCTTCCCCCGGATGCTGAACTTCACCATGTCGGGCTTGCCCAGGTAGATGTGGCGGTGCTGGCACTGGAAGGGCCGGGTCCGCCCCTCGGTGCCGGGCAGGTAACTGGCGAAGCCGTCCATCGGCTTGTCGGCGTAAAGCGGCAGGATGTCGGCCTGTTCGCCGGGCCGCTCCTCGGGGCCGGCGTACATGAAACCGTTGATCATGTGGATGTAGTAGACGGTCTTGCATTCGGCGCAATGGGTCTTACCCTGCCAGTTCCAGAAGTAGTAGGGGTCCAGATAGTTGACCGTCCCGCATTTCTTGCACCAGATGATATCGCACATGGAGTTTCCCCTCCCGTCCTAGATAATTCCCTTGGCGTACCAGTCCTCGAGCTGGCTCACCGGGTAGCCGAGCAGCTCGTGGTAGATCTTCATGTTGTCCGCGCCCAGCGTCCGCCAGATCCATTTGACGCGCCGCGGCGTCGCCGACATCAGGCCGGTGGAGTAACCGCCCTGGACCACCACGTCGCCGAAGGTAGGATCCTCCTGCCAGCGGACGGTGCCCCGGGCCCGGAAGTGTTCGCTCTCGTACACTTCCTTGTCGTTCATGACCGGTATGGCCAGGAGACCGGCCCCGGTGAGGGCCTTGGCCACCTCGGAGCGCGACTTGTCGGCCGCCCATTCCTCGAGCGTCTTGTAGATGTCCATCTGGGCGTACTCGCTGAGGCGCTCCTTGTGGGTTTTGTACTTGTCGTACAGGTCCTTGCGCCCGATGACGGCGCACAGTTCCTTGAAGTCGGCGTCGTTGAAGGCGGACACGGCCACGTAGCGGGCGTCGTACTTGAGCTGGGGGTTTTTATCGTCCGGGTAGTCCGACTTGCCGCACAGGACGATGCCGTGCACGCACAGCTGGGTGTCCCAGTTGCCCCAGCGCTGGCGGACGATGCCGAAGCGGCCGTACATGGGCACGCCGTAGCCCAGGGCCCGGGTGGCGCACTGCACCTGGGAAAACTCGATCATGGTGCCCAGGCCGGTCTTGCGGCGCCAGTTGAGGGCGGCCAGGATGCCCACCGTGATCTGAGTGCCCGAATACCAGTCGATGATCCAGTTGGTGTGCTTGGCCGGGTGGCCGCCGAAGTCCTCGTGCCAGCCCGTGACGCTGGCCAGGCCGGCGTGGGCCTGCCCCAGGATGTCGTACGAGGCGCCGAAGGTCTTGGGACCGTACCCGAAGCCGCCGCCCCACACGTAGATGAAGCGCGGGTTGATCTCCTGGACGTAGCGGTAGCTCTGCTTCCACTTGTCGAAGGTGCCGGGGCGGTAGCACTCGGTCAGGCCGTCCGAAACGGTCACCAGGCGCCGGAACACTTCCTGGGCCTCGGGACGGTGGTAGTCCAGGGTGATGTTGTACTTGTTGGGGTTGGCGTTCATGTAGCCGAAACCGGTACCGGTGTTGGGCCGGGAATCGTGCATGGGATACAGGTAGGCCTCGTTGAAGGGCGAGGTGTGACGCATCGGCTCGCCGGCGCGCGGCGTCTCGATCTTGATCACCTCGGCGCCCAGTTCGGCCAGGTTGGCCACGGCGTGCGGGGTGAAGATGTACATGGTGCAACTCATCCACCGCACGCCCTTCAGGGCCTCGGGTTTCTCGAACTCCCGCCCGGGGGCGAAGAGCTGGCGGCAGTACTCCTCGTAAGACACCTTTTCGGCTTCCAGTTCCGCCTGGGACGACGGGCCCGGCAGATCCTCGAGACACACGTTCCTGACGTCGCCCATTAGATGACCCCCTTCTCCTTGAGTTGCCCCAGTTCCTCGTTGCCCAGGCCCAGGTACCGCATGTAGATCTCGGAGTTGTCCTTGCCCAGCGGCCGTCCCATCCACTTGACGCGGGCCGGGGTCCGGTACTGGAAGGCGTTGGGCGGCACGGCGTACATGAGCGTCCCGTAGCTGTCGTCCTCGATCAGGTTGACCCACGGGCGGTACTTGAAGTGCGGGAACTCGGTCACTTCGTCGATGGTCATGACCGGCCCGGCCGCCACGTCGTACGCCATGAGCTTCTTCTCCGTCTGGGCCCGGGTGTTGTCCCGCAGCCACATGGTGGTGAGGGTGTAGGTCTTGGTCAGGGCCTCGAAGGCGTTGCGGGCGGCGATCTCCTTCAGGAAGGGGTCTTCGCCGATCAGCCGGCCGAACTGGGGAATTTCCTTTTCAATGCACATGTTGATGCGGTACCACAGCCGGTCGGTCTGGCCGCCGATCATCATGTAGCCGTCCTTGCAGGGGTTCCAGGCGTACTGGTTGAGGTTGGGGTCCCAGCCGCCCGTTCTCGACTTGATGCTGCCGTTGAAACCGTACCAGGCGATATCGAAGTCGAGGATGTCCATCAGGGCCTCGGCGGCGGTCACCTCGACGAACTGTCCCTTCCCGCTGACCTCCTCGCGGTGGTAGAGGGCGGCCAGGATGTCCACGGCGGCCTGCTCGCCGGCGACGTAGTCGGCGATCCAGACGCCCGAGCGGGTCGGGTCGCCGCCGCCGCCGCGGGGCAGGAGGTCCTGCGGGAACCCGGTGTTGTGGATGAAGGAACAGGCGGCCTGGCCGAAGGGATCGAGCATCCACTGCCCGAATTTGGAGACCTTGTCCTTCATCGGCCCCCACTGGCCGTGGACGCCCACCCAGGCGTAGATGACCCGCGGATTGGTCCGCGAAATCTGGCGGTAGCCGATGCCCCACTCGTCGAACTGGCCCGGCGGGTAGTTCTCGATGACGACGTCGGCCTGGTTGGCCAGCTTCTTGTAGATTTCCCGGCCTTCGGCGCTTTCCAGGTTCAAGGTCACGGAATACTTGTTGCGCATCTCGGCGATGAAGTCCAGGCCGCACGGCTCACCCGAGGCCGCGTCGGCCAGCTTGTATTCGTCGCGGCCGAAAGGCGTCAGTTCACGCAGGGGGTCGCCGCCGGGCGGCTCGACCTTCACCACTTCCGCGCCCATTTCGGCCAGGAGGGAGGAAGCGAAAGAGTTGGACAGACGCCAGATGCCCACGTCCAGGACCTTCAGCCCCTGCAGGGCCTCGGCCTTCCCGTAGGCGTGCTCGAACCCGACGATTTCCTCCATGAATTTCCCGAACTCCTCGGCTTTGCGCCGGGCGTAGATCTTCGCCACATCCTCCTTGCTCGGCGGGGGCGTCACCGGCCAGGGACGCGGCTTCAAGGTATCGGCCCTGGAGTTTATCTCGATTTCCCGCGGTTCTTTCAAAGTCTTAACCCTCCCGTTTACCCAGATTTCCAGGTGTTGGCAAAGCGCAGTTACGGATGATACCAGGCCTCCCTGCCCGTTACCGCTTGCGGAACACACTCACCCCCCGTCGCACCGCCCGCATCGTCCCGGCAAAGACAAACACGGACAAGAGGTCGTCACCTCCCGCCGTCCGGACCCAAACAAAACGGGATATTCCCTACCTCTGCAAAACACGCCGCGTAAGGCTTGTCAACGTTTTTTGTGCCGTAAGGAGAAGCGAATAGGGTGAGTGCGCTGGTACGAGTGTGGAGAAAAACAAGCCCGTTCGTACTGTCGGCCGCGCCCGAAGGAGGACGGACGGCCCGTGCCGCCGGCCGACAGGGAAATCCCCGGGAAGACGTACCCCGGCGCTGGCGCCGCGCCAAAAAAAACAGCGGGCCGACCCAGGTGCCGACCCCGTACCCCCCTTCACAAATCGGTAACGCTGTTTTGCGCCCGCCTTCTGTCCTAATACTAGCAGTGCCCGCTACCCCCTTAAAGTTTTTCGCCGCCGGATGGCAAAAAGCCAAGTCGAAACGATCGAAAACAGTGTTGGGCGGTGAGAAACCGCCACACCCGGCCAAAAGCGAAGCGGACCCGGACCCGGCGGCCGTAAAAGCCGGCCCCGGGGCGCCCGGAGCGCGCGCCGGGCCCGAGCGGACGCTTTTCGGGCGCCAGCCGCCGCCCCGTCGTTGGGGGCGGCCCTGCAGCCGTTGGTTGCACAAAAATGACCGCTCGCGCAAATGTTTGTGACGTCCCCCGATATCGTGGTTTAAGATTGATTCAGGATCGTCATTCCGCATCCGCACTTACGTTTACGTCATTGTTCACTTCTCCACACCGCCCGCGGCCTGACGGCAACGCTGTTTCACGAAAAAAAGGGGAGTATGAAAGCCGTGCGGTACGCGAAAACGGTAACCGTCGTTTTCCTGGCCCTGGCCCTTTTGGCGGCGCTTTTTGGCCTGACGGCCTGCGGCAACGCTCCGGCCTCCGCCGTGAAAATCGGCGTTCTGGCGCCGCTTTCCGGTCCCTTCGCCTCCGGCGGCAAGAGCATGGAGCAGGGTCTGGAGATGGCCCGGGACGAAATCAACGCCCGGGGGGGAATCTCCGGCCATCCGGTCGCGTTGCTCGTGGAGGACACCCAGGGCCGGCCGGACGTGGCCCGGAACGCGGCTCTCAAGCTGACCGGACAGGAGCACGTGGCCGCCCTGGTCGGCGCCTACCTGTCCGAGGAAACCAACGCCGTCCTCCAGGTGGCCGTCCAAAGCAAGACCCTGCTCATCGTCCCCATATCGGCCGACGACGCCCTCACCCAAAACGTGGCCAAAGACTATGACCAGTACCGCTATCTCTTCCGGGTGTCCTACGACATCGACCAGTGGGCGGCCCTGATGGGCGACTTCATCGCCGGCGGTTTGAAAGACCGGAACTATGCCTTCGTCGGAACGAACATCGACTGGAACCACGCCCTGGCCGCGGCGCTCGCGGGCTACCTGGCGCCCAAAGGCGTCGCCTGCGTCTACCAACAGTACTACCCCTTGGCCCAGCCGGCCTACGACCCCGTCTTGCTGGCGCTGCAGCGGGTCAAGCCGCAGGTGGTGGTGCTGGCCGATCCGGGCGGCGGCTCGGTGGGCCTGGTGAAGGCGGCCCGGGCCCAGGGTCTGGTCATCCCCCTGTTCTCGGTGGGGGGCGCCCTGGGTACCCAGGCGGTGGCCAAAAGCCTCGGCTACGGGGGTCCCCTGTATTTCCAGGCCGCCGCCTGGCGGGGCGCGGCGCCGGCCGACGCCTTCTTCACGAGCTATGCGCAAAAGTATAAGTCGCCGCCGGTCGGTTACAGCGACGTGCTGGGACACGACGCCCTGACGGTCCTGGCCCAGGCCATGAACCAGGCCGGCTCCACCGCCCCGGACGCGGTCATCCCCGTCCTGGAGAAGGGCGCCTTCGGCGGCGTGGCCGGCACCTACCGGTTCGACGCCTCCCACCAGGCGCGCTGGGGAACGGGCGAGGGCCTGGCCGGCGTGGTGGTTCGCTGGGTGAACGGCCAGGGCGTGGCCGCCCGCTGGCGATGACGGCGCAACTGCTGGCGGACGGTCTGTTGACCGGCCTGATCTACGGGCTGACGGCCCTGGGGCTGGCCCTGGTGTTCGGGGTGATGCGGATTTTCAACCTGGCGCACGGCGCCTTTTACGCCCTGGGCGGCTTGCTCACCTACACCCTGGTGACCCGCGCGGGACTCGACGTCTGGGCGGCGCTGCCCGTGGTCATGGCCGCCGCCTTCGCCCTGGGTCTGGCCGTGGAACATACGCTGGTCGGACCGGTGCGCGGCCACGCCATCGCCGTCACCGTGCTCACCCTGGGTCTGGGCGTGGGCGCCGAACAGGTGATGCAGGCCCTGTGGGGGGCGGCGGCCCTGAGCCTGCCGCCGGCGGCCCCGGTCCTGGCGTGGGCGGGCGCGACGCTGGACGCGGCGCGGCTGGCGGCCGGCGCCTGTGCCCTGGCGCTCGCCGGACTGACCGCGCTGGGCTTGCGCACCCGGCTGGGTACGGTGGTGCGCTTTACGGCGCAGGATCCCGAAGGCGCCCAGTTGGTGGGAATAAACACCGACCGCGTCCAGATGCTGGTGTTCGGGGCGGCGGCCGCCCTGGCCGGGGCGGCCGGTAACCTCACCGCCACCTGGCAGGCCCTCTCCCCCGCCATGGGCCGGCTGCCGCTGGTGGTCTCCCTGGCCGTGGTGGTGGTGGGCGGGCCCGGCAACATCCCGGCCACCATGGGGGCGGGCGTCTTCCTGGGGGTGGCCGCGGTCCTGTCCGGCTATTACCTGGCGCCCGGCTGGTCCTACCTCACCCCCCTGGCGGCCATCGTGGTCTCCCTTCTGGTCCGGCCGTCCGGATGGGGGGGCGCTCCGGCCCGGCGGGACTGAAAACGGCGGAGGACATGATGCGCAGCTTCTGGTGGCCGGTTTGGTCCATCCTCTTGCTGATACCCGCGTTCGTACACGGTGCCTTTTACCTGAACTTTCTCATCATGGCCCACATCTATGCAATATACGTTTTAGGCTGGGATTTCGTGGCCGGCGTGGGTGGCGAGATATGCGGGGGGCAGGCGCTCGCCTTCGGCGGCGCGGCCTATCTGGCCGGTTTTCTCGGTCTGGCCGGCATGAGTCCGCCGCTGGTCCTGGTGTGCGCGCCGGCCGCGGCGGCGGTTCTGGGTCTGGCGGTCGGGCTCCTGGGCTTCCGTCTCACCGGCGTACCTTTCCTGCTGGTGACGCTGGTTCTGGGGGAAGCGGCCTACGAGACGGCCCTGGCCTGGGCCGGCACGGGGCCCCGCGGTCTCGCCCTGGGCGGGGAAAACGGTCTGCCGGTGCCCGGCCTGGCCGCTCCCGAACACGCCTGGGCCCTGTATTATTACCTGACCCTGGTACTTCTGGCCCTGGCCGTTTGGGGACTGATCCGGTTCAAGGCTTCGTTGCCCGGCACCAGGATGCTGGCGGTCAAAAGCGACCCGACGGCCGCGGGCGCCATCGGTTTGAACCCCGGGATCCAGCGCGCCGCGGCCTTCGGCCTGGGTTTCCTGGTGAGCGGCACCGCCGGCACCCTGTACGCCCAGTTCACGGGCGCGGCCACCCCGGGCGCGTTGTCCCTGGAACTGAGCTTCGCGGCCGTCACCCTGTCCATGGCCGGCGGCACCGGCACCCTCGTCGGGCCGGCCGCCGCCGCGTACGCGCTCAACGTGCTGTTCGGCTGGCTGATGTGGCCGTCATACTGGAACGCGGCCCTTTACGCCGCCGTGGTCGTCGCCGTGGCCCGGCTGGCGCCGGGAGGGCTGAGACTTTCCGCGCGAAGGTGGCGTCAATGGACCTGCTTCAGGTAACCGGCCTCCGCAAGTCGTTCGGGCCCCTTGCGGTCCTCTCCGGGGTCGACCTGGCCGTGGGCGCCGGGGAGATCGTGGGTGTCGCCGGCCCCAACGGCGCCGGCAAGAGCACCCTGGTCAACCTGGTCAGCGGCCTGGTCCGCCCCGATGGGGGACGCGTCTTTTTCGCCGGACGGGACGTCACGCGTACCGCCGTCCAGTCCCGGGTGCGCCTGGGCATCGCCCGCACCTTCCAGATCCCCCGGCCTCTGGCCGGACTGACCGTGCGGGCCCAGGTCCTTCTGGCCGCGGCCGCCACGGCCGTGTCGGTACGGCCCGCCCACCGGAGCCGGACTTTGGCCCTGCTCGAACGCCTGGAGTTGTGGGAACAGCGCGACCTGTGGCCGGAAAACCTTTCCTCGGGGGCCTTGCGCCGCCTGGAGGTGGCGCGGGCCCTGGCCTGCGGCCCCCGCCTGCTGCTCCTGGACGAACCGTTCGCCGGCCTGAGCCCGCGCGAGGAACCGCTGGTTCTTTCCGTCATCCGGGAGGCGGCGGACCAAGGTACCGCCGTGGTCCTGGTGTCGCACCGGCCGCGCCTCCTGCACCTCCTGGCCCGGCGCGTCCATCTTTTCCAACCCCGGTCGCGGCCCGGGGAGCAGGCGGGGAACCGATGGGCTTGACCGAATTGGCCGTCTGTGAATTGAGCGTCTCGTACGGGGCCGTGCGGGCCCTTGACGGCGTCGACGTCAAGGTCCGTTCCGGCGAGGCGGTGGTGGTCGCCGGCGCCAACGGCTCGGGCAAGACCACGCTGTTGCGGGCCGTGGCCGGGCTGGTTCCGGTCGAGGGCGGCCGGGTGGTCTGGGACGGGACGGACGTTACCGGCTGGCCCCCCTGGCGGCGCTTCCGCCTGGGCCTGGTCTACGGGCCGGAACGGGCCCGGGTGGCGCCCGACATGTCGGTGTACGAGAACCTGGTGGTCGGCGCCTGGGCGACCGGGAAAACAGACACCCTGGACGATGTTTTCGCCCTCTTCCCCGCCCTGGCCGCCAAGCGCCGGCAAAAGGCCGGCCATCTCTCGGGCGGGGAGCGGCAGCTGCTGATCGTCGGGCGGGCCCTGATGGCCCGGCCGCGGTGCCTTTTGCTGGACGAACCGTTCGCCGGCTTGAGCCCGGCCACCGGGGAGATCCTGGCGACCCTGCTCCGCAAAGTGCGGCAGCGCGGCGCGGCGGTGCTGATCTCCGAGCACGATCCGGCCTACGCCGGCCGGGTGGCGGACCGGATCTACGGGTTGGCCGGCGGTCACCGCGTTTTCGAGGGCACCGTGGACGAATTCCGGGAGCCCGGGATACAGGAACGGATTTACGCCTGACGCCAGGGAGGTGGGAAGGAACACCGTCGGAGGGTCAAGCCCCCGATTTCGGGGACGATGAGTGGTATGGAAACTTTCCCGGAAAACCATACGAAGGAGGAGAAACAAGTGGCCAGGATTCCGGAAAACTACCTCCCGCCCCGGTCCATGTGGCCGGAGAAGATTTACACCCTGCCGGAATACCAGAATTATCCGGACCAGATGAATTCCACCGAGGAATTCGTGGACAAAAACGTCCAAAACGGCAACGCCGGCCGCGTGGCCATCATGTGTGAAGACCGGAGGATCACCTACGGGGAACTCTACCACATGGTCAACGCCGTGGCCAACGGCCTGGCCGATCTGGGCATCGAGGAGGAAGACCGCGTCATCATCCGTTCCGGGAACAACCCGGAGGCCATCATCGCCAACTTCGCCATCATCAAGATGGGCGGCGTCAGTGTACCCACCTCCCCGCTCTTCTCCCGGGCGGAAATAGCCCACGTGGCCAACAACGCCGAGGCCAGGGCCGTCATCTGCCACGTCGCCCTGCTCGGGGAGTTGGAGGCGGCGCGGGAAAACTTGAAGACAGTGGAGAAGATCGTGGTCATCGGCGGCAACCCGGCCGACATCGCCGCCCGCGGTTACGTTCCCTTCGCCCACCTCCTCGCGCACCCGAACAAGGAGTTCGCGCCCGTGCGGCGCGACCGCCTGTCCGTCTCCCTGCTCCTGTACACCTCCGGCACCACCGGTCTGCCCAAGGGCACGGTCCACTTCATGGAGGACCAACTGCTCATCGCCGACGGCTTCGGCGGCCACTGCTACGGGATCACCCCGGACGACGTGATCTGCGGCACGGCGCCGATGGCCTTCGCCGCCGGCTACAGCGTGATGGCCGTGCTGTCCTTCCGCTTCGGGGCGGCCGTCTCCGTGCTGCCGCGTTTCGAGCCCGACCTCATGTTCGAGAACATCCAGAAGCACCGCGTGACCATCATGTCGGTGCTGCCCACCGCCTACCGCAAGATGTTGCAACTGCCCGACGCCGGGAAGTACGACCTGTCCTCCCTGCGCTGGTGCACCGGCGGCGGCGAGGCCCTGGGGGCCAAGACCTTCGTGGCCTGGAAAGAACGCTTCGGCATGTACATCTACGAGGGGCTGGGCTCCTCCGAGATGGGCTTCATCTTCGTGTCCAACACCGTGGGGCGCCTGGCCCGGGAAGGTTCGGCCGGGCGGGCCGTGCCCGGCTACGAGATCAAGGTCGTCAACGAGGAAGGCGGGGAGTGCAAGCCGGGCGAGATCGGCCGCCTGATCGCCCGCGGCCCGACCGGCACCGTTTTCTGGCGTCCCTACGAGGACGACGGCGCCCTCCTCAAAAAGCAGCAGTCGGTGGTGACCGACGGCTGGAACCAGGTCGGCGACTACGTCTACCTGGACGAGGACGGCTTCCTGTTCTTCGTCTCCCGCGAGGACGACCTGATCAAGAGTTCCGGCTACCGCATCGGTCCCGAGGAGATCGAGGACGCGCTGTCCAAGCACCCCGCCGTCCGGGACGTGGGCGTGATCGGTGTGCCCAACGAAATCCGGGGCCAGAACGTCAAGGCCTACCTGGCCCTCAACGAAGGCTACCAACTGACGGAGGAACTGCGGCAGGAACTGCTCGAATTCGTCAAGGACAAGATCTCCATCTACAAGCTGCCGCGCGAGTTCGCGACCATCGAGGAGATCCCCCGCACGGCGACCGGCAAGATCCTGCGCCGCCTCCTGCGCCAGAAGGACCAGGAACAGGCGTAGTGGCGGCCCTGCTCGCCCCCGGCGGCAGCGTGGCGGCCGTGCAGGCCGCCGTGGCCGCCGGGGCCGACGGCGTGTACTGCGGCTTTCCGGCCGCGAGCCGCGCCGAGGGCCGGGGACTGACCCGGGACGAGGTGGCCGTGTGTCTCGACATCGTCCACCGCCGGGGGCGCTTTCTCCACCTCGCCGCCAACGCCGTGCCCGGAGACACGGCGTCCTTCCGGGCCGTCCTGGCCGGCTTCCGCGACCTGGGCGTGGACGGCGTGATCCTGAACGACCCCGGCCTGATCGCCCGGACGGTGCGGGACTTCCCCGGCTGGCCGGTGTATGCCAGCGTGGGTCTGGGCGTCTCGAACCGCGAGGACGCGCTTTTCTACGCCGCCCTCGGGGTCCGGGCGGTGGTCCTGGCTCCGGACACGGCCCGGGAGGTCCTGGCCTGGCCCCGGGACCCGGCCGTGGGCGTGGAGGTCTTCTGCGACCTGGAAGTGGAGCCGCTCATGACCGGCCGGTGCGCCCTGTCCAGCTACACGCGGCCGCCCGGGGAGAAGGCGGCCTCCGTCAAGCGGGGGAACCCCTGCCGGCAGCCCTGCCGCCTGCCCTGGACGGGCGCGCCCGCAAGCGGCAGCCCTTTTCCCTGGCGGCACCACACGCTCACCGACATGACCCCCTACCTGCGGGCCGGGGTGAGCCTGTTCAAGATCCAGGGGCGCCGCCTGGCCCCGCCGGCGGTCGCGGCCCTGGTGGAACGCTACCGGCGCCAACTGGACCAGGCCCGGGAACGAATCGCCAACGGAAAGGAATGAGCCACCATCGCGGCCATGGAATTGTGGACCGGTGTGGCGGCGCTGGACGATCTGACCGACGGATCGTGCGGCCCGTACACGGGCGTCTACCTCGGTTTCCCCTACTGCCGCCCCTACCCGGGCAACCTGCTGGAAGCGGGAGAGGACCTGGCGCGGGCCGTCGGGTTCCTGCACCGCCGGGGGCAAAAGGCTTTTCTGGCCACCCCGCCCGCCCCGGCCACCGCCGACCTGGCATGGATCGCGGCCGCCGTGGGGCGGGCCCGGGAGGCGGGCATCGACGGCGCGTACGTCCACAACCTGGGGCTGGTGCGCCTTTTGTCGCGCGCCCACCCGGATCTGCCCCTGCACGCGGGATGCTTTGCCAACGTTTACACCGGCCTGACCGCCGGCCTCCTGGCCGGCCACGGGGTGCGGCGCGTGGCGCCCCATTTCGAGCTGAGCCTGGCCGAGATGCGCGCCATCGGGGAGGGCACCGGGCTGGAAGTGGAGGTGCTGGTGCACGGCGCCATGCCTTTGTCCCTCACCGACCGCTGCCACGCCGTCACCGCCCTGGACCAGGAATGCCCCCTGGCCTGCCGCGGGGAGCGGTGGCTGACCGCGGGCGACCTGCGTCTGCGGACCATGGGCCAGGCCCTTTGGAGCGGGCGCGACGTCTGTCTGGCCGAACACATGGCCCGGCTCGGGCACGCATCCTTTGTCTTCCGGGTGGAAAGCCTGGGGCGGGACGGCGCCTGGCGGCGCGCCGTGGGCGAAATCTACGCCCGCCTCCTCGCCGGCGAGCCCCTTGCGCCCGCCGCCATGGACGAACTGGCGCGTCTCGCCCCGTGGGGGCTGTGCAACGGCTACTATTTCGGCCTCTCCGGCCGGACCTATGTCAACGGAAGGGGGGAAGTGGCGTGACCGTGGAACTTCTGGCGCCGGGCGGCAACGCGGCCATGGTGGAAGCGGTCCTCGGGGCGGGGGCGGACGCCGTGTACGTGGGGCCGCGCGGCTACAGCCGCCGCCGCTCGTCCTTCGAGTTGACCATTCCAGAGATCCTGGACCTGGTGCCGCTCGTGCACGGACGGGGGGCCCGTCTGCGCGCGGCCTTCAACACCCTCCCGGCTACAGCGGAAATACCGGGGCTTCTGGCGGCCGTGGAAACCCTGGCCGCCGGCGGGGTGGACGACATCATCCTCACCGACCCGGGGGTGATGGCCGCCGTGCGCGCCCGGCATCCGGGACTGCCGATCCACGCCAGCGTCGGCTGCAACATCTACAACGCGGCCGATCTGGAATTCTACCGGGAAGCGGGGGTGACCCAGGTGGTGGCCGACTGCCGCCTGCCCGCGGCCGAACTGCGGTCCGTCAAGCGGGCCGGACTGGGCCTGGAGGTGCTCGTCCACGCCACCACCTGCTTCTCCTACATCGGCCAGTGCTGGCTGTCCAGCTACACCAGGCTCGGGTCGCAAAGCGACGAAACCGGCAAGAACCATTACCCCGGCAGTCCCAACCGGGGCGGCCTCTGCTGGCGAGTGTGCCTGAAGGAATGGGACCTGGAGGGGGGCGCTCCCCCCGCCGCCGGCTTCCACCTGAAGAACGACGCCTTTTTCCAGGTGCGGGAGATCCCCTCCTACCTGGAAGCGGGCGTGGACACCCTGAAGATCCAGGGCCGCGAGTACTCGGTCGACCTGATCGCGCGCGTGACGGCCTTCTACCGGGCCCTGATCGACGCTTGCCGGGCCGCGCCCGCCGATTTCGACGCCCCCGCGTGGGAGAAACGCATGGCCGACCTCGGCGCGGCGCGCGACGCCGAGCGGGCCGGACGCACCAGGGAACTGATCAGGGAGGGCGAAACGGCCCAAACGGCATAGCGATCATCCGCAAAATAGATGTCATGGCGGTCCGTAGACAGGGAACCCCTCCACAGCGGGGAAAGGGAGAGGACGGCCGCCATGCCCGGGGGACTTGACCCGCCCCGCCCGCCGTGCTATGCTCTGAACAAAGGACATAAGGCGATGGAGTTCGCCGGGGTTCCCTTGACTGATGACTCCTACCATCACGGTGGCGGGAGTTTTTCTTTGCGTCGCAAGCCACATCCCGCCGGGAGGTTTTGGCCGTGCCGTTTAGCATCCTGTTTCCGGATACCTACGAAGGCCCCAGGGAAACCCCGGAGGCGCCCGACTTTTTCGGCGACCTGAATCTGGACCAGGTGGTCGACGGCATCACCGCCGGCCGGGACCAATACGGCCTGAAACCCTTTTTCCACACCTCCCTGGCCGGCATCGACGCCGTCCGCTACCGCCAGGAGGTGTTCCGGGACCTGGAAAACCGCGGGGTGCGAGGGCCGGTGGAAACCTTTTCCCAGGCCATGGCCGCCATGCGCGAACGTCTGGCCCAGGCGGAGAAGCTGCGCTACCGGTACCAGAAGGAAGCATGGTTTGTGGACGCCGTGGCCGTTTACGGCGAAGCCGTCGCCGCCCTGGCCCGCGATTTACAGTCGACCGACGTCGCGTCGCGCGGTTTGGCGGCCTTCCGCGCCCACATCACGTCCTATGCCCGATCCGCCGCCTTCACCTCCCTTTGGAGAGAACTGCAAGAACTCCAAACCGCTTTGTCCACGGTCAGGTATTGCCTCCTCATAAAGGGCAAACACATCAGGGTGCGCAAATACGAGTCGGAAACCGATTACAGCGCCGACGTGGCGCAAACGTTCGCGAAATTCAGGCAGGGGGCCGTCAAGAGCTACAGGGTCAACTTTCCCGACTGGCCGCAGATGAACCATGTCGAAGCCGCGGTACTGGACCTGGTGGCCAAACTATACCCGGACGTCTTTGCCTGGCTCGACGAGTATTGTGAAAAGCACCGCGATTTTCTGGACGAGACGGTGGCCCGTTTTGACCGGGAAATCCAGTTCTACCTGGCCTACCTGGAATACATCGGCACAGCCGGGCGGGCCGGATTGCCGTTTTGTTATCCACAGGTTTCCGTGGCCAGCAAGGCGATCCACTCGCGCGACGGATTCGACCTGGCCCTGGCCGAAAAGCTGGTGGCCGCGAACGTGCCGGTCGTCGTCAACGACTTCCACCTGCAAGGCCGTGAGCGCATACTGGTGGTGACCGGCCCCAACCAGGGCGGCAAGACCACCTTCGCCCGCGCCTTCGGACAACTGCATTTCCTGGCCGCGATGGGCTGCCCCGTTCCGGGCCGGGAAGCGCGGCTCTTTCTCTTCGACCGTCTCTTCACCCATTTCGGCACGGAGGAGGACATGGAAAACCTCCGCGGCAAACTGGAGGACGACCTGGTAAGAATTCACCGGATTTTGCGCCGGGCCACCCCGGGAAGCATTATTATCATGAACGAGATATTCACTTCGACCACCCTGGAAGATGCCGTCTTTTTGGGTAAGGAGGTGATGAATAGAATCATGGCCTTGGACGCGCTTTGTGTTTGCGTGACCTTCATTGACGAATTATCTTCCTTGAGCGAAAAGACCGTCAGCATGGTCGGCACGGTACAACCCGAAAACCCGACTGTGAGAACGTTCAAAATCATCCGCAAGGCCGCCGACGGACTTTCCTACGCCGTATCCATCGCCGAAAAGTACCGGCTCACCTACGAATCTTTGAAGGGGCGACTGAATCCATGAAAGCACTGCTCATGCACAGGGATCATGATTTTGACCGGCAGCACGAGTTACCTTTTGACGCAGAAGCCCTTATCCAGGACCTGGAATTAAACACTCTGTTCAACGCCATGGCTTGCGGCGACAGGTTTCTCTTTGAAGTGGCGAAGGTGGCCGTTCTATCCCCCTCGACCGACATTGACACCATAATATATCGCCAAAACATTCTCAAAGATTGCCTGAATAATCCTTCTCTTGTCAGAAATATGTATAAAATCGTCATCGAAGCCATTGAAAGCGAAAAAAAGAACTACTGGAGTATTTTCGTCAAGCATCCGGAAGCCATACTCAATAGATCGGTCGATGTACTGGGTATGCTGATGGGTATGCTCAGGAAACTGCGAACGGTTGCCGACGAGCACGCCGGCAAATTCGGATCGGCTGGTTTCAGGGCCTTTTTTGCCATGCTCCAAAAGGACCTTGACGACGAATACTTCGCAACCGTCCAAAACCATTTAAACTATCTGAAATTCCATCAGGGGATTTTGATCGCCGCCGCCTTGGGACCGGGCAACAAGGGTACCGACTACATGCTTTGCCGGCCGCCGGACCGAACGCCCGGTTGGATCGAACGGGTCTTCACCAGACAGCCGCGCTATTACACCTTTACCCTCGATGACCGCGACGAAGCCGGTTTCCGGGCCCTGGCGGAACTGAGGGACCGGGGACTGAACCCGGCGGCCGACGCGCTGGCCCGGTCCGCCGATCACATCCTCGCCTTTTTGGCCATGTTGCGTGCCGAGTTGGCCTTTTACGTCGGCTGCCTGAATTTGTACGACCAGCTTACGGCCAAGACCATGCCGGTATCCTTTCCCCTGCCCGCGCCTGCCGGCGAGCGCCGGCACTCCTGCCGGGGGTTGTACGACGTGGGTCTGGCCTTGACCATGGAGGAAAAAGTCGTACCCAACGACTTGAGTGCCGACGGTAAGCGCCTCGTGCTGATCACCGGGGCCAACCGGGGCGGTAAATCCACTTTCTTGCGGAGCGTGGGCCTGGCACAGTTAATGATGCAGTGCGGCATGTTCGTACCGGCCGAGTCTTTCGCGGCCAACGTCTGCGACGGCCTCTTCACCCACTACCAGCGGGAGGAGGACCCCGCCATGACCAGCGGGAAGTTCGACGAGGAACTGGCCAGGATGAGCGCCATCGTCGACCACCTGAGGCCCGGTTCCCTTTTGCTGTGCAACGAATCATTCGCCGCCACCAACGAAAGGGAGGGTTCGGAAATTGCGGCCCAGATCGTCCGGGCCCTGGTGGAAAAAGGCATCAAGGTCTTCTTTGTCAGCCATATGTACGAGTTTGCCCGCGGATGGTACGACCGGCACATGGACTATGCCGTGTTCCTGCGGGCCGAAAGGCAGGGCGATGCCACGCGGACTTTCCGGATAGTCGAAGGGGAACCCCTGCCGACCAGTTTTGGCCGGGATTTGTACGACCGGATATTCGTAGACTGACGTTGACGTGAAGGTCACCGTGGCTTATGATGGAAGCAGGCCCGGCGGCACCGGGAACGCCGGCGGCCCACAAGGGGGAATGCACGGTGGAAATTCTGCGGGTTTACGACAAATTTACCGGGGAAGTGCTTACCGAACTGCCTCGCGACGACCGGCGCGAACTGGCGCGCAAGATCGCCCTCGCTTCGGCCGCGGCGGGGCGGGTCCGGGAGATGACGCCCGACGACCGGCTGGCCCTGGTGCGGCGGGTCGGCGCCCTGATCGAGAAGCAAAGGGAACGCTTTACGGGGCTCCTGGTCGGCGAGGCCGGTCAGGCCGCCAAGTTCGCCCGGTGGGAGGTGGAGCGCGTCGTCGCGCAGGCCCGGGGCTTCGACCAGGTGATCGACCTGGTGCGCCCGGTGGAACTGCCGGCCGCCCGGGGGCGCAATATCCTCCGGCGCGAACCCTACGGAGTGGTCGGTATCATCACCCCCCGCAACACGCCGCTCCTGGTCCCCTTCTACACCCTCTTTTCGGCCCTGGGCGGCGGCAACGCGGCCGTCCTGCGGCCCTCCACCCTGGCGCCGGGACCGGCCCTTTTGCTGGCGGAACTGACCATGGCCGCCGGCTGCCCCGCCGGCGCGGTCCAGGTGTCCACCGCCGACGGGGACAGCGCCGCCTCCGAGTTCATCGAAAACCCGTCGGTCGCCGTGTTCATGACCTACTCCAACTCCGGCCTGGGCAAGGAAAACGTGATCAAGATGGGACGCTACCTGGAAAGCGGCGCCACCGGGGAGGGCGTCACGCGCCGCGTGGAGGGGAAATTCACCCGGTACGTGCCCGAGTTGGCCGGCAACGATCCCTTCATCGTGCTCTCCGGCGCCGACCTGGAACGGGCGGTGGAAGCGGCCTGTTTCGGCGGTTTCGCCAACGCGGGCCAACTGTGCATCGCCGCCAAGCGCCTCCTGGTGCAGCGGGAGGTGGCCCCGCTCTTCAGGGAGCGCCTGACCGAGGCCGCCGGAGGGCTGGTCGTCGGCGACCCGCGCCGTCCCGACACCGACATCGGGCCGCTGGGGCGGCCGGAAACGCTGCAACGGGCGGCCGCTCACGTCGAAAAGGCCCTGGCCCAGGGCGGCCGGCTCGTTTTCGGGGGGCGCGTGGAGGGGGCCTTCTTCCACCCCACCCTGGTCGAATTCGACCGGGAACGCCTGAATGTCCCCTGGCCCGACAAGCCCGACCTCTGGCGCGAGGAGAGTTTCGCCCCCTTGCGCACCCTGGTGGTCTTCGACAGCGTCGAAGAGGCGGTGCAACTGGCCGAGGATTCCCCCTACGGCCTGGGCGCGGCCGTTTTCGGATCCCGGGAGCGGGCCCTGGAACTGGCCGCCCGCCTCACGGCGGGCCGGGTGATGATCAACGAGGGCCCCCTGTACGGGGACATGCACCTGCCGGTGGGCGGCGTCAAGGATAGCGGCCTCTTTGGCGCCACCCACAAGATCGAGGAACTCACCTACCAAAAGCGCATCCACCTAGGCCAGGTTTGAACGGGCGATATCGCCTGCCCGAAAATTCCGACGGCCCGGCAGGAAATCGGGGCGGCGTGGTAGAAAAGAACCGTGACGGAACAGGCGTCCCGTGCCCTGCTCCGGTGCCCGGGATGCCTGCGGGACTCACCGGCTTGCCCAGGTTCCGTACCGAAGACCACTGGGCGCAGGGGCTCAAGCTCCGTCCGCCCAAGGAGGGGCCTGCAACCTTGGCCGAAAAACCCGCCGACCACTCGATCCAGTCCATCGAACGGGCCCTCGTCATTCTGGAGACCCTGAGCCGCTATCCCCAGGGGATCGGGGTTACGGAACTGGGAACCTGCGTCGGTCTGCACAAAAGTACGGCCCACCGCCTGCTCAGTACCCTGAGGGCTTACGGATACGTGGAACAGTACCGCGACAGCGAACGCTACCGTCTGGGCAACAAGATTCTCAGCCTGGGCCTCGAGGTCCTCGCCAACCTGGATTTCCGCAAGGAAGCCCTGCCCTTCATGCGGGAACTGGTGGAGATTTCCCGGGAAACCGTCCAACTGGCGGTCCTGGATTCCAACCAGGTGCTGGTGGTGGAAAGGGACCAGTCGCCGGAAACCATCACCGTCAACCTGGGGTTGCGGGCCGACGTCCACTGTACGGCGGAAGGCAAGGTCCTCCTGGCCTACCTGCGGCTGGAGGACGTCGTGCGCATCCTGAACGAGGCCCAGATGCGCCAGTATACGGTAAACACCATCACCGACGTCAACAACATGCTGGCCCAACTGGAAAAGGTCCGCAACCAGGGCTACGCCATCAACGCCGAGGAACTGGCGGAGGGCCTGCGGGCGGTGGCGGCGCCCGTTTTCGACCACTCGGGACGGGTCATCGCCGCCCTGTCCATATCCGGCCCCACGTCGCGTCTCACCCTGGAGCGGATGGTCCGGCTGGTGACCGTGCTCAAGGAGGCGTGCAGTTCCGTTTCCACCCGCCTGGGCCACCGTCCCCCCCGGACGGCCCGGGCCGGGCAGTAAGTTGCGAGGAAAGAGGGATGCACCGGTGCGTTTGAAGGGGACCAAAGGCCGTCCGGAGGTCGAGCGGAACAATTTGGCCGATTACGAGCGGGCCTACGCCACCTTTCAATGGTCGGACGCGGAACGGGAATTGGGCCTGTCCCCCGACGGAAACTGGAACATCGCCGTGGCGGCGGTCGACCGTCCCGCCCTCGGTCCCCGCGCCCACAAGGCCGCTTTTCGCTTCTGCGACGGGCGGGGCGAGGAGAACCTGACCTTCGGGGAACTCCGTCTGCTCACCAACCGTTTCGCCAACGTCCTGGGGACCCTCGGGGTGCGGCCCGGGGAACGCGTGGCCTTGTTCCTGCCCCCGGGTCCCGAGTTCTACGTGTCCTTTCTGGGCATCGTCAAAAGCGGCGCCGTGGCCGTGCCCCTGTCGACGGCCCTGATGGCCGACGCCGTCACCGAACTGCTGCGCGACTCGGAGGCGGCGGCGGTGGTCACCACCGGCGCGCTCCTGTCCCGTGTGCAGAGGGAACACCTGGCCGCCCTGCGCTCGGTGGTGCTGGTGGACGGCGACGGCGACGGCACCGTCGCCTACCACCGGGCCATGGACGAGGCTTGTGGGTCGTACGAGGCACCGGCCGCCGGCCGCGAAACCCCCATGCTCCTGCTCTACACTTCCGGTTCCACCGGCAAGCCCAAAGGGGTGATCCACGTCCACGGCGGCATCCCCCACTACTACCAGACCGGCCGCGACGTTCTGGACCTGCGCGGGGAGGACGTCTACTGGTGCCCGGCCGAACCGAGCTGGGTGGCCGGTATCTCCTACGGCATCTGGGCCCCCCTGTTGCTCGGCGTGACCAGCGTCGTCTACCACGGCGAGTTCAGCGCCGCCGCCTGGTACGAGGTCCTGTCCAAATACCGGGTGAGCGTCTGGTACACCACCCCTACCGCCCTGCGGCGGCTGATGTACACCGGTCCGGCCCAGCCGGCCCAGTGCTACGGCTTGAAGGAACTGCGGCACATCCTGACCGTCGGCGAGCCTTTGAACCCCTTCGTCATCCGCTGGAGCAGCGAGGCCTTCGGCCTCAAGGTTTACGACACCTGGTGGATGACCGAAACGGGCGGGCTGATCATCGCCAACTTCCGCTGTCTGCCGGTCAAGCCGGGCTCCATGGGGCGGCCCATTCCCGGCGTGCACGCCGCCGTTATCGACGAGAAAGGGCGCGAACTGCCGCCCCTGGAGATGGGCCAACTGGCCATCCGGGCCGGCTGGCCGGCCATGATGCGGGGCATCTGGCGGGACGAGGAAAAGTACCGGGAATATTTCCGCTTCCCGCCCTGGTACACGACCGGCGACCTGGCCTACCGCGACGCCGACGGCTACTTCTGGTTCCAGGGCCGGGTGGACGACGTCATCAAGAAGGACGGCCAGCGCATCGGACCCTTCGAGGTGGAGAGCAAGCTCGTCGAACACCCCGCGGTGGTCGAAGCCGGCGTCATCGGCAAGCCGGATCCCCTTTGGGGCGAATCGATCAAGGCCTTCGTCGTGCTGCACCCGGATTACGCCTGGTCCCCCCAATTGGCAACCGAGTTGCAGCAATTCATCGAGACCCGCCTGGGCAGCCACCTGGTGCCCCGCGAAATCGAGGCCTGCCAGGCCCTGCCGCGCACCCGGAGCGGGAAGATCATGCGCCGCGTGCTCAAGGCCATGGAACTGGGCCTGCCCGGCGGCGACCTTTCCACCATGGACGACTGAACGGCGTTTCAGGACGACCGCCCGCACCCACTCCCGATCCGTCTCCCGTCAGCCTTCCCGGGTCCCGCGGCCCCGGCGGGCGCAGTCCCCGTTTTACGGATATCGTCCGCCCGAAAACGGCGACCAACCGTTCACCCCAAAATATGACCGCTTAATCCCCTTATCACTCTTTTGGGTGGAACTTTCTTTATCTTTGTAAAATTAGCATTATAATTAATTGCAAAACATGGTTTCATGATGCGGGACAGTCTGGCCTGAACGCCGGCAAAGGAAGGCAAGGGGAGGTATCGACGCGCGGCGCCCGGGAATGGATCAGGTCCGTTCATACCAGTTTTTTTTCTACCGTACGCCCTCGTTAAATTCCAGGAAAGGGGAAGGATTTATGGCCGTCAAGGATCCGAAGGAACTGGAACAGTTCAGGGAAGAGGCCGAAGCCAAGGCCACCGAGGCCCACTACGCCGTACACTGGCAGGAGGAGGAATACTTCTATCCGCCGCCGCAGTTCGTGGGCCAGGCCAACCTGACCGATCCCGCCATCTTCGAGCGTTTCTCCCTGGACCATTTCCCGGAGTGTTTCAAGGAATACGGCGACATGCTGGACTGGGACCAGTACTGGCACACCATCCTGGACACCTCGGACGCCCCCTGCTGGAAATGGTTCGCGGGCGGCCGTCTCAACGCCAGCTACAACTGCGTCGACCGGCACCTGGCCAAGTACAAGAACAAGACCGCCATCCACTTCGTGCCGGAGCCGGAGAACGAGCCCGTCCAGCACATCACCTACCAGGAACTGTACCGCCGGGTCAACGAGACGGCCGCCCTGTTGCAGGATTTCTGCGGCCTCAAGGCCGGCGACCGGGTCACCCTGCACATGCCGATGGTACCGGAACTGCCCATCACCATGCTCGCCTGCGCGCGCCTGGGCGTGATCCACTGCCAGGTCTTCGGCGGCTTCTCCGGCTCGGCCTGCGGCGACCGGATCGCCGACTCGGGCAGCGAAGTCCTCGTCACCATGGACACCTATTACCGTAACGGCAAACTCATCGACCACAAGATCAACGCCGAGGAAGCCGTGGAAACGGCCCGCAAGCAGGGCCAGGAGGTCAAGAAGATCCTGGTCTGGCAGCGCTACCCCGGCGAGTACCGGTCCGCCGCCCCCATGGTGGAAGGCCGCGACTACTTCGTCAACGACATCCTCAAGAACTACTACCACCACGAGGTGGCCCCGGTCTCCATGCCGTCGGAAGCGCCGCTCTTCCTCATGTACACGTCGGGCACCACCGCCAAGCCGAAGGGCATCCAGCATTCCACCGGCGGCTACCTGGCCTACGTCACCGCCATGTCCAGGTACATCCAGGACATCCATCCGGAGGACGTCTACTGGTGCATGGCCGACATCGGCTGGATCACCGGCCATTCCTTCATCGTATACGGCCCCCTGTCCCTGGCCGCCAGTTCGGTGGTCTACGAAGGGGTGCCCACTTATCCGGACGCCGGGCGGTGCTGGCGGATCGCCGAGGAACTGGACGTCAACATCTTCCACACCGCTCCCACCACCATCCGCATGCTGCGCAAAGCCGGCCCGGACGAGCCGGCCAAGTACAACTACCACTTCAAGCACATGACCACGGTGGGCGAGCCCATCGAACCGGCCGTGTGGCGCTGGTTCTACGAGGCGGTGGGCAAGAAGGAGGCCGCCATCGTCGATACCTGGTGGCAAACGGAGACCGGCGGTTTCCTGTGCAGCACCGTGCCCGCCCTGTCGCCCATGAAACCGGGCAGCGCCGGACGCGGGGTGCCGGGCATCCATCCCGTCATCCTGGACGACGAAGGCGACGAAATCCCGGCGGGTTCGGGCAAGGCCGGCAACATCTGCATCCGCAACCCGTGGCCCGGCATCATGCAGACCATCTGGGGCGACCGCGACCGCTACGTCCAGACCTATTACGCCCGTTACTGCCGGAATCCCGAGAGCAAGGACTGGCGCGACTGGCCCTACATCGCCGGCGACGCCGCGGTGCAGGCCGCCGACGGCTACTTCCGCATACTGGGCCGGGTGGACGACGTGATCAACGTGGCCGGCCACCGGCTGGGCACCAAGGAACTGGAGGCCGCCGCCCTGACCGTGGAAGAGGTGGCCGAGGCCGCCGTAATCGCCGCCCTGGACGAGTTGAGGGGTCACGTGCCCGACCTGTACGTCTCGCTCAAACCCGGCTTCCAGCCCAGCCCGGCGCTGGAAAAGAAGGTCTCCGACGCCGTCTCGGCCATCCTGGGCAAGATAGCCAGGCCGAACAGGGTGTACATCGTGCCCGACATGCCCAAGACCCGTTCCGGGAAGATCATGCGGCGGGTACTGGCCGCCATCTCCAACCGGAAGGATACCGGGGACATCACCACCCTGGCCAATCCGGAAATCGTCGAGGCCATCCGGAACCAGGTCCAGGGGAACTGACCACGGTCCGCAACCGCAGGGGAGAAAGGGAGCAGAGACAGGGGGGAGGGGGCGGCCGGCCCCCTCCCCCTGCATGCCCCCCGGGCGCCCGGGGGCGCGTTCCCGGCTCCCCGGTCAACCCGTTTTCCGAACACCCCCGCCACCCGCCGTCCAACCGCTCGCCGCGGCGCGTCAGCGCAAACCCCGGGCGGCGCCTTTTGATCCCGGCGCGGCCTTTGCAAAAATCGGGCTCTCAGCCCACGGGTAAACCCGTGGGCTGAGAGCCCGGGAAATTTTAAGGCAGGATATTGTCGTGGGCAAAGGCGTATGGTAAGATATTCTCAAAAGGCTAAAGGGAGGAGGTGAAAAGATTGGCAAGATCGGAAGTACCGAAAGATCGATCAACCAGCCAAACTCTAACAGCAGTAGGAAAGGTCATCAACCTTTCCGATCAAAACACCTTATTGCTTGGACTGTTAGGGTTTGTAGCAACTAAGCTATGCAATGTGGCAAATCATCATCGGCGTTCTCTTTGGGAGTCCATCGGAAAGATCCGCGAATTAAAAGGTATTTGTTCAGACAAAGACTGGGGAGCGAAGGGCAATCAGAAACTACACGCTTGGCCGTTCGAGAAGATAATTAAACTTCTCACATACAAAGCTCCACTACGGGGAATCAGAGTGACAAATGTATCCGAAAAGAACTCTAGCACTACCTGTATAGTGTGCGGCAAGCGAGCAAAAACGGCACGTATCAAAAGAGGGTTATTTGTCCACTGCGATAAAACT
>Ga0078972_1005274_pt1 | contig 33162 bp, 38 predicted proteins | sample YelNatPaOPGAMG01_FD_67568 | JGI IMG/M metagenome (GOLD analysis project Ga0078972, IMG submission 67568) | Hot spring thermophilic microbial communities from Obsidian Pool, Yellowstone National Park, USA - OP-RAMG-01 (SPADES assembly) (version 2) | ecosystem: Environmental > Aquatic > Thermal... | reverse complement strand
TGATGACCTTTCCTACTGCTGTTAGAGTTTGGCTGGTTGATCGATCTTTCGGTACTTTTGATCTTGCCAATCTTTTCACCTCCTCCCTTTAGCCTATTGAGAATATTTTACCATACGCCTTCGCCCACGACAATATCCTGCCTTAAAATTTCCCGGGCTCTCATCCCACGGGTAAACCCGTGGGCTTTCCCGCCCGATTTTTGTAAAATCTATCCCGGGGCCCTTCGGGCCATAACCAAAAAAAGACTCGTTCCGCCGCGGACGGGGCCGAAATGGGGTCCTGCCGGGGGGGGTGCCGGTCAGAGTTGCCGGCGCGTTGACCATTGGAGAAAACTTTTCCAGGCGGACCATTCTTTCAGCCGGACAAAATAAGAGGAAACGCCGCGGCCCGGGTCGAATACAACCGACACCGCGCTACAAACGAGGAGAGGTCGGCCTTGGTTCAGCTATACACCCTGTCCACCTGCCCCTGGTGCAAACGGTTGAAAAGCTTCCTGGAGAAGGAAGGGATCCCGTACTCCTTTTTGGACGTCGATTTGTTGCAAGGCGAGGAAAGGGACCGGGCGTTGAAGGAGATAGACGCCGTAAGCCGGGAGCGTTCCTTCCCCCTCACGTTGGTCAACGGCCGTTTGATCAAGGGCTTCGACCCGGACCAGATCCTGGCCGCCTTGAACGACCATGACGAAGAGTAGGATCTACTGCCCGGTTTGCCGGGTCGCCTTCCCCGCCCCCGCGGCCCTGCACGAGGGCGATACCGTACTCTGTCCGGTCTGCGGCGCCCGTCTGACCATCGACAAAGCGGGTCCCGGGGAAATCACGGCCATCAGGACGCCCCAGGCGCCCGGGGAGGAAATCGGCGAACGGGTGGACAACTTCGCCCGGTTACGGTCCTACGTTTTTCACGGGGACATGAAGGACCTGGTTCTGGAAGGCTTGCTGCAGAAGAAGCAGATGTACGGCGACTTCTACTGTCCCTGCCGCCTGGAAAACATCCCGGAAAACATCTGTCCCTGCCTGGAAACCAGGAGCAACCGCGTGCGCAAGGAAGGCCGCTGCCGCTGCGGCCTCTTCTGGAAAGAGTAGGAAAGGCCCCTCCCGGCGGGAGGGGCATCCTCTTACGACCTCAATTCCAGTACGACCACGCGGGGCCCGGCGGGCAACGAATCCTTGTCCAAAACCAGGGACTTTTGCCTCTCGGCCCGGGGGTAGTACGAGAGGAAATCTTCCAACGGCGCGATCGGCAAGTCCACCTTGGCGTCGTACTTGTAGTGCATGGGCAGGACCACGGCGGGTTTCAACTGGTCCACGGTCGCATGGGCCGTCTTGGCGTCAATGGTGAAAAAGCCGCCCACCGGCACGCACAAAACGTCCACTTTCCCAATTTCCGCCGCCTGCTCCGCCGACAGTGGGTGGCCGAGGTCGCCCAGGTGACACACGTTCAGGCCGTCCATCCGAATGATGAAAACGGTGTTGGGACCCCGCTTGGCTCCCCGGTCCGGGTCGTGGAAGACACCCACGCCGCGGATGGCGATGCCCGCGGCGGTATGTTTGCCCGTTCCCTCCACCACCACCGGCCGGCCGGGAAGCAGATGGGTCGCGTTGTGGTCAAAATGCTGGTGACTGACCGTGACTACGTCCACCTCCACCTTGGGCGGCGGATAGCCCACCTTTTCGTCGAAAGGATCGGTCAGAACCTTCACGCCGTCGCTGGCGGTGAACAGGAAGCACGCGTGCCCCAGCCATTCGGTCTTCATGTCTTTTCACCCCTCACCAAAATTCTTAGGCTTATTTTACCAGACCCTTTGGGGGTTGTCCAGCGAAAAAGACGGCTTGGGCAGGGAAGATACGCGGACCTCTGTTCCGCTTCGCCGCCGGTCGGGAGCGGTGCGAATGATCTCGCCTCACGGCAGGATTCGTGGGACCGGAAGTCGAACACCTACGCCCGGGACCGAAACGGCGATGCCACAATATACCAGATGGGGCGGTGTTTCCCGTGCAAAATTTCCTTCTCGGCGTGCAGAATGCTTTAACTCCCTGGTACTGCGAAAAATATGCGCGAATCTTGGGGTCCCTAATAACCTAAGTATAATAGGGCCTTTTACTGATGATGCTACGGGTTATATGCGAAAGCTAAAGACATAAAAGCATTCTTCGCTGTTCTTTGCACGTTGGAATTCTCCCCTGCTTCGTCTCATTCGCTTGAACTTTCCTTTAGGCGGCACAATTAACATTAACCACGAGCAGTTCCTGGCCCTAAGAAGGACTTACTATGGACGGATAAGGAACTACCGCCTGGTTTCCGATTGAAAAAAACGGTCAAAGGTAATGACAACCTCGTAAAGATTCGGGAAATCTTTCAACAATTGATCTACTTTTTCTTCACGTAAGGCGTGTTCAAGGCATTTTTTGGCCCGGTCAAAAACGGCCTGGCCGTCCCCACTGCGGCGCAAAGCCAAAATATGCCGCAAATCATCCGCTACCTGTTCATACATAAGATCACTCCTGGAAAGTAGCATATGTCCGAACTCTTTACTTTACCCGTCCGGAATTTTCCGATTGAGGAAGCAGCGGGCACAAGAACCCGCCCCCCTTGGCTTCTTAACCGGTGTTCTTACCAACCGCCGCCAAAGCGTTCAGGGCCACCTGCAACACGAACCATACCGGAGCCTGGGCGTCCGGCTCGTGGTACTGTTTGATCAGCCCCGCCGCCAGGGCTTGTTTGACAATGTTGGCCTGCCACTGTTGGGGCAAGGGGTTCACCCCGGCCTCGTAGGCCAGGACGCCTACGGCGGCCAGGTTCGCCGCGGACGCCCCCTGCCAGTCGAAAAAGCTAACCCCGGGACAACCCGCGTCCGCGGACGTCTGGAGAAAGGTTTCGATGTCCGCCGGCAAAGCCTGGCCGTAGATCTGGCCTACCGGCGCCACCGGTAAACCGAAGGCCCGGTACCCGCCCAGGCACGCGGTCAGGGCCGAAGCCGGGGCCATGCCGAAGTCGGCCCAGTACACCTGGGGCAACGCCGCATTGCACCACTCGAACGCGGCAAAAGGGAAAGCCGGGTGGTAGGCCGGCAGGGCGAAAGAGGAATAGGCCACCGGTACCTGGGAACCGATTTTGCTTTGAAAAGCGGCTTTCAACTCTCCGGCCATGGCGGCGCCGGTTGCCGCCTCGTACTCGGCCTCAGTGTCGATCACCAGCCAGTCGGCGCCCACGGCCAGGGCCTGCCGGGCCGCCGCGGCCTCCCCGGCCGGATCGCGGCCGTAAGAATAGCCCCAGGCCCCCACTACCAGGCCGGCTTGGTGAGCCGCCAGGCTGATTTGTCCCAGTTGGGGCCAGAAGGAGGCACCGTCCCAGCCTTTGACCAGGACCCCCGCAAGACCCAAAGCGACCGCCTGTGACATGATCCGATCGACCGGCCCGCTTTGATCCAGTTCCCAAATCCAGATGTGTTTACCCTCCCAGGGATTCACCGTAGGCACTCCTTTCGTGATCTCGGGCCAGCCCGCTCCGGTGTAGCCGTTCCACGCTGGCGCGGTATGGCCACCCGGAAGGGAATCAAACTCATTGTGGCCGCCGGGTACCCGTTGGCCGGGGGCCTTCCCTGTGCCCCCTGTCATCATCCTATTCCCAGGGAAGACGTTAAGTCACACGATCAGTCCGGGGTTTCCGGCCTTCCTGGAGGAGCACGACCCGCCCGCGCCAGCCTGCTTCCTGCGGCCGGCGGGGATATCGATGCCGTCTCCGGCCGCCCGGAGGACCTGCTCAAAAAAGCTCGGGGCGACAAATCGGGCGGCGAAAAAGCGAAAAGCCCCCCGAGCGAACCCCGGAAACCCTGGTTTCATGGCCGGGATAATCCCCAAGGGAACAGGCGGTTTTCGTCAGTGGACGGCCGCCGATGCCCGGGGCTTTTTGTCCCCATGCCGCCCGGCCGGGATCCCAGATGATGGTCCGAATGCCTGACCGCCCCGCATCGGCGTCCTGGGACCGCTCCGCGCGTCCCATAAAATATTTTGACCGACGGGTTGCCCGTTTTAGCCTCGATTAATTTGCCGCCTGACACCACGCCGGGGCCACGATCCTGGGCGACAAGGGCGTCACGCAGAAACAACTCAGCGGCCGACCGGGCCCCACCGCGGATATAGTCACGGCCCTTCGCTGTCGTGGGTGGCTTTTGTGGGTGAGTGAAGGCGGTGGTTGGCAACGATAAGCCCCAAATGACGCCCATTATGCTGACTTCGCTGATTTCGCTGAAAAACTACAGAGCCGCAATCCCTTGCGGCTCTAAGCTTTGACTGGAGCTGATGGTGGGATTCGAACCCACGACCTGCGCATTACGAGTGCGCTGCTCTACCCCTGAGCCACATCAGCAGGCCTGTAATCATTGTATAGCACCAGCCCGGCAACGTCAAGCCGGCGAAGGGAATTTCCATGCCGTACCGCCGGCGGGGTTACCCCTGACAGTGGAAGCCTCCCTCCCGGACCAAAGGCGGCGGGCTAGCCCCCCTCAACCGGGCAACACGCCCCGGCGGGGGCTGATTTTTGCCCGTTAGGCGGACGGACAGTCCGCCAATGGCCGGAATAATGACTCCAACGGTTGTTTCTGCCGGCCGACCGGACAACCCCGTGGGGTGAGTTCCGTGAAACGCCGTTTTACTGCCATGGATGTTATATCGCACCTATGATGACATGATATTGCATTTAATGTATCTTTATGGAATATTCTACTCTCTTATCCATGCCCCGTTTTACGGGACTTCCCGTCCTTTCCCAGACAAAACCGGGACGACACCTGGTCATCGGCCTCCTCCCCGCGTCCCTTATCCGCAAGGGTTGTATGCCGTAAGGTCGAAAAGTCCGTGCCAGCGGTCAAAAACCCCTTCCCAACGGCGGTTTGCCGGGTGGGATCCTTTCGGGGCTCGTATTGAACCACAATACCATGAAAACCGTTATTTGGACAGCCTAATATATAAAACAAACCGAATCCGATATATATTCTTAAGTGGAGATCGTTCCAAACGGGAACCGGGTCGCACCGGGGGGGGGGGGATGGGAAACAGGGCGGCCTGTATGCGGAATTATCCATACGGTGTGCCTATATTATGGAAAGGAGAGCAGTAAGTGGAAGAAAAGCTGTGCCTGATCAATGAGAACGCAGCCATAGCCGATCCCGGGCCGTTGGGCCTGGCCGGTTTCGCTACTACTACTTTCGCCCTGTCCTGTGTCAATGCGGGGTGGCTGGTTCCCAAAGGTGCCGAGGGCACCTGGATGCCCTTGGCCCTAGTCTTCGGTGGCTCGGTCCAACTGCTGGCAGGCATGTGGGAGTACAAGAAGGGCAATACCTTCGGCTCGACCGCGTTCAGCACGTACGGCGCGTTTTGGATCGCTCTGTACTTCCTGATCATCAATAATGCAACTTACCTTGGCAAGGACGGGAACCTTGGCAGCGCGATCGGCTGGTATCTCGTCCTGTTCACTATCATGACCGGCTATCTGACGATTGCTACCTTTAAGCTTAACTGGGCCCTAGTCATTCTGTTCGTCCTGTTGTTCATAACCTTTATCCTGCTTGATATCGGCACTCTGGCCGGTGCCGCAGCCGCCGGTAAGGCCGGCGGATACCTCGGCATAATCGTGGCCCTCATCGCCTGGTATATTGCCGCGGCCGGGGTGATCAACTTCACCTTCAAGAAGGTTGTCGTTCCGGTCGGACCCATCAAGTAGGAAACCGTCCCACGCGGTTTGTTTCATCAGCTTTTAAGGAGCCTTTGTTCAAGGGCTCCTTTTCTTTTTCGTCAAATAGGGGGAGGTTAGGTAATGAAGGCGGGCCTTCCCCAGTCTAGCGACGCAGGCTCTGCAACCGCTCCATGGGACTGAGGATACTGGTGATGCGGACCCCGAAGTTCTCGTCCACGACCACTACCTCGCCCCTGGCCACCAGGACGCCGTTCAACAGGACCTCCACCGGTTCGTCCACGGTGGCGTCCAGACCCACCACGGCGCCGGGCGTCATGTTGAGCACCTCTTTCACCGGCTGGCGGCTGCGACCCAGGATCACCGAAACCTGCAGGGGAATATCCAGGAGCATGTCCAGCTTGTCCTGCTCCACGCCGTTTACGGCGGCGGCGGTGAAGGCCCGGGGGGAAACGTCAGGGGCCGGCGTTCCCGGGCCCGCGGACATCCGCCCCGAACCCGGGTCCGGCGGGTCGGAGCGAGGTGGCGGAGCCGGCTCCACCGCTTCCGGCGGACGGTGGTCACCGGGTGGCGCGGCGGGCGAGGGCCCCGGGACAGCGGAGGGGGCCGTCTGAATGGACGCCACGTCCTCCCACAGAAGGGCCGCTTCGGTGCGGGCCGTGTCCAGGTCGAGGATCTGCATGATGGTGTTGTCGATCAGGTCCTCCACCACGATGTTGAAATAGATCACGGCCAGTTGATCCTGCTCCAGGGGGCGCTGACCGTCCAACTCCTTGGTGGATACGATTCTGGCCACCGGGGGACTGATGTTGACCGTCCGGCGGAACAGGGTGGCCATGGAGGTCGAGGCGGCGCCGATCATCTGGTTCATGGCCTCGGAAGCGGCGCTGACCTCTATTTCCGTCAGTTCCGTGGAAGGGTTGGTCCCGTCCCCGCCCATCATCAGGTCCGCCAAAATGGCCGCGTCCCGTACTTCCATGACCAGGAGGGTGGTACCCTGCAGGCCCTGGGTGTAGCTGACCTCGATCAGGAGATGGGGTATCACGAAATCCTCGAAGAGTTCGCGGCGGCTCACCGTTTTCACCACCGGGCTGGTGATGCTCACCCGCCGGTTGAGTATCTGGGAAAGGGTGGTGGCGGCCGCGCCCATGGAGATGTTACCGATCTCGCCCAGGGCATCCGTTTCCTCGCCCGAGAGGGCGTCGCGCAACTCCGCGAGGGTTTCGCTTTCCTCTTCCAGACTCCGGTTCAAAAGAGCATCGATTTCGTCCTGCCCAAGGAGACGGTCAGACATCCACTTCATCCTCCCCGGCCAGGGAGGTAACCTGTACGGCCAGACGCCGTCCCACCGTACCTGCCTGAACCTTGTACTTCAAAAGACCACCGACCAGCAGGTCCATATCCTGGTCCACCCGCCGGCCCAAAGTCAGCACGTCATCCACCTGCAGGTGGAGATAATCGTGCACCGAAATGCGGGCCGATCCGACGGCCACGCTCAACTCCACCTCGGAGAGGCCCAGCCAGCGGCGCAAGCTCTCCCGCTCCTCGGCGCTTTGCCCCTTCCCCAGGCCGTCGAAGGCGTTCTCGTTCTCCTGCAAGCGGGCAATGACGGGATCGATGAGGACGAACGGCAGACAGAGGTTGATCACGCCCTTGTGGGGCCCGATCACGGTCGTGAAGGTTACCACCGCCACGATCTCGTTCGGGTTGATGATCTGGTACAACTGGGGATTGGATTCCAAAGACTGCAGGCGCGGTTTGACTTCCACCACGTCCCGCCAGGCCGTACCGTAATTCTCCAGGATTCGTTCGGAAAGGTGCCTGATCACCGATAGCTCCAGTTCCGTAAAGTCCCTCGTCCGTCTGGGCATTTCCCCGCCGCCGCCAAAAAAGATATCCAGCACCGGGAAAAGGAACAACGGGTTGGTCTCCATGATGGCCGCACCCATGAGGGGCGGCAAGGTAAAAACCGTCAAAAGGGTCGGGGTGGGAACGCTGGTGACGAACTCCTCGAAGGTGTACTGCTCCATGGAAGCCACCCGTACGTACACCGGTTGGCGCAGGGTATCGGTCAGACCGGAGGTCAGAAGACGGGCCAAGCCGTCATGCACCATCTGCAGGGTGCGCAGGTGGATTTTGGAGAACTTGTTCGGCCGGCGAAAATCGTAACGCCGGACGGGCAGGCGTTCCACGGGCTCGTCCTTCTCCTGGACCTGCACCTTGCCCGTGGAAAGAGCCTCCAGAAGGGAATCGATTTCCCCCTGCGACAGAACCTCGGCCACACCTGTTCCCCCTTCCCTTCACCCCAAACGCGCCAGACCCTCCCTACGGCCGGGTGCCCGCGCGCCGGGGGCCCCGCTACGGGACCGGGCTACTGCCGATCCCTGGCCATGACCCGCTCGATGGCCTGAACGATCCGGTCCTGCTGGAAGGGTTTGACGATGAAGTCCTTGGCCCCGGCCTGAATGGCCTCCATGACCATGGCCTGTTGACCCATGGCGCTGACCATGATGATTCTGGCCTTGGGGTCGCCCTTGCGGATTTCCTTGACCCCGGTGATGCCGTCCATCTCGGGCATGGTGATGTCCATGGTGATGAGGTCAGGCTTCAACTCCTGATACATCTTCACCGCCATGTCCCCGTTTTCCGCTTCACCGACGACCTCGAACCCGTTCTTGGTCAGGATGTTCTTGATCATCATGCGCATGAAGGCGGCGTCATCGACAACCAGGATGCGGTAGCCCATGTGTTCGAACCCTCCTCGACTACAGTGAAATACCCAGGGCGCCGAGCAACCTGCTCAGGGAACCCGGATCGGCGAACAGGAAGAAGTGACCGTTGATTTCCTCGCGACCCTGAAAGAAGGCGGTATCGATCATCAACACGTCTCCCTCGGTGTAACCGCTGTCGATCAGCGACGAACTCAACACCGCCCCCAGCATGTCGAAGGCAAACAGCGGCACCGTGGTGATCATGGAAAGTCCCGTGAGAGTGATGATGGCGCCGATAAAAGAGCCGGTCAAAACGTTGCCGATTTCCTTGATGGCCGACTCCGCGAGCGGCGTCATCGTCTGGGCGCCGGTGCCGAGTGTTTCCATCAGCGTGTTGAGGACCCGGTACGTGCTGTCCTGGTCAAAGATGTAGAGAACCGTGCCGGGAGCGTCACCGAGCACCTTCATGTAGACACAGGCTACCACCTCTTCCATGCCGCCGATCATCTCCACGATTTCCTCGAAAGGCAGGACGGCGGCCTTGGGGACGGACATGTCGATGCGCACGTTCATCAACTGGGCCAGCGAGGTGGCCGCGTTGCCCATGCCGATGTTGCCGATCTCGCGCAGAGCGTCCAGAGCCACGACCGGAAAATCCGTCGACTCCAGGTTGATCACTTCCTCGGTCAGTTATCCCGTCTTTCCCATCCGCGCGTACAGACAGGAATGTATTCTTTCCAGGCCCAGTTCCTGGTAATGAAAAATCATCTCGCTGCCGCCGATGAAAAGGACCCCGCCCGGGTTCAGGGAGCGGCTGAACTTGCGAAAGAGATCGTCCTGCGCTTCCCGCTTGAAATAGATCAGCACGTTGCGGCAGGCGATCAGGTCGAAATCCGTCTCGAACGGATCTTTCAGGAGGTTGTGCTGGCGGAATTCCACCCTCTTCCCGATCTCCTCCACCAGCCGGTATTTCCGGTCCGGGCCATCCCGGAAGAACCGGGTCAGGCGCGGGGCACTCACGTTGCGCAGGATTTCCGGTCCGTAGACCGCCTGTTGCGCCACCTGCAGAATTTGCTGATCGATATCGGTGGCCAGGATCCGGTGCCGGCGCCCGGGCGACAGTTCCTCCAGCAGGATGGCCAGGGAATACGGTTCCGCCCCGTTGGCGCAGGCGGCGCTCCAAACGCGCAATGTCTTCCGCCGGGACAGAAGGCGCGGCAGGATCTCTTTCTCCAGCAGCCCGAAAAGATGGGCGTCGCGAAAGAACTCGGACACGTTGATGGTCAGGAACTCGACGAATTCCCTGAATTCGGCCCGGTTGGCCAGGAGTTGCCGGAAATAGGTGCCGTAGTCGGTGCTCTTCCGGGCCAGAAAGCTTTCCAGGCGCCTTTTCAGCTGCGTTTCCTTGTAGCTGTCCAGGTCGAGGGCGAAACTGTCCCGGACGCCGGACTTGAAGGCGGCAAAATCCATCTAGATCACCCTGTAGTTGTTACCCATGGTTCGGACGACGACCTGGCCGGTACTCAGATCGAAAAAGATGGTGCGGCCGGCGCCGCCTCCGACGTCCTCGGCCACGATCCTGATTCCCGCCCGGTCCAGGGCCGCCCGGGAGGCCGCCACGTTGCGCATCCCGATATTCATGGAATTGTTGGCGTCCGGCCCGGAAAACATCTGGGCCCCACCGGCCAGTTTGGCGAACAGGCGGGGCAACCGCCCCCCCTGGCGGACAACCTCGTCGATCAGTACGGGAATCCCCGTGTCGGCGAACTTGCCCGGTTTCTTGACCTCCTTGAACTGGGTGCTGTCCGGCAGCATGATATGTAACAGCCCGCCCACCCTGGTCTCCCGGTCGTAGAGGCAGATGCCCACGCAAGATCCCAGTCCCAGCGTCACCAGCCGGTTCGGACTCCGGGAAACTCCGTACCCGGCTATCCCTATGTTGATGTCGGTATACTCCAAGGCTTGTTCCATCAACAAAACCCCACGTACGAACTATTCAGCCGTCCTCACCTCTTCACCCGATCCGCCGGACCCACCCCAGTGGATGCAGGATGCCGGTTGTCAGATATGGGACGCTCGTTGGAACCGGCTCCACCGGCCCCTTCCATTCCCGCTTCCAACCTCACCCCTCCCACCTCCCAAGTGGTGGGTGCCCCGGGCCGGGGACCACGCCTTACCCCTGGTAGAGATCGTTGGCCATGGACCACATCGAATCGGCGGTCTGCACCGCCTTCCCGTCGAACTGATAGGAGCGTTCCACCAGCATGAGGTCGGCCATCTGCGTCACCAGGCTTACGTTGGATTGCTCCAGGGCGCCCGGCACGATCCGCCCGCCTCCGTTGGACGATGCCGTCCCGCTGGCCGTCCCCGCCTGGTACATGCCGTCGCCCAGGGGAACCAGACCCTGGGGATCGGCGAAGGTGACCACCTTGATCGTTCCCGCCGTGGTGGTCTGGCCGTCGGCGCCGGTCACGGTGACCTTGCCCCCGCCGTCCACTTTCACATTTTGATAGCCGGAGGGCAGGGTGACGCCCAGGGTGTAGCCGTCGGCGGTGACCAGTTGTCCCTTGGCGTTCACTTCGAAGTGGCCGTCCCTGGTGTAGAGTTTCTTCCCGCCCGGGGCGCTGACGGCAAAATAACCGGGGCCGTCGATGGCCAGGTCCAGCGGCCGGTTGGTCTGGCGAAAATTCCCCGGGGCGAGGTCCCGGCCGGTTGCCGCCACCCGGCTTCCGGCACCCAGTTGGACGTCCTGGTTCGCCGCCGCCCGGGGATACCCCGACCCGGCCCCCGGCTGGTACACCAGGTCGCCGAAGTCCACCGTCTGCGCCTTGTAGGAATTCGTGTCCAGATTGGCCAGATTGTTGGCCACGGTATCGAGCGCGTTCTGCATCGCCGTCATACCGGCCTCGCCCGCGGCCAGGGCGCGCAACATGCTATCGCTCCTTCCCCAAACACCCGTCGTCTAGAATATTCGGCCGGATGGTCCGCAATCTGAAGCTCTTTTAAGACGGACTGCCAATTTTGCTGCTCTGGTTCATGATGTCGTCCTGGACCTGCATCATTTTTTGGTCCGACTGGAAGGAGCGCTCGGCGTCCAGCATGTCCACCATTTCCTTGATCAGGTTCACGTTGGATCCTTCCAGGTAGCCCTGGCGCACCTGGGGATCGCGGGCCGCCGTGGCCCCGGCCGCGGCCGTGTAAAGGTTGTCGCCGGTCTTGACCAGGCGGCCCGGATTGGCGAAGGTGACCAGGCGCAACTGCGTCACCGTCTTGCCCGCGGTCACCTTGCCCGCGGCGTCGACGGTAAAACCGCCGCCCCCCACCCGGACCGGACCGCCGGTACCCAGCACCCGGTGCCCGCCCGCCGTAACGAGATAGCCCCCGGAATCGACCGAAAAGGACCCGTCCCGGGTATAAAGGACCTGCCCCGCGCTCCCCTGGACCGCAAAGAAGGCTCCGCTGCCCGAGGCCAGGTCGGTGGAGTTGTCCGTCTTTTCCAGGGGCCCGGCGCTGAAATCGGTGGTGTCGCCCGCGGTCAGGGGTCCGAACGCCCCGTTCCCCAAGCCCGCCGAATTGTCTCCGTCCACCCGGTACAGCGCCAGCAGGTCGGGAAACGCGGTCACCTCGACGTGGTCGCTCTTGAAGCCGGGCGTGGCCGCGTTGGCCAGGTTGTTGGTGAGGGTGTCCATCCGCGCCTGCTGTACGTCCATGCCCGCGGCCGCCGCGTAGAAACCGTAAGACAACGAATTCGCCCCCCTTTTAGACCGCGACGTCGTGGGCGGTCAATTGTTCCCGGAGTTTGCCCAGGGCCCTGGTATGCAACTGGCAAACCCGTGATTCGGAAATGTCCAGGACCTGTCCGATCTCCCGCAGGGTCAACCCTTCCTGGTAGTACAGGGCCAGAACCGTCCGGTCCCGTTCGGGCAGGCGGGTGATGGCCTCGGCGAGAAGCCGCTGTCCCTCCTTCTTCTCGATGATCTCCAAAGGATCGGGACTGGTGCGGTCCTCCAGGAGATCGCCGCGGCGCATGCGCTCCCCGTCGCCGGCGGTAAGGGTCTCGTCCACGGAGATCATGTTGACCCGGTCGAAGTGAACGGCGATGCGGCGCAGTTCCTCCACCGATATGCCCATCTCCGCCGCGAGGAGCTCGCTGGTGACCGGTCCCTGTTGCCGGCGTTCCAGTTTTTCCCGGGTCGTGTTGACTTCCTGCAACTTCTGCATCAGGGTACGGGGCACCCAGTTCAGCTTGCGCACTTCGTCGATCATGGCCCCCAGCACCCGGGAATAGGCGTAGGCCTCGAAACGGGTGCCCTGTTCCGGGTCGTACTTCTCGATGGCCTCCATCAGCCCGAACACCCCGTAGCTTTCCATGTCCTCCTGGCTGGCGCAGGGCGGGAGCTTGACCGCCAACCGGCCGGCCAGATACTTGACCAGCGGCAGGTAGTTGATGATGAGTTGCTGTCTCAATTCCGGGCTGCCGGTGCGGCGGTATTCCCGCCAGGTTTCGATACCGTTCATCGTTCGGCTCCCTCCCCCTCGTCCCGGCCCGCGGGACCCGCCGAAATGGACGCCGGATGCCGGAGGTTTGCCGGCACCGGCTCCGCCGGTTCCCTCTGTTCCCGTTTCCAACCTCATGCCCCTAACCCCCAAGCCCCGCCCCGGACCCACCCCGCGGGCTGGTGCCCCGGGGTGGGTCCGGGGGTGCCCCGGGCCGGGGAACCCTCAACTGCCGGTCCTCGACCATCCGGCGAAAGATATAGCGGAAAATCTCGTCCTGTTGCCAGATGGCCGCCCCGACAAACGACAGGCCCAACCGGCTGACCAGGCGTCCTTCCTCCAGCACCCTCTCCGCCCAGACCACCACCGCCTTCACCTCGATGGGCAGGGGAAAGTCCCGCGGCAGGGTCAGTTTCACCCGTACTTCCGTGCCGACCGCCCAGGCCCGGTCGCTCAACACCTGCAGACCGCCGCTGGAGAGGTTCACCGCCGTCACGGCATACCTGCGGCCCTCGGCATCCGCGAGTTCGACCGCGAACTGGACCGCCTGGCGCACGTTGGCCCGTTCCTGGACCGGTACGGCGCCGGCCGGCGGTCCGATGGTGTACCGGCCGTCCCCCCCCGCGGCCAGGATCGTGGTTTCGTAGATGAACCGGGCCCCCGGTACGGCGTACACGACCACCACCTCGTCGCCCGAGGCCAGGTCCAGGGGCACCTCCCGGAAACGGGGCGTGGAGATGGTAAGACCGCGGGAGGCGACTTCCAGCACGTCGGCCCCGAAGGTCCGGTCCGTACCCCGCAGGCGGAGGAATATCTTTTGTCCCGGCGCAATGTCCGTGTTCACGCTACCACTCCTTTTTACCCCAACCCGCCCCGGCGGGCCGGAGGCCCCTTTTCAGCCAAAAAGACGGAAGAGTTTCCGCACAAAGCTTCCGATGTCCTGTTGCACCCGCGCCCCGCCGGCTTCACCCGGTCCCGCCTGACCCGCCCCCGGGGCGGGCGCCCCGCGGGCCGGGAACCCATGGGCCAGGTCGCGGGCCACGGTGGCCAGGTCCGTGGCCGCGGGGGAACGGGGGCTGAAATAGACGAGGGGTACCTGGTGCCGCACCGCCCGGCCGGCCTGGGGATCCTCCCGGACGTACCCGGCCGGGTGGAGTTCGATGTTGGGCAGGTACCTTCCGGCCACGGCGGCCAGGCGCCGGAAGACTTGCTGGCCCTCCCTGGCGCCCGAAACCCGGTTGGCCAGGACCATCACTTCCCGGTGGACCCGGTAACGGTCCAGCACCTTGATCAGTCCGTAGGCATCGGTCAGGGAGGTCGGCTCGGGAGTGACCACCACGATCACCTCGCCGGCGGCGGCCACGAAACCGAGGACGGTTTTGGAAAGACCGGCCCCGGTATCCACGATCACCACGTCGGCGTGATCCGACAAACCGGTGATTTCCGTCAGCAGGCGTTGCCGCTGCAACCGGTTCAGGTTGGCCAGTTCGGCCAGGCCGGACCCGCCCGAAACCAGGGAAAGGCCGAAAGCCGGCGTCATTACCCCGGTGATGTCGCGCCGGCCGTAGACAACTTCCATGAGGGTGGCCACCGGACGTACGCCCAGGACCACCTCGGCGTTGGCCATGCCGAGGTCGGCGTCGAACAGGACGACCCGCCGGCCCCCTTGGGCCAGGGCCAGGGCCAGATTCACGCTCACCGACGTCTTGCCCACGCCGCCTTTGCCGCTGGCCACGGCGATCACCCGGGAACCGGCGGCCGGTTCGCGGGCACCCGCCCCGGACGGGGCCCCCGGCTCGCCGAGGGCGAGTCGGGGTGTGGCAGGCGGGTCGGGAAAAAGCGGCCTACCGTGCGGCGCGAAGGTCTGTGTCACAGCCGCCACCTCCCAAAAGCAGACTGGCCAGAAGGCCTCCGGCGGCCGGATGGAGGTCTTCCGGCACCTCCCGGCCGACGCCCAGGTAGCGCAAAGGCAACGCCAGGCGCGGCAGGAGGCTTAGTACCGGGCCCAGGGACGACGCCTCGTCCAGCCTGGTCAGGACCAGTCCGGCGCAGGCCAGGCGCCGCGCGTGGGCCACCGCCCGCAGCAGGTCGGCGTCGCGCGTGGTCGCGGAGAGGACCAGCAGGACTTCCGCCCCCTTGGCCCGGCCCAAAAAACCGGTCAGTTCCAAAAGCCGCCCGGCCTTGAAAAAGGCGTCGGCAGGAGTGTCCAGGTAAAACCGGGCCAGGGGGCCCCACCCGGCCAGCACCCGCTCCAGTTCCCCCGGTTCGGCCACCGCGGCGAAAGGAATATCCAGAAGCCGTGCCCAGTGACGAAGGAATTCCGTCGCCCCGGGGCGCGGCACGTAATTCAGGGCCACGACGCCCACCTTCTCGTGCCGCTCGAGCACGTCGCGGGCCGCCAGCTTGACCAGGGTGGTGGTCTTGCCCGTGCCGGCCGGGCCGGCCAGCACGACCACCCGGGAAGATCCGGCCGGGGAACAGTACGCCTGACACCACTGCGCCAGCCGCTCTTCCAGGCGTCCCTGCTCTTGCGCCAGCACCGACCGCGCACACTCCTCGCCCACCTCCAGGGAGGCCAGCCGGCTTCCCCAGGTGGTGCCGCGGCCCGACGGACCCATGGACCCGGGACCGGCGGGGAAGGGACCCGGCGGATCGCCCGCCGGAGCCCCCGGGAAGCCCGCGGACGGGGTGGGGTAGGAAGGATGATGCCGGCCGGGTACCGTTTTCACATCCCCGGTCAGACGTCCGAAGTATCTTTCTTCCGGCCGGTCGTCCAGGGCGGCGGTCACCTCCAACTGTTTGACGAACAGCCCCTTCATTCCCGGGCCGGGAACCCGGTAGGAGCTGACGATCACGGCCTCCGGTCCCAGGTCCTTCTTGATCCGGGCCAGGGCCTCGGGCATGTCCCGCACCAGGTATTTCTTAACCACCAAGCGGCGTCACCGTCCCCACGGCCTCTACTTCCACTCCGGGCAGGATCTCGTTGAGCGACAACACGGCCAGGGTGGGCAAAAAGCGCCCCACGAGCCTTTTCAGCGGCAGGCGGACCCGGCTCGAGGTCAGCAGCACGGGCGGAGTGCCCTTGGCCGTGAGGTTTTCCACCATGCGCTTGAGCCGGTCCACGATCTCCCTGGCCTGGTCCGGCGGCAAAACCGGGTAGGCGCCCAACTGGGTGTCCTGGACCGCCTCGGCGAGGGTCTGTTCCAGCCTGGGATGCAGGGTGATCACGGTCAGCCGGTCCTCCGGGCCGGCGTACTGCCGGGTAATGACCCGGGCCAGGGCCTGCCGGGTTCGCTCGGTGAGGTAATCCGGGTCCTTGCTCACCCGCGCCGCGTCGGCCATGGCCTCTAAAACGGTGACCAGGTCGCGGATGGAAACCCGCTCGGCCAACAGGTTTTGCAACACTTTCTGCACCTCGCCCAGGGACAGCAGTTCGGGCACCACTTCTTCGACCGCGGCCGCGTTCTTCTCCTTGACCACGTCGAGGAGTTCCTTCACTTCCTGGCGGCCCAGCAGTTCGGCGGCGTGCCGTTTGATGAACTCGGTGAGGTGGGTCACCAGCACGGTGGCCGCGTCGACCACGGTCAGGCCGGCCATTTCGGCCTCTTCCCGGACCGAGGCGCTCACCCACCAGGCGTCCAGCCCGAAGGTGGGTTCCTTGGTCTTGATCCCCGGCACGGGCACCTCCTGGTGCAGGGGATCCATGGCCAGGTAGTGGCCCGGCATCAGTTCGCCCCGCTCCATCTCCACGCCCCGGATCTTGAAGGCGTAGGCGCCCGGTTTCAATTGCAGGTTGTCGCGGATGCGCACCGGCCGCACGAAGATCCCCACCTCGGCCGCCAACTGGCGGCGGACCGCCGCCAGACGGGGCAAAAGGTCGCCGCCCTGGTTCTCGTCCGTCAACGGAATCAGGTTGTAGCCGATCTCGATTTCCAGGGGATCGACCTGGAAGTAGGTGAAGACGTTTTCCGGCTCCCGTCTCGTCACCACGGCCTGACGGGCGGCGCTCTCGCGCTTGAGACGGGTCTGGCCCTCTTTTTCCTTGAGCATGAGCCAGCCGGCCCCGGCCGCGGCCGCGGCCATGAGCATGAACAGGACGGTGGGCATGCCGGGGGCGAGCCCCAGGATGAACAGGATGCCGCCGGCGATGAAGAGCACCTTGGGATAGCCGGCGAACTGGCGTGAGAGTTCCTGCCCCAGGCTGGCCTCCGCCGAGGCGCGGGTAACCATGATGCCGGTGGCCGTGGAAATCAACAGCGCCGGCACTTGGGCCACCAGGCCGTCGCCGATGGTGAGCACGGTGTAGGTCTGCACGGCCTCGGTAAAATTCATGTGCAGGTTGATCATGCCGATGATCAGGCCGCCGATGATGTTGACCATGATGATGATCACGCCGGCGATGGCGTCGCCGCGGACAAACTTGGAGGCGCCGTCCATGGCGCCGAAGAAGTCGGCTTCCCGCTGCAGGCGCCGGCGCCGTTCCTTGGCCTCCTGCTCGTTGATCAGGCCGGCGTTGAGATCGGCGTCGATGGCCATCTGCTTGCCGGGCATGGCGTCCAGGGTGAAACGGGCGGCCACCTCGGCCACGCGTCCGGCCCCGTTGGTGATCACCACGAACTGGATGACGGTGATGATGATGAAGACCACCATGCCGATGACATAGCTGCCCGCCACCACGAAATGGCCGAAGGCGTCGATGACGTGGCCGGCGTTGGCCTGGCTCAGGATCAGGCGGGTGGCGGAAACCTCCAGGGCCAGGCGGTAGAGGGTGGCCACCAGCAGCAGGGTCGGGAAGGTGGAAAACTCGAGCGGCCCCGTGGTGAACATGGTGATGAGGGGCACGGTCATGCCCAGAAGGAGCGAAACGGTGAGCATGATGTCCAGCACGAAGGGAGGCATGGGAATGACGATCATCAGGACGATGCCGATGATGAGCCCCGCGATGGCCACATCCCTGTTTTTACCGATCCGGGCGGTGATTGCCTCCGCCATGGGTTCCCGCCTCCTTCCCCGAAACTAACCGGCCCGGCGGCCGCCGGAGCGGTAAATGACCGCCAGGATCTGGGCCACCGCCTGATAAAGCTGCCCGGGAATCTCCTGGCCCACTTCCACGTAACGGTAGAGGAACCGGGCCACGGCAACGTTCTCCACCACCGGCACGCCGGAGGCTTCCGCCAGTTCCCGTATGGCGCGGGCCAACTCGCCCGCCCCCTTGGCCACGACCTTCGGGGCCCCCCGTTGGCCGACCGTGTAGGAAAGGGCCACGGCCAGGTGCACCGGGTTGGTGACCACCACGGTGGCCTTGGGTACCGCCTTCTTGATGATGTTCTGCAACAACTGGCGCCGCCGGGCCCGCTGCTTGCCGCGGATCACCGGGTCGCCCTCGAACTGGCGCATCTCTTCCTTGACTTCCTGCTTGGTCATGCGCAGACTCTTGTCGTACATGTAACGCTGATAGCGCCAGTCGGCCACGGCCAGCGCCAGGTAGGCCAGGGAAGCGTACAGGAATACGCGCCAGATCAAGTCGGTCACCGTGTTGAAGCCGGCCAGGGGGTCCTCCCGCAGGGTATCGAAAAGGGTCCCGAAACGCGACCGCAGGACCAGGTAGGCCACCAGGCCCAAAAGGACGACTTTGAACAGACTCTTGGCCGCTTCCACCAGGCCCCGGCTGGAGAACAGGCGCCTGGTCCCCTCCAGGGGGTTGATCCGGTTGAACTTGGGCACCAGCAATTCCATGTTGAACACGAACCCCACCTGGGCCAGGTTGACCAAAAGGGCCAAAAGCACCCCGGCCAGGAGAAAAGGGGCCAGGAGTCCGGCCATGGTCACCATGGTGCCGGTCAGAAGGGCCACCGGCGAAGCACCAGCGGTGGCCAGGCGCCCCACCGCGGAAAAGTAGCCGGAAAGGTAGCCGGCCAGGCCGCCCAGAAGGGAGGAGCGTGCGACATACAGGAAGACGACCATGCCCATGAGGATGAAAGCCGTGTTCAGGTCCGTGCTCTTGGCCACCTGGCCCTTTTTGCGGGCCTCCTGCAGCCGCCTGGGTGTCGCTTTTTCGGTTTTGTCCTGTTCGCCGGCCATCTAGACCCACCCCCGCAAAAAATCGATGACCCGACCGTTCAAAACGTCGAAAAGGTGGCTGAAAACTCCGGCCACCATGGGCAGCACGACGGCCAGGGTCAGCAGGCCGGCCGCCACGTTGACCGGAAAACTGAGCATGAACACGTTGGTCTGGGGCGCCGTGCGCCCCAGGAAGCCCAGCACCAGTTCGATGACCAGGAGCACGGCCACCAGCGGCATGGCGATCTGGACGGCCAGGACAAACATTTGGGCGAAGGTGCGCACCACCGATCCCGTCGCCGCGGCCGTGAGGCCGGAGGCCGCAAGCGGTACCAGTTGGTAGCTCCTCGCCAGCCCGGCGATCAACAGAAGATGGCCGTCCAGGTCCAGGTACAGGAGCATGCCCAGAAAGAACAGGTACTGTGCCAAAACGGTGGTGTTCACGTTGCTGGCGGGGTCGACCAGACTGGCCATGGCGAACCCGATCTGCAGGTCCATGTACTGGCCGGCCACCGTGATGGCGGAAAAGACCAAGCTGGCCACATAGCCCATGCCCAGACCAACCCCCGCCTCGCCGAGCGCCGTCAGGGCGTAGCCCCAGACGCCCCCCGGCGCGCCCGCCGCCACGGGCGTGACCGAGGGAAACAGGGCCACGGCCAGAGCCAGGGCCAGACCCACGCGCACCCGTCCCGGGATGAGCGGCATGGAGAAGAACGGCGCCGTCATCAGGAAGGCGGACACCCGGATCAGGATGAGAACGAAGGTTATGATGCCGGCCGTATCGAAGGGCATGGTCCCTCTCCTTCACCCCAACCCGCCTGACCCACCCTACGGGCGGGTACCCCGCGGGCCGGGGACCCCGCTCAACGCGTGAGCTGCGGTATCAGACCGTACAGGTTGGCCGTGAAATCCACCATCGTATGCAGAAGCCAGGAGGCCAGGACGATCAGGAGGACCGACACGACCACCAGCTTGGGCACGAAAGTCAGGGTCTGTTCCTGAATCTGCGTGGTGGCCTGGATGACGCTGACGAACAGACCCACCACCAGCCCCACCAACAAAGGGGGCCCGGCCAGCAGCAGAACCGTCCACAGGGCCTGCCGCGCCACACCGATGGCGAAAACGTCGGTCACGACCGATCCCCCTTCCTAGTGGAAGCTCTCCACCAGCGACTTGACCACCAGGTACCAGCCGTCCACCATCACGAAGAGCAGGATCTTGAACGGCAGGGAGATGATCACCGGCGGCAGCATGAACATGCCCATGGACATGAGGATGCTGGCCACCACGATGTCGATGACCAGAAACGGTATGTAAATCAGGAAACCCATTTGAAAAGCCGTCTTCAGTTCGCTGGTGATAAAGGCCGGGATGACCACGGTCAAAGGCAGGGTCTGGGGGTCCACCGGCTGGGATATCTTGGCCAACTGAACGAAAAGGCCGAGATCGTTCTTCCGGGTCTGGTTGAGCATGAAGGTTCGCAAGGGGGCCGCGGCCGCATCCTCGGCCTGGGTCTGGGAAAGACGCCCCGCCAGGTAGGGCTGCACCGCATCGCTATTGACCTGCCGGTACACCGGCGCCATGATGAACAGGGACAGGAAAAGGGCCAACCCGATGAGCACCTGGGAAGGCGGCGTGGTCTGGGTGCCCAGGGCGCTGCGCAGGAAGCTGAGCACGATGATGATCCGGGTAAACGAGGTGGTCATGAGCAGGATGGCCGGCACGAAGGACAGTACCGACAGGAGCACCAGGAGCTTGACGCTGTCCACCACTGTGGCCGGGGTGCCGGCCGCGCCCACGTTCAGGCTCACGTTGGGCAGGGTCAGACCGGCCGCACACGCTTGCCGGGGCACGGCCAACAGTGCGGCCGCCGCCAAGCCGATGGTAAGGGCGAAAAGTCCGCTAGCGCGCACCACGATGTCCTCGCCACGCCTTCAAAAGGTAGTTGGGATCCGTTTTCCGCCACAGGGCCGCGGCCTTCCCGCCCCAGCCCGCCATTTTGCGGGCCGGGGACCCCAGTTGGAGCGCCGCCTTGCCCCAATCGAACCACTCGCCGGAAGCGGCCTCCAGGGGAGGCGGGGGTTCCTCCATCTCCTTGAGGAGGACCACCGCCTGATCCTGGCAGGCCAGAAAGAAGTAGCGTCCGCCCATCTCCACCAACACCAGGGCCCCCTTGCCCGAAAGGGGCAATGTCTCCACCAGGCGCATGCGCCGCCCCCCGGGTACGATGGTCTTGCGGGCCAGCACGAAACGGATGGTCAGGTAGGCCATGCCCAACACCACCGGCAGGGCCACCAGCATGCGCAAAAAGATCCAGAGGGTGTCGTCGCTACCCATTTTTCTCCTCCGGGCGACGTTTTACGGGCTTTTCCACCTGGGTGATCCGCAGGGCCAGGCGGTCGTTTAGTACCACAACTTCGCCGTGGGCGAAAAGGCGGCCGTTCAACAGGACGGCCAAGGGTTCCCCCGCCGGACGGTCCAGCCTGACCACCGTACCGGCAGCTAGACCCAGAACGTCCCGCACCGGCATGGTCCGGCTGCCGACCTCGGCGGTCATCTCCATCTCCACGTCGAGGAGGTGGGAAAGGCCCGTCTTGATCCGGATCAACTGGTCCGTGCCCGTCAGCGGGGAAAAAGCCGCCTTCTTGATGGATGGCCCATCCTTTTCGCCCATGGGAACCCCCCCCTACTGGATGAGGAAGTCGTCGAAGAAAACCGCGGTGACCTTGCCCTTTTGCAGCGTATCGTTGACCGTGTGCATGATCTCCTGCTTCAAGGCTTCCTCGCCCCGGTCCGTGGCCAGGTCGTCGTAAGTCTTGGCCCGCAGGTCGCTGATCACCCTGTCGTCGATGACGTATTCCCGGTCCTTCAACTCGGCGGCCAGGGCCGCGTTATCCTGCGGGTACTGCAGGACGACCCCGATACGCAGGAAGTGGCTGGCCTGGGTATCGGCCAGGTTGACCGTGATGGTCTGCAACTTGTAGGTCGCCTGGGGCCCTGCCGTCGGGGCCGGCGCCGCCTTCCTGGCGCCGGAGTGCCAGTGGCGGTAAGCGAAAAAACCGCCACCGGCCACCGCCAGCACCAGGATGACAATGGCTACCAGCTTCATGCCGCCTTTTTTCTTGGGCTGTCCCAGCGGCTTGGGCGGGACGGCCGTCTTGGGTGGCGGGGCGGCCTTGACGTTGGTCAACTTGGGCCGGCCCGGCCCGGGAATCCTGGGTGCCGGCTGGTTCCTGGACGCCATGGTGACAGACCACCTTAACTGGGAATTAGGCTCCGGCTTTCAGGTTCATCAGGTCCAGCAACATCTGGTCGGAAGTGGTAATCATCTTGGTATTGGACTCGTAGGATCGCTCCGTCACGATCAGGTTGGCGAACTCGTTGGCCAGGTTGACGTTGGAGGATTCCAGGTAACCGGAGTTGATGGTGCCGGTGCCGCTCTGGGTGGGTTGGTACGCGGTGCCGGTACCGCTCTCGGCGTTGGCGGCATACAGGTTGTTTCCCATCCTGGTCAGGGCCTCCTGGTTGGGGAACATGGTCAGGCCGATGATGGGACCATTGGTCTCGGTATTCGGAGCCGCCGTCGTGGTATAGGTGATCTGGCCGTTCTGGGCGATGTTCAAGGTGGCTATCGGGCTGGAGCCCAGATTGATGGCCCCGCCGTTGTTATCCAAAAGGACATTGCCGTTGGCATCGACCAGGTTGTTGCTGGCGTCGAGGTTGAACACGCCGGCCCGCTCGTAGAAGGTGTTGCCGGCGGCGTTCTGCACCGCGAACCATCCGTTGCCCTGGATGGCCAGGTCCAGGGTGCGCCCGGTGTTCTGCAGGGTGCCCTGGCTCATGTCGTTGGTGATCTCGGCCAAATTCATGCCCGTACCTACATAGGAGGGGTTGACGGCCCCGGCGCCGCCGCTCGTGGTAGCACTCCCCGCCCGCAGCTGCTGGTACAGCATGTCCTGGAAGCTGGCCTCCTGGGCCTTGAAGCCGGTGGTATCCACGTTGGCGATGTTGTTGCCGATGACATCCATGCCGTTTTGCAGGTTTTCCAGGGCCGAAACGGCCGAGAAAAGCGATCTGATCATCTTCCGTAACCTCCTTTTCAACGATCCGCCGCCGTCGTTTGGCGGATCCCGCGGCCCCCTCGTGAGGTCCGGCCGCCTTACCTGGGCACGATCACCGCGCCGTCGATGTTGGTAAACACCTTGCCTCCCCCGCCCTCGGTGGCGGTCACCACCGTGCGGTTTTCCACGCTGGCCACCAGGGCGATGTCCCCGTAAACGAGGAGGGTTTCCTTCACGCCCTTGGCTTTGGCCTGGTCCAGGGCCTGGTTCAGACGTCGGTAGTCCTCGCTACCCAGGTCGATCTGCCGCTGGGCCAGCCTTTTCCGGGCGTGGGCCGAGAACTTGACGCCCCGGAGTTCCATCTCCGCCTGCAGGACCTGGCCGAAGGAGCCTCCCGTGGTTTTGGCGGGCGGCTGGCCCTGTGCCGGAGGCGCACCGGGTGCGACCGGCCCTACCTTCATGTCCCCACCCCCCTAGTCGATCTCGGTAATGGCATTGAAGTCGTATCCGCTTCCGTTTATCACCACCTGGGGGTCCGATCCGGCAGCGTAGGTCACCTTCTCCACCGTACCCGAAACCGTCTGGTTGTTGCCCAGGTCCACCGTCACCGTCTTGCCGATCATATCCGCCGCCGCACCCAGTTCCTGGGCCTGGTTCAGCGCCTGCACGTTCTGGTTGAGGTTTTGCAACTGCTCCACCGTGGCGAACTCGGCCAACTGCGCGGCGAACTGGCTGGGATCCTGCGGACTGTCGGGGCTCTGGTTCTTCAACTGGGCCACCAGGAGTTGCAGGAAATCCGATTCGCTGAGTCCGGAACCGCCCAACGACGACGTCGTACCGGTACCCTGGTAGTAGCTGTTGTTTACCGCGCTTACGGACATCTTCTTTTCCCTCCTAGACCAGGATGTTGACCAGGGACGATCCCGATGGGGACCGGGACTGGTTCCCCTCCTCCCCCGCCGCGGCCGGCTGGGCCGGGAAGGAGCGCGGTTCCGGACGGGGTGTCCCCCGGGCATCGCCGCCCGTGTTCCCGCCGGCTGACGAGCCCACGTAGACCCCGGTATGACCCACCACGACGTTGTTCTGGCCGAGCAACTCCCGCATCTGGGGCAGGCTGGCCGCCACGGCGTCGCGGGCGTGGCTGGAAGCCGTGACAAAGGTCACGGACAGGGTGCCGGAGACCAGGGCCAGGTGCACGGTCAGTTTCCCCAGGGCCGGCGGATCCAGCTGCAGTTGCAGTTGGGCCGGCAGGCTGCCGCCCTGGTTCAGGTGGTCCAGGATGTTTTGCGCCACCTGGTGCGGCAGCGCGGCCGGGGTCACCACCGGGGTGGAGACGGGATTTTGGAACACCGGGGCGGGGCTGGCGGCCTGGGGATTCATCACCGGCGTCTGGCCGGGATCATTTTGCTTCCCGTCACCGGGCCCGCTTCCACCGTCCGGCGTAAACTGGGGCGCCGTGCCGGCAGCGGCCACACCGGCACCCTGGGCCGGCGGACTGATCGCCGAAGGTGCCGTGGGCTCCCCCTCCGGCGCGACCCGGACCTGAACCGGGTCATGGGCCGGCGGAACCAGCGCCGCCTGGACGGCCTGGAACTCTTGATACCCGGTGCTCCCGCCGGAACTTCCCGGACCGCCGGGCGATGCGGCAGGCACCCCGTTCGGTGCCGCACCGGCCGTAACGGAAGAATCGATCTGGGACGCTGCTTCCGAAGGCGCGGTGGAAACCGGGGTGGGCACCGCCGCCGGCGACGGGTAAGCCGGAGCCTGTCCGGTCCCGGAGGCGGGAACCGCGGCTTTCGGTGCGGGGGTCGTATCCGCAACCACCGTCGCCGGCCCGGCGGCCATGGAGGCGGCTGTGGTCCCGGCCGGCGCTACCGGCGGTGGCACGGTCGACCCTACCACCGGACCGGAGACCTGGCTTGATGCGGACATGGCGGCCCCGGCCGCGGTATCGGTGATAACCGCAACCGGCGGCGCATCCGTTGCCGCGTCAGCGGTCATGGACGCGGACGCGGGTATCGCCGGAGGGCCGGCGGACGTTACCGGAGCCACGGAGGATGGAACGGAACCGGTCGCGACCGGGCCTGGTTGATCCCCCGCCACGGCGTCCGGACCAGCGGCAGGCGCCGGAGCCGTGGTCACGACCAGACCGTCCGGCAACAGACCGTAGGGGTCCGAAGGGGTTCCCGCCGGCGAAGCACTCTGTGACGCCGGGTTGGCACCGGCCGGGTTGGCGGCGTCCGGCTCCCAGGCCTGGACCGGTGAGCCGACCAGGCCGGAAAGAGCGGCCAGCAGGCCCGCGAAGGTGTCCACGGTGTCGTCGCCCCCCGGTTTGGCCGCCAAAAGCGGCGTTCCGGACGGGAGCCCCACGGCATCGGTCACTATAGTCATCTTAATCACCTCCTTTCGCAGGGGTATGGTGGCATCCCTCTATCCCCGCGCTCCCTGGTTCCCTTCTCTGCGGGCGGTGTGGAGCCGCAGGGAAATCTCGTCGTTTTCCTTCTGTTCCCGCACGGCCAGTTCCTGAAAGAACACGGCCTCCCTTTTCTCTTTGAGTTTCTCCAGGATCAGACGCTCCCGGTGCCTGACCAGCGTCCGCTCCCGGCAAACGGCCCATTCCCGCGTGGCTTGGCGGACCTCGTCGGCCTGGTGGTCCGCCAGGTGCTCGAGGTGGGTGCGGTAGACGGACAGATGCAGGAGTTCGGCCACACCGCCGGCACGGTCGCCGGCCAGACTGTCGTCGAGGGCGGCCCGGGTGCGGGCCAGGACCTCCTCCTTTTGCCGGCGGCGGCGCTCGGCATCCGCCTGTTCGGCGACGGCCTCCTCCTCCCGGCGGGTCCGGTATTGAAGCACCGGTTCCAGGTTGAAGGCAAAACGTCTCAAGCTGCATCCCCTCCGAGGTTGAGCGCGTGTAACCGTTCCATGGTTTCGGTGAATGAACTCGTCTCCTCCGGCTTCTGCCGCAGGAAGCCGTTCAACGCTTCGATGGCGCCCAGCGCCCGGTCGATGCGGGGATTGGAGCCCGCCACGTAGGCCCCGATGTCGACCAGGTCCTTGGCGTCGGCGTAGGTGGCCAGGATCTCCCGCGCCGCCGCGGCCCGGCGCAGGTGGTTCTCGTCCACCAACTCCGGCATCAGGCGGCTGACGCTTTGCAGGATGTCGATGGACGGAAACTGGCCGCGGGAAGCCAATTGCCGGGAGAGCACGATGTGCCCGTCCAGGATGCCGCGCACGGCGTCGGCGATGGGCTCGTTCATGTCGTCGCCGTCCACGAGCACGGTGTAAAAGGCGGTGATGGAACCGGTCGGGCCCATACCCGAGCGTTCCAGAAGCCGGGGCAACAGGGCGAAGACCGACGGGGTGTAGCCGCGGGTGGCCGGTGGCTCGCCTATGGCCAGGCCCACTTCCCGCTGGGCGGCGGCCAGACGGGTGACGGAATCCATGAGCAGGAGCACGTTTTTCCCCTGGTCCCGGAAGTATTCGGCCAGGGCGGAAGCCACCGCGGCGCCTTTCAACCGCACCAGGGCCGGCTGGTCCGAGGTGGCCGCCACCACCACCGAACGGGCCAGGCCACCGCCCAGGTGGGCCTCGATGAAATCCAGGACCTCCCGCCCTCTCTCGCCGATCAAGGCGATGACGTTGACGTCGGCACTGGCGTAACGGGCGATCATGCCCAAAAGGGTGCTCTTGCCCACGCCGCTGCCGGAGAAAATACCCAGGCGCTGACCGCGCCCGCAGGTCAGGCAGGCGTCGATGGCCCGCACCCCGGTGAAAAACACGTCGCGAATGCGGCGGCGCTGCAGGGGGTTGGGAACCTGGCCGCCTACCGGGTAATCCTCCCCGGCCGCAAGCGGCCCCCGGCCGCCAATGGGCCGGCCCAGACCGTCGAGGACCTCTCCCAGCAGGTGTTCCCCCGCCCGCACGGTGAAGGCGCGGCCGCGCGGTACCACCCGGCAGCCGGGCCGGATGCCTTTGAGTTCGCCCAGCGGCATCAGGAGGGAAACCCTTTCCCGGAAGCCCACCACCTCGGCCAGGACGGGTTCTTCCTCGCCCGGCACGAAGATGTCGCACACCTCGCCGATGGACGAGCCGATGCCCTGTACTTCCACCGTCAGGCCGATCACCCGCGTCACCTGGCCGATCAGCTTGAGCACCGGTGCCCTGGCCACCCGCTCCCGCATGTCCCGTAGCCGGACCGCCGGATCCATCGTGTCACCTCCCTTCCGTTCGTACTGGTGGAGCAAGCTATGGTTTTTCCGATATTGCCGGCTTCAGAGCCTCCCGTACGGCGGCGAAGCGCGCCTCCAGGGTGGCGTCCACCAGTCCCTGTTCCGTTTCCACCCGCACCCCTCCCGGGGGCACCCCGGCGTCGGCGATGATCACCAGGAGGGCACGATCCGAGAGGGAGCCTTCCAAATCGCCGCGCCGGGCCCGAAAGAGGTCCGCTTCGGCGGGATTCGCGTAGACGGTGATCCGTTCCCGGTTACGTACCAGTTCCAGGGCCTCGCGGGCTATGGCCATCACCGCCGCCGGCGTCTGGCCCAACTCGCGGGCCACCACCTGGCGGGCTATGGTCAGGGCCAGTTGGGCCAGTTCCTCCTCCAGGCCGGAGAGCAGCCTGATCCGCTCCTGTTCCGCCGAAGCCAACACCATGGCGGCCTTTTCCCTGGTTTCGCGCGCATTTCGCTCGGCCTGGGCCAGGCCGGCGGCGTAACCTTCCGCCCGGGCTTCCTCCCGCCAGGCTTCCTTTTGCGCTTCGGCCTCACCGAGGCGTCTGTGCGCTTCCTCTTCGGCGCCGGCCACCAGACCGGCGGCTTGTGCCCGGGCCTCCGCCAGGACAGCCGCCGCCTCGCGATGTGCCTTTTCCAGCGGGTCCGGCGCCTCGGTGGTCCGGGCGGCCTCCTCCCGGAGACGGCGCAATCCGAGCAGGTGGACCTGGTCCGTGCAGCCGCCCTTGATGACTCTAGACGATAATGGCATCCTCGCCGCCCCGTTGCACCACGATTTCGTTTTGTTCCTCCAGCTTGCGGATGATCTTGACGATACGGCTCTGGGCCGCTTCCACGTCCCGCAGGCGGACCGGTCCCATGACCTGGAGGTCTTCCTGCAGCATCTGCGCGGCGCGCTGGGACATGTTCTTGAGAATGCGCTTCTTGACGTCTTCGTTGGCGCCGCGCATGGCCAGCGCCAGGTCCTTGGGATCCACCTCGCGCAAAACGCGCTGGATGGACTGGTCCAGCATCTTGGTGATGTCTTCGAAGACGAACAGTCTTCTCTTGACTTCCTCGGCCAGTTCGGCGTCCCGTTTTTCCAGGTCCTCCAGGATCACCTGCTCGGTGTGACGGTCGGCCACGTTGAGGATGTCCACCAGGGCCTGAACGCCGCCGATGGCCAGGCTCTTCTCGTCCATGGTGAGCGACAGCTTGCGGTCCAGCATCTGCTCCACTTCGCCGACCACCTCGGCGCTGGTGCGCTCGATGGTGGCGATGCGCTTGGCCACTTCCCCCTGCAGGTCCGCCGGCAGGGAGGACAAGATATAGGAGGCCTGCTCCGGCAGGAGGTAGGACAGGATCAGGGCGATGGTCTGCGGCTGTTCCTGCTTGATGAAATTCAGGATCTTGCGCGGATCGGCCTTGCGCAAGCTCGTAAACGGCGCCGCCTTGGTGGCCACGGTCAGTTTCTTGATGATCTCGGAGGAGCGCTGGTGTCCCAGGGCCTTTTCCAGCAACTCCTTGGCGTACCTGATACCGCCGTGAACGAGGAATTCCTTGGCTTTGCGCAGTTCGAAAAACTCTTCCACGACCGCCTTGCGCTTCTCCGCCGGAAACTGTCCCAGGCTGCTGATCTGGTGTGTGATGCGCACGATCTCGTCATCGAAGAAATCGTACTTCAGCACGCGGGCCGACAGATCGGAACCCAGGGTCACCATCAGGATGGCGGCTTTCTCCAAACCCGACAACTGCACCTTCCCGGAGGGACCCGCCGGCGCGGGTACCCCTCCCGCCCCCACCGCCTGCGGCTCGTCGATATTCAGAGCTTCCTCGGCCACGCTATCCCTCTCCCCTGCTTGGCTGTTTGGGCCTACGCTTTCCCCATTACCCCGCCTGAAGGCGGGGGTCCTGGGAAGCGGAATATCTTTCAAACACCCCCGGCTAAAGCCGGGGGGTGAACCAGCCGTCTTTAGGCGCTTTTCCGCATCAAAGAAGGTCTATTCTTTGATCCACACCTTGACGATCTCCGCCACGTCTTCGGGCTTGTCCTTGGCCAGTTCGCGAATGAGTTCCAGCTTCTCGTCGACGGAGAAGAAGGCCTTCTTATCCTCTTCGCTGAGTTCACCCACCGGTTGGGCACCTTCCGGCACCATGCCCGCGGGCAAGCCTTCTTCCAGGAATTCCACCGAAGGACGCCGCCGGCGCATCAGCATTATCAGGACCACCACCATCACGATCAGGCCCAAAAGGGCGCCCGCTCCCAATTCGATCAGCCGCGTCTGCCGCTCCCTGGCCTGGGCCTGGGCCATCTGCTGGGCCAGGTTGGTGGCGTAGGTCGTGTTGAAGGGCATGGACTCCACCGTCAACTGGTCGCCGCGGCTGGGGTCGAAGCCGATGGCGGCGGCCACCACCGCCTGGATCTTGCCCTGGTCGACCGGCTGGGTGCTGTTCACCACCACGGCCGTGGAAATGCGGGTTACGGTACCGGGCGCCTGGACATCGGTAACCTTGGTGGACGGCACGTCGTAGTTGGTCGTATCGTTGTTGGTCTGATAACTCCCGGTGCCCTGAGATCCCGACTGGTAACTGGGCGCCGTCGTCGACGTGTTGCTTTGCGTGCCCGGCACCGCGCCGGCAATCCCCGTCCCCGTGCCGCTCGAACTGGACTTCTGTTCGCTCAGGACCTGCCCGGCCTGGTATTGGACCTGCTCGGTCTGCTTCTGGTCGAAATTCAACTCGGCCGTGACGGTGGACACCGACTGGCCCGGTCCCAGCACCTGGTCCAGCATGGTCTGCAGTTTCTGCTGCAGGGCCTGGTCGTAGGCCTCGGTCACCTTCTGCTGGTTAAGGGTGGCCGCCGCCAGGTTCTGGTCCTGGGAGGCCGCGTTTCCGTTGAGAATCCGGCCGTTGGTATCGACGATATGTACGTTCTCCGGCTTGAGGCCTTCCACGCTGCCCAACACCAGGTCGACCACGCCCTGCACCTGGTCGGGCGTCAGAGAGGTCCCGGGCTGCAGCTTCAAAAGCACCGAGGCCGAAGCCGTCCCCGTATTCTGCAGGAAAACCGACTTCTGGGGAATGACCAGGTTGACCACGGCATCCTGCACCCCGTTCATCTGGACGATGGTGTTCCGCAATTCGGTCTGCAGCGCCCGCTGGTAATCAACCTGCTGCTCGAAGTCGGTCATGCCGAACTTGTTCTGGTCGAAGAGGGACCATCCCGAGTCGGTGTTTTGCAGGGTCCCGTCGGAAGCCAGTTCGATGCGCACGTTGTAGACCTCGTTCTCGGGCACCTCGATGGTCTGTCCCTGGTCGGCCAGGCGGTACGGGACCTTCATCTGCTGGAGTTTGCCGGCGATGGTACCCGCCTCGGCCGCCTGCAGGTTGGAAAAGAGCACCGCGTACCGGGGAGTAAAGATCAGTCCCCCCAGATAAATCAGGGAAGCCAGGATGCCGGCGCCGGCCAGCACCGCCACCGCTTTCCGCCCCGCCGGCAGGGACCGCCAGCGCTCCCCCAGCGCCCGGCCCGCCTTCAACAATTGATCCCTGAGGTTCATTTCGTGCCTCCGACACCCGCATACCCGGGCTTACCGCCCCCGGGCCCAGGCATCCGTTCCGACGACCTCTCCGGGCCCCGAGGGTCGTTAGACCGACATCTGCCAGATCTCCTTGTAGGCGTCAACCATCTTGTTGCGCACCTGGACGGCCAACTCCATCCGTACCTTGGCTTCCTCCATGGCCACGGTGACCTGGCCCGGGTCCTGGTCGGAACCGGTGAGGAAGTCCAGCACGGCGTTGTCCGCCCTCGATTGGCTGTCGCTCAAGTGCTGGATGGCCTGGTTCAACACGTCGCCGAAGCCCGGTCCGCCCGCCCCCGGACTCTTGGCCGGGTTGGGCAGTGCGGCAGGGGTCAGCAAACCGATCGGTCCCACCGCCACAGGTACCACCTCCTGGGTGTTATCAGTCCTTACCGATGGTCAGCGCTTTCTGGGCCATGGCCTTGGAGGCGTTGAAAGCCGTCACGCTGGCCTGGTAGCTCCGGACCGCACTGATCATGTCCACCATTTCGTTGACCACGTTGATGTCGGGATACGCCACGTAGCCCCGGCTGTCGGCCAGGGGATTGCCGGGGTCGTATTTCAGCCGCGTCGAGGGGTCCTTGACCACCCCGGTAACCTCTACCCCGCCCGGCACAGGGACCGGCAGCCCGTCGGCCCCGGTTTCCTCGATCAGGCGCTGGGCGAACAGGGGCATCTCACGCTGGTAGGCCGGAGGATTGCCGTTCGGGTTCCCGGCCGTGTTGATGTTGGCCAGGTTGTTGGCGATGAGGTCCAGGCGCATCCTTTCCGCGGTGAGGGCGGAGGCGCTGATGGAAAACGAGGTGAAAAGACTCATGGCCACACCCCCTTAATCGTTGGTCGTGATTACGTAACTATCGAGCGAAAGACGGTCGCTGATTTCCTGGGCCGCCGTTTCGTAGTAAAGGGTGTTGGCCGCCATGTCGGCCTGTTCCGCGTCCATGTCCACGTTGTTGCCGTCCGCCTGGCCGCTGGTGCTGTAATCGGTGACGACCGGAGGAACCAGGTCGGCCAGGGAAGGCGCGCCGCCCATGTCCCGGGGATCGTCGGTTAAAAGCGGCAGTTGGTTGCCCCGCCCCAGGGCCTCGGCCAGAACGCCGGCGAAATTCACGTCCGAGCGCTTGAAACCGGGCGTATCGGCGTTGGCGATGTTGTTGGCGATCACCTGTTGGCGCAGGCTGGCGGCATTGAGGGCATCTTTAAGGGCGTCGAGCACCGGCGACTGGAAGAGACCCACGATGGACATCCCCCTTTCCCGGGAAAAAAGTCCGGACCTGGCGGTCCGGAAAGCCTGGAGCGGGCACCCGCTCTCCCGCAGGCGCCCCGGCACCCGGTCCCCACCATGGCACCCTGGCTGTAGGTGTGGCCGCAATTCCCTTTCGGAAAAACCGGTACAAAAAAGTCCAGCCGTTTCCTTCTCGAAAGGGCTGGACAAGAAGAAGATCTCGGCAACCCGGCTGCCATAGCGCCGTAAGCGCCTTAGGCCCGTTAGCTTTGCGCCCTTCTCTTTCGAGGAAGTTTGCCCTTTCGGATTTTCTATTTTGTGAATTACAGTATCTAGTTTTTCCCTTTGTAGAAACATAATACAGGATGGTTTTTACTTCGTCAAGTATTTTGTCGAAGAAAATTATGACGTTTGTATGTGTACCGATTTGGTATACTACCAGGTCTTACACCATATTTAGCTGAAAAAAAGCTTAAAGCAAGAAGACACCCCAACTACTGGGAATAAAAATTTTTTTATTAAAGTTTTTTAAGCTTCTCCTGTCAAGACCGAACTTGTCGGCGATTCCCGGCGGCGCCGTCGGCCCGGAGCTTGCATCCTGCTTCTTTCGACTTTCCCCGACTTTCGGCCGTGTGAAAAAATGGTTGCTTCGACGAACCCAATGAAGAAACATTAAGTCCGCCGTGCCGGGCAACCGCCCGCAGGGCTTTTATGGCATCCCGCCCCGCGCGGGGGGTCCGGCGGCACGAATTCCGTAAAGTTTTCCTGGCAGGTGACGAATAATTGACCAGCCGGGGTCCGCGTTCGACGGCTGTCCGGCGCGCGCCGCGAAGCCGGGGCGGCGCCGGCCGCCGAAGCAGGGACCGTATCCGGTTGGGGAGTGGAGACGACGGCGGTAATATCTCCAAACATGGGTTGGCTGAGGGAGGAACAGTGAATCTAACCTCCGGGACAAGCCCGGGGCTTCTCCCTGAAGAGTCTTACTCATATCGTCGAAAGGCCGCCTTGCAAGCAAGGTCTTACGTCTTTCTCGTGAGCTACATCCCGGCCTCACGGCCGAGAGGCCCGATCCATGGGCATCTACTACTCGTCGTAGATACGTGTTAAGCGGTTTTCTTCTTCGGATGGGT
>Ga0078972_1005272_pt1 | contig 33183 bp, 34 predicted proteins | sample YelNatPaOPGAMG01_FD_67568 | JGI IMG/M metagenome (GOLD analysis project Ga0078972, IMG submission 67568) | Hot spring thermophilic microbial communities from Obsidian Pool, Yellowstone National Park, USA - OP-RAMG-01 (SPADES assembly) (version 2) | ecosystem: Environmental > Aquatic > Thermal... | reverse complement strand
TGGGCTCGTTTGGGAGTTCTTCTTTCTATTCTTCTGTTATTTCTTCTTCTTCTTCTTCGGGCTCTTTCCTGAGCTACTTTCTCTGGTTACTCTTCTGGCATGTGGATCATGATGCCATTGTGTCTTTTCTTCTGTATCCCGTTGGGCCTTTTTCGCTAATATAGATTCCTCGACTTGTATCAGTTTTTCATTACTGTACTGGTAATTCGATATCTCGTCGTCTAGTATCGAGGCTATCCCACAAATATTCCATGATGCGAAACCTATCGAGTCGTAGCGCGTAAGGGAATAAGAATAGCGCTGCGGTACTCCAGAGATACGTTGTCGATTTAGATGCACCCTCCACGGGGTGTGTGAACGCACATGCCACCAGCGCCTCCTGCATTCCAGTCGTTCACTGAGTGTCTGCTGCAGCGCTAGCGTAGAATCAGATGTACATTAGTCAAGGTCGATTCAAATGCGACCTTTATCTTGCCGGACGTGTGAAGCTACCCGCAACCACAGGGGATACTCTATGAACCACCCTTTCAGCGGCTACGTATCCGCTCCCCAAACACATAGGCGGGCAAGCCGCTTACTCCAGCTTCGACCGTGAACATACTGCCAGCCGTCTTCAAAAGTAGCCGCCGAAATTGTTTCCAAAGTTGAGGTAGCTACCCAAGGTAGGAGGTAAAACTGAGCCCGAGTTCGAGGATGGATCCAGGATTTGCGCCCGAACCTGCAGCGTTGTTTCGGGAGTGGCGGATGACTACCCAGAACTCTCGTCATCATTCTCTGCTGCTATTGCCGCCGCCATCCGTTCGATGCGGTCAAGGTCCCTGGAGAGGGCTTCCTTCCTCGTCGCCCGAGCACCCCGCGTTAACCCACTTTCAGAGTTTCTCCGCAAAAACCGGACTTCTTAGGCGCGCATACTGTATGGGGCTTTTAAGATAGTTGTTCTTTAATAAATAATTTGTTACTAGTTTGCATCACGCTCGGTGAGCGCACCTCGGAGATCCGGCAGGCATGAGACGCTACGCGTATGTCGCCGTTGAAGGGGAACGCGATCCTGATCTCTAGTATGTAGATCTAATGTAAAAGTTGTATTTTCGTTAACTTCATAGCCAAGTACAGTTTTTCAGTTCGTTTTTGTTTCAAACTTCATACAAGTCTAGTCGAGTGTTTTTTTGCAGTATATAACAGAAGCGTTCACAGAGCGTTGTTTTTCAAAAAAAAACTAAAAAAGGAAAGTTATGAAAACGCTAGTCGACGATCCTGGAGGCCCAGGGTCGCCGGCTGCCAGAAAAAAACAAAAAACAGTACCGAGTCCAGAAGAAAAGAAAGAGAAGAAGAACCGAAACGGGGGCCCAACGTCGAAGGCGACAAGAAAGACGACTTTACGACGAGATGGTGGTGAAAACCTTTCTTCTTGGACATACCAAGGATCCGTACAGGGAAAAGTTGCGAGACGTTATCGAAATACGTGTCGACTCGTACTCCAAGAGTATTGTCAAGGCGTCGTCAGGACTGATGCATTTGGCGAGGGAGATGTATCGCGACGTGACGGACATGGAAATGGTCGAGATTCCAGACGAGTTCTTCGACAAGGCCTTTATTCGTCACGTGATGCATGGCACAGAGGAAGCGCGGAAGGAAAAATGAGCTAGAGCATGCCCACCACGAAAACTTCGCGGAATTCTGCTTCGAGAGTAATCGATACAGCGGTGACGGAAATATTTTCACATACGGGGTAATGAAGTACATTACGAACCTGAAGAACCATTTGACAGAGAACCTCGAACGTTTTATGATACGCGCCGTAGTTGCACTCTACCCGGGCCTCTCTCGCAACGGAAAATGGGCGATTATCAATGGCATCAAGAACGATCGATAGTATGAAGATGAGGTCGAATTCGTCGACAAGAAGGCGTCACGCAGGAGCACGAATGAGGATTCCGTCATCCGCGCGGTTATACAAGAGCACCGTGCGGTACTGGGGTTGGCGAATCCAACAGACAAGATATCAGAGTTGAAAAAAGATAAGGAAAGATACTATCGCCTCGTCCTGCGCTATTTCGTGTTTCTGGATCGAGAGCTCGAACGCAAGGCGGAAATGAAGCTGAATGTAGAGACAAATGAAGAGTGGGAGAGACGGAAGGCTTTCCTAATGAGTAAGTGCCTCAGCGTCGTTCCGTTATGCAATATCCAGTCACATTTCGTGATTATCGACTCCACAGTCCTTCATGGCATAATGAGGGACATCAGTCCGGTGTTCAATGTTAGCAGGGAGGACTTCACCGGCGAAAATCGGGAGACGTACTTGATGAGTATCTTCGATTTCAAACGTATCAAAGTCAGCAGGCAAAAGTTGTTCACTAGGATAATCGAAACCGATGGAGTAGCCATGTGTGTACACGATCGGCGGTTGAAGAAAGATCGTCCAGTTCCGCCCTCGGCTGCGCCCATCACGAAGGATGAAGAAAAGGAACAGGCGGATCCTGTGACGCAGGAGGTGCAGGACAACGACTTTGTTGTTTGCGCGGACCCTGGGAATACGAATATCATAACCATTGCAGCACCGAAGCGTGCAGAAGATGGTACTGACGGCAACTTGCGTCAGAAAGACATGCGTCTTTTGAGGTTCTCGAGAGCGAGATACTATCGAGAATCCGGTATAATGAATGCGAGGAAGAGAATTGCTGCATGGAATTCAGGAATGAAGGATCACCTGGAAGCTTTGAGCGAGGTGACGAGCCGAGGAGCGGACTTTGAAGCTTTTCGGAAATTCATGGAAGTTCGCATTGCGCATTGGGATGCGCTATGGGAGGAGTATACCAAGCCCCGGTGGGCTCGTTTGCGAATGAATCTATACGGTGGGAAGCAGCGGGCGTTCGCGAATTTTTTCAATGAGTTGAGTGCCCTCAAGGAGGATGAAAGTCAGAGGCCCGTAGTAGCATACGGAGCAGGGCGCTGGAAGACCCAAAAAGGGACTACTCCAGCTCCAAAGACGAGGGTGTACAAGGAGTGTGCACGGCGTTTTGTTACATTACCTGTAGATGAGTTCCGAACGTCCCATACACACCACGAGCTGGATTGTACACTTCAGAGGGTCGAAATGGAAAAGTGCCAGAGGAGCACTGAGGAAATACCAAAGTACGGTGCGCTGACGGAGGAGCAAATGTAAAGGAGGGCGAAAGTTCGTGGACTACTCGCACTGGTGAGTACAACTCCCAACGGCACGAAACGTATGGAGTTTGTGCATCGTGACTTACATGCCGCTATCAATATCAGGAAATGTGCGGTGCTGGAGAAAAGACCTCCAGAGTAGACACGAGAGAGTTTTGTGGGACACCCTCTCAAAGTGGAACTATATGAGAAGAAGTTGAAACCAGTAGTAGGTGGCCGGTCCAAAACGACGGGGAGGCCTCTGCACGTCAACTGGAGACTTCTTGTCTAGGGCGCGGTTGCTGCCACTACTGGACACCGCTGGCGTCGTTCGACTTTCGATCGGTGCGCAATCGCGGCAGCGTCTCGACAGTCGCGATGCATCGCGTGCCTTCGATTCGAGGATGCCCGGTACCTGACCGGAGAGCACCATAGCAAAACGTTTCGACTGTTTATTCACCTTCCAGGCGTCTGGGTTTGTTTGTGTTTGCGATAAATCTAGTGCGAAAAAATAAACATGTCACCACAGGATACTTGCTGTCCGCCTGATAGCTGGCCCGCGCTCAAGGTCGACTACAAACCAAAGGGTAAGCTAGAGGATATCGGGAAAGGCCTGAAGGCGTACGTCGTTGGCAACGGGCCGCGAGCGGTTATCGCACTGAACGATGTATTCGGGATTGAAAGTGGACATTCAAAGGAAATTTGTGATGCAATTGCGGACAAGGGTTTCACTGTGGTCTTCCCGGACGTATTTCGGGGGAAACCGCTGCAAGTCAGCGATATGAGCAAGCTATTCGACGAGCTCCCTGGCTGGGCGAAGCAGTTCGACTACGAGCCGGCTTTGCGTAAGGATGTGGTCGAGGTTATCTTGCCTTATCTCCACGATAAGCTTGGGTTCAAGAGCAACGACCAGATCGCGCTCGCAGGGTTTTGCTGGGGCGCGTTCATGTTATTCCACCTGGCAGGCGATACGAAGCTTCCCGGTGGGCCGTTTGCCTGCGGTGTCTCGTTCCATCCCAGTGTCCAGATTGAGGGCGTCTTTCAGCGGGATCCGCTGCAATTGATCGATCGGGCAACTTGCCCGCAGCTTCTGCTTCCCTCTGCAGGCGAGCCAGATTATATGAAGGAGGAAGGGGACGCGATCAAGAAGCTTCGAGCGAAGCCTTTCGGAGCTAGCTGCGGGGTGAAGACTTTCCCGAGCATGCAGCACGGCTGGGTGAACCGTGGAGACCGGAATGATCCGCAGGTTGTGAAGGAGGCTCAGGAAGCCCTTCAACTTGCAGTTGATTTCATGATGCGACACACGAAGCCGAAAGCATGAGCTAGAAACACACGACGTATGAGCGGCTTCGTCGTGGGCCAACTGCATGAGCTGGATGACGACTTTGCAGATGCAAATTGAGTCTCTCTCTCTATAGGACCTGTATTTGCCACGGTGTAAAGGACAGTTGCATGAAATCTCGAGTCGCACCGATAAGCACATCGCAAATCCATTCGGTTTCTTGGGATGTAGCGTTGTTCAGACGGTCCAGGGAGCCTCGGAAGCGCGACGGAGCTCGCTACCCTGGCGAGCATCCATCATGCCGCATCGGATTCTCCGAGTTCCACGAGGCCCAGCCCAGACTTCCCTTCGGAGATAATGGTCCGTTCATGCGATTCACAGGCTGCAGAGCCTGTCGTGAGCGCCCGAAACGACGCCCGTTGCGTCAATATGATCGTTGTACGGATAGAGAGTGACTTTGCCGTACCCTGGTGGGCGTCGGCTCGATGAATCCACCTGTTGCGGATGCACTGTCGATCGATAGGCACTTGGCCAGTCATTCGATCTGGAGCGTCCCGTAGGCGTTGCATACAGGCTTCGTACTCGCGTGCAGTGCACTTGATCCGCAACCGTCTCCATCCGAGTGCAGGGGCCTGCATATGTGGTCTGGTACCGAATTGCAGAGCGCTTTCAAGAACGCATATTATAAAAGGCGCTGGTAGAGGCGCAGGCTCTTCGCTTTCTGCGATAAAACATAAGCACTCTACTGGTCTACTAGAGACAGCGTTTGAACGTCTACGCACTCGGAAGAGGCGCAACGTTGCTGGATACGAGCGTATACGTGATGGTCCACCTTTACAGTGTGGTGCGGGACACGCTGCCTTTGAAGGCGTTCGACGAAAGTAGCAAAGGTGTTGCCTTCGCTCTGGCTCTGCTGGGTTTCGCTATCGTCGCGTGCTCTTTGCTCTACTGGATCTGGTTTTGGCGGTTACAGCGGTACTATGAGGACGTTGCTCGTGCATACTTGATTCGAGCCAACGCCGAGGGCAAGCTGGGAGCAACGCACCTGCGCCGCCAGAGCCTGCGGCTCCTCAGCTACAACGTTTTCGTGCGACCCCCCGGCATATCGGCTCGAGGTAACGATTTCAAGGATGAGCGTCTCGCCCGCTTGCTTGCGCAGCTTGTTCGCCTCGACGTGGATGTCGTTGCGCTGCAGGAGCTCTTCCGCTTTGGTTCGCCTCGACAGCGAGCGTTCGTCTGGGCGGCGTGTCGTCTCGGCGGCTACCGGTACAGCGCAGCCCTGCCGTATCCACCACGAGGCTGGCACTGGCCTCCGCGAATACTGGACGGAGGCGTGACTGTCCTCAGCCGGCTGCCAGTGGAACGAGTCGCGTTCACGACGTATCGCTCGGCCCACTGGCATTATATCGATTGCCTGGTAGCAAAGGGCGTGCTTTGTGTCCATCTTCGAATGCCGTTTCATGAACCTAGTACCGGGGCAGTGCATCCCGGAAAAGTAGCACTATTCGCGACGCACGCACAAGCAGGAAACGCATCATATCCAGGCATCCGTGTGATTCGGCGGAAACAACTCCAACAACTCGCAAGGTTCGTTCAGGAGGAGGAGGCCGGAGAAGGCATATTACCCGCGATCATCTGCGGTGATTTGAACCTGAACGGCATGGATGGTCATCTAGCGGATCGAGACTCGTCGGAGTACACCGAGATGATGTCCATCCTGAATGGCGATGCCGATGCGTCAGCGAAACCGGTACGTGTTTTTCGATTTCGCGACCTGGTAAAAGAGGCCAATGATCATCGCCATCCTGTGACTGTAGATGCGGTTACCGCAGAGGGAACACCTCGAGAGCCTCTTCTGATACCAGCAAAAGCGCGGAAACAGCCGAAACGACTTGATTATATTCTGTGTGACCCAGGGCCGAGAGTGAGCTGTCGCGTGCTGGCGGCCCGAGTCGAGCCGTTTATCCTGGATTCCTGGGATACAGCGCCGTTTCGACAATTGTCCGATCATGATGCGATTTTCGTGGAAATGGAATTCACCGAATCGTAGAAGCGTCTGGTTGAAAGCAGCGCCTCTGTCGTGCGGCGTCTGGCCGGTCGGTACGAACTTGTTTCGTTACATGCCACCGGCCTCTGAAAGAAACGCTAATGCATGTCGTGAATGCTCCGAGCCCGACTATATTTGTTGCGTTTCGCATGAGGTTGCATGATTCTTCCCTGCGGGCCGGCTTCGGTGGCATCATTTCCTTTTGCGGAACGCAGACCTGCGGTGATCTGAACAGCAATCTCGGGACGAACTGTACCATTGCTTGCATCCATTTTTCTCACAGGTATTGGACGACTGGAGTATATCGTGTAGATAGGAGAAAGGTTGCAGAATGGATTTATGCTTGAAGCGCTAGCCCGCGAACAATAGTCTACTTGATCACTTCAGGTTTTCTACAGTACACAGTTAGATGGACTGTCATTCTCGAGGTCGGTATTCTGAACGTCACGCTCCCGAATCTCAACATGACAAACGCTGTCTGCACCTACGACTGGCTCCTCGCTGATCACTTCCATGCCACATGTCCTCTAAGAAATACTGCCGAATATGCCAAAGGATGTGTTGGGCGCGTGCCACTCTTACGAACAGTGATGAAGAGACGCGGATGGACAACTGAACAAGCATGCTTGTATGGCAGACTGTCGCGCATTGCGCAACACACTACCGAATCGAAGTGAAGCACGAAAGCGTATGATAGTTGGGGCAAAAGTTCGTCTCATTGTATGAGACTTGATTCGGTCAACATGCTCGCCCTGTATATATGTGCCCAAAGGGGCAAACCGCTGTTCTTACAGAAGAAACATGCGAGGATGACCACAACATCAGCGCTAGCGGCGATGCTGTCGATTAATCGCCTACTTACCGGCAAACGCACAGGATCGTTCAACATTTCATCCGTCACCGAAGCATACCTTGGTTTCTTTTTCGTGCTTTCCTGAATACTGCTCTTAGGAAACGCCGCTGTCCATCATGGAACACAAGTCAAGTCGTACGCGACTGAGATTATTGACGTTGTGCTACTCGTCGTGACAGTCTATTTTCGCTCGTTCAATCGCGTCGAAGTTGTATTTTTGGTCGTCAAACACCATTTTTTACCCTGTAAGTTCAAGAATAGAGTCGTTTCCATCCCCACGGCACCAAATTTCTGTGCCATATCCTCCACTGACGTCTCGCTGCCTACCGTAACCAGCTCCGAACTGCGGTCGTGCTTCTCTGCTAGTGCGCTGGACAGATCAAAGACGCTCGCTTCGGTCTATGGGCGTGCTCGGGACGGAGCAGTTGAATACAAGGTCCCTGATGAGCAGTAGATACATTCATCGAGAAGGTGAGCTTCCGAGCCACCGTCCACCCCATGCTTCTGAATCTCAAGAACGAATTGTCTGTAGCGTGTAGCGACCAAACTTATGCCTCGCTACCAAGAAAACGAGAATGGAAAGATTCCAACAGACAACGAAGTGCAAGATGCTTTCGAAAAGGGACGGCAACGTACATGAAGAAAAGCCTGTTGGGGCGGAAGGATTTGCCTCAAGCAGTTGCCACGAAATTCGTTCTATCACACATCTGCCAGGAGAATCTACGAAAAATTGAGGCACGTGACACCATGAAGAATCGCCTGGCTGCTCACTCGTACAAAGCTCGTCTGGCTTTTCTAGCTCTAACGCATCACGTAAAGCAAGTATACATAGGAGTTCTGGGCGCAAGGCTACTACTTAGCCGCATTTCTCCGGAATTATTTGAGAAAACGTTCATGCGATGATACAGCAGATGCATGGAACAGAGGATGCAAGACAACCTGATCGTAAGATACGAAATGTGCACACCTAAGCTTCCCAGCATACCGTGACACGTTGCCAGGCAGCGTCGGCGATCGCTGCGATGACTGCCATCCGAGCCCAGGACTCTATTCCGTGTAAACAGCAGAGACGTGAGCATCGAGCAGCATATCGTATGAGAAATATATCATGCTGCCGTCGAATGCCGTTTCGCTGATAGCCGGAGCGATCGGTGGTGGAAACATCTTTCGAACGGAATCCATCATTGAATGGTAGAAGTTCTGGGAACTTTCCTAATGGGTTCGCGAACAAGTCCTCAAGAGACGACGTTGGGCATTTTTCCTCGTCAGTCCAGCGGTCTGCGTCGCTTCGCCCACAACTTGCGACCGAAAGACCGAAAAATGAAGCATGCGAGGTTTGAGCATGCTACCTGTAAGGGAACGAGAAGATTCCAGACTCGTGCGTATGCAGTGGATAATGGTATCGGTGCAATGACCAACCCGTGTTCGAAGGCGTCGCGAATCATCTTGATGACGATGACGCAGCAAAGTCCAGCGGTACAGTGTCGAACGAGCCACTCCCTAGAGACTTCGGAGATTCCTGAAATCCGCATATGCATTCGTAAGCTCTTGTTGCTGTGCTTCGCATACCCATGCCGCACAGCTATACAAGTTCGGAGACTATCGAAAAGCAGGAACATATCGGGTAATTGAGCGTTCCACTCTAATCCGATACATTTCCAGCGCACCTAGCTACAGGAACGCTTTTCCACCACAACAGCGGCGATGTTTGTACGAATCCTGCACTCGTGTGCGATCCAGGAGCGACACCGAAATCGTGCGCTCGGAGCAAGGCCTCGGAGGAGAATCATCCCTGCCAGAGATCCGTGACGCTGCTCCCTACCGAACAAGACGTAGCAGTTCGCGTCATGTCCGGAATGCTGTAGCAAGTATCGCGATGATCGCTTCCTACGGTTTGTTGCAGTGCATTCAGGTTCAAGGAAGCTCAGCACGCATCCTCAAGGTTCACTTCAAGCGTGCATGTCACATGTCATCGTATGTGAGGCAACGCTCAGTACGCAGCCGAAAGCTCAAGAACAGCCATCCAAGCAGGCATTGCTCAACGGGCGACAACAGACTCCAATGCATTTCACGGGGTTCCGTTCTTGGACGCTTCGGTGCAGGGATATGGACGCAGTCAAGGCTAACGCAACACCTGTCATCTGTCGGACTCATTGCCGTCACCGTAGAGCTCACAGCCTCTGTTCTCATGGCGCAACCAATGAGCGCGACCGCTCTGGGCCAGTAGACGTGAAAACGCTCCTGAGAAGCGCAGGATCTGCGGATGAAGTCATTGATGAATCATACACGCCGTATCAACCATGGTTTGCGATAGTGTCGTTTGCCGTGAGGTCACCATGACATGAAGTGTCTTCTCACTGCGTTTATGTGAGCGAACAAACTGTTCGAGTGCTTCATCCTTGCGGTAGTCGCAGCCGGCTCCAAGATACCTGCAGAGCGACCTCCATCCGTTACGTGCTTGTGCGCGCTGTGATTCTCAGCGCAAAAACACCATCGACAAGAAAGCCACCTCAGTCAGTTCGAAGGAAACGATACGGAACGCTCGGCGACGCAGAACTCGTTCCGTGCCCGGCATGCGGAACGCATCCGCTGATCAACGTGTTGGCTGGGCTCCAGCCGGTTCTGTGATGCGGGATGGAGTGTGCCGTTCGGGCGGCACTTGAATGCGCTCCAATCCAGCGAGAAACGGTCGAAGCACTTGCGGAATCGTAACCGAACCGTCTTTTTCCTGAAAGTTTTCCAGAATAGACACAATCATCCGAGGCACTGCGCAGGCAGTCGCGTTGAGTGTATGCACGAAGCGCAGTTTTTCCGAAACCTGCTCTCTGTATCGGATATTCAGACGCCGGGCCTGGTAGTCGGTGCAGTTGCTTGCACTGCTGATTTCGCCAAAGGCGTTGCGACCCGGCATCCAGGCCTCAATATCAAATTTGCGATAGGCCGGGTTTCCCAGTTCCCGAGTCGGCATGTCGAGCACCCGATAATGGAGACCAAGTGCATCGAAAAGCTCCTCCTCGATAGATCGAAGCTCCTGATGAACTCGATCGCTTTCCTCTGGTCTTGAAAGCACGAACATTTCCACTTTGGTGAATTGATGGACTCGATACAGACCGCGCGTCTCGGTGCCGGCAGCACCGGCTTCACGACGGAAACAGTGACTGACGGCTGCCATCTTGATCGGAAGCTGCGTCTCGTCGAGTATCTCGTTCGCATAATATCCCCCAAGCGGTATTTCCGCTGTGCCCGCCAGGCATAACGAGGTATCTGCCACCGAATATACTTGAGACGCTTCGCCGCGGGGCTGGAATCCGCAACCCCAAACCGTTTCCTCGCGCACAAGGTCGGGTGCGATCAGAGGTATGAAACCGTGCTTACCGGTAAGGTGCTGCATTGCCCAGTTCACCAACGCCAGCTCGAGCATTGCCCCTGCATTGCGAAGAAAATAGAAGCGCGCCCCAGCTACTTTGGCGGCGGCCTCGAAATCCACTATATCAAGTCGCTGCGCCAACTCCACATGGTCTTTCGGCGAAAAGTCTGTAAAATCACGAGGCTTGCCCGCCATTCTCAAGAGTCGGGCTTGATCCTCGCCGCCTACAGGAGCATCAGGATGGGTCCGGTTGGGTATCCGTACTGCTTCTGCATAGAGTTGTTGCTCGGTCTCGGCAAGTTCAGCCTCAAGCGCAGTCACTCGCTCTTTCAACTGCTTACCAAGTGCGATACACTCGGAGCGCTCCTCAGGCGAGAGCTTCTGCATATTCTTCATGCGGGCTGCCACCTCATTGCGCTGTTTTCGGACTTGATCCACCTCCGCCGTAAGCGCGCAGAAACGCTCATACAGCTGCACTACAAGGGTGGCGTTGACGTCGACTCCGCGCCGCTGGATATTCTCCTGGACCTGCGCCAAGTGATCTCGTACGTACCGAAGGTCGACCGGTGGCGGCGTGCCAGACACTCGCGTCAGCATCATGTTTGTTGGAGTAGCGCAACGGCTATCAGAATGTCGACAACGAAACGCACTGGGTCGGAAACTGGTGCCGTCACCGAGCCAGCCTCGCATTCGGTACGGACGCGTTGCCCGTGCCTCCGCAATGGACCCGGCAACTGCTGGATAGCCAGTACGAAGCACTCGCAACCAGTTCCCTGCTGATTGGATCCATCGCATTCTCTTTCTTAAACCTATCGAATGTACGAAGGATGTGAGCGATCTTTCCTCGCCTCCACGAGCAGGTTCCATGGCTCACCACCCAGCGCTACAGCTTCTGGTGCACTTCAACAGCTTCTGGTGCACTTCAACAGCTTCTGGTGCGAAGCGCAAGCACGAAGGGCGCTTGTACTGAGCGTTCGCCGGCGATGATCCGGGGCGCCGGCACGCCGCATGAAGAGGTGCTCGGGTGGATCGCGGGATACTGCACCTATGGCTGGAGTGGGGATCTGACGCCCGTGAAAGAAATTGGACCTGCATAACCACCCAGACGTTATAGATGAGGACAACGATACATGTTTGATGGCCATGGAGGGTGAATATGTATGTATTTACGCGCAGAGGCCTCGCAGCCTTTTTTGACTGGCCGCCTGCGATCAGTTTCAGCTTCTCGTTGTATCCGATGAGCCTGAGAGGCTGCCCAACCAAGTCACATCGCGTCAGCTCTTGGGGTATCGTTTTCAGCACCGCACATAGCCTGATATTGAGTACAGCGTTAAAATCCCGGTTCACGAACATCTCGCGTTTATAGCCTCTGTTAGAACGCGCCATTGCAAAGAAAGCTGGAACTCGTGCCCTCATTGCCATTTGGTGCTCAGTCAGCTCTCTGTAATTTTCTATCGCACAAGCGATCCACTGGCGTGTCTCTATGCCGGCCGTCTGAAGTGCATATGCCCGCTCGTCCCAGAGATTTTTTAATCTTTGAAAGCGGCCGCACTTGTACACACCCATAGGTGAGGAACTTCTCGGAAAGACAAGGATTTACGCAGGATAGACGAAAGATGCTTCGGTGCTACCGTGGTGGAAGCTTTTGCGATTCGCCCATCGGAGCTATTATGATATGTGTCATGATAGAAAACGCTCCTTCTATAGATGTGGACCTCGGAGCCTAAGGAGGAATGAAAAGCAGCTCTGTCCCCGATAGAATCAGCAAAAGCTCGAAAGGGAATGTTGAAAGGCCACGGTGTCCAATAGATGGACGTCGCAAGACGTCAGAGAACAATCTTCCATGATTCGACGAGTTGGGAGCTAATGTATACGCCTTCTCTACGAGAGAAACTGAGGCCGACAAATGCATCTACCAAAGTTCGAACAGATGATGATGTCGGTGCTCTCTTCGAGTTCGTTGTACGTACAAAGAACTCCGTCTCTGCAAATACCCGTATACGCTTCGACCGTCTCATCCGAGGGAAGTATGATCGACTGAAAAAAAACGACCGACGTCCTTGTGCTTCATGCAGATCGCAACGTTCCAGGAACACTAGAGTTGCGATTTCGATGGACCATGACCGGGTATGAACCAGGACTCTTTTTATGCGACTGTATCCGAGTGCTTTCAGGGCTGCACGAACAAGATCTTGAGAATCAGAAATGCCACTGCTGGCTATGATCATCGCTTTCGCTTTTCTTACGATGATCAAGGGGTCGTTTTCTACCATTGACCGCAAGCACCTTCAAGAATATCAGAGTTTGTCCCAGAGAGCATATCCTTCCTTCTTTCAGTGTCCCTCTATCGTCAGAATACAATGGTATGCCTGACATGAAAGATGAATGCAGTCCTGCGCTGCACTGCTCAGTAAAGAATATATATGTATCATACAGGCAATTCGACTAGGATCTAAACCGATACATCGCATTTTTTGTTTTCGATCTCCTGCGACACACCAAATCGGGGATGAAACACTTTTGACTTGAAAGACGCTACGAGGCCTTGAGTTTTAAACTAGCGTGGTCTGCATACACATCAAAGAGCATTTCCCGATTTCTCATTTCTTGACGAAGGTTATCGCGCCTTGCATTCGTAGTATTCGACCCGCACTTGAAGTACCTACCGGGCAGGTTTGAAGTCCAACGGATGCGACATACTGCGTCCCGACTTTGCTCTAGGCAAGCCTGAGTGGGACCGGACTCGCTTCAGCGGCTCCCTTAAACAGCCTCTCGCATTCCAAAGGCCGGACTTGTTCCTTCGCTGAGGCGCTGGAACACATCTCCCGTACCGTGCAAACTTTAAAATGGAAAAAAATGCTACGCTCCACGTCTTGCGACCCGAAACTGCGTCGTCTCCGCAGTGCGTTGGGCAGGCGTTGCGCCCAGAGAGATGCACTGACTTTCGTTAAACTCCAGCCGCATCTCGAAAATACAAGAACCGATACTCGCCGTGTCTGTCACTTGGTGGCAGTTTATGCGCCCAAGTAACGAGGAACCGACAACGATGCGGTTCACTGAGGTCTAACCTGCAAGCACCAACGCACATATCGAAAGCCGCATGTGCGGCAGTGCAAGGCCGGAGGCGCTTCAACCCTGCCCCAGCTGATACTTTTTGACGCCTTCATCACAGCGCATGAAACGCTGAGCTTGCCTTTATCGCACCTGGACGCTAAGAATGTCCTATTCCTCGAACAACTTCAAACAGCGCAGCGCTGGACCAGGAACGCTCATGATAGGAAACTCTGGATGACGGCGTCGACAGCACTCGGGTCCGCAAGGGTGCTCAGGTCGCCGAGAACGCTGCGGTCCAAGTCCCGACCCTGTTCGGAGATTTTTCGCAGAATTCGCCTCATGATCTTTCCACTGCGAGTTTTGGGCAGTGCTGGCGTCCAGATGATGCGCTCTGGTGCGGCAAAGGCGCCAATCTCTTTGCGACACGTCTGCACAAGTTCGTTGCGCAGTGTATCGCTCGGTGTATAGCCATCAGCCAAGATAACGAAGCACGCAATACATTCGCCCTTGATCTCGTGCGGCATACCAACAACTGCTGCCTCAGCAACTGCGGGATGCCGTACCAGTGCGCTTTCCACCTCTGCGGTGCCGATTCGATGTCCGCTCACATTAATGACATCGTCGACTCGTCCAGTGATCCAGATATATCCATCACCGTCGCGGCGGCAGCCATCGCCAGTCATGTAATAGCCGGGAAACGGTTTGAAGTAGCCGTTCTCGAAGCGCGCTTGGGCTCCGAATATCGTGCGCAGGCACGAGGGCCACGGATCACGGATGCAGAGATATCCCTCACTTTCTTGGCCGGGTACAAAGGGGATCTCCTTGCCCCGGTCATCAAGCACCGCCAATCGAATACCGAAAAACGGTACACCTGCTGATCCAGGTTTTTGTGGAAAGCCACGAACTGGAGGCGAGATCACAACGTGTGCGCCAGTCTCTGTCTGCCAGTAGGTGTCGACAACATTGCAACGACTGTCGCCGACCACCTGATGGTACCACTCCCAGACCTGCGGGTTAATGGGTTCCCCAACGGTGGCCAGGATCTTGAGGGACGTCCGTTTGTATCTTTTGACGTACTCGTCGCCGGCCTTTTTCAGGGAACGTATCGCAGTTGGCGCCGTGTACAAGTGCGTCACCTGATATTTGTCGACAATGGCCCAGAGTCGCCCGGGATCCGGCCATGTCGGGACACCCTCGAAAAGCACCTGGGTCGCAGCATTGAGCATGGGTCCGTACACTACGTAACTGTGGCCCGTGATCCACCCGCAATCAGCGGTGCAAAAGTACACATCACCGGGCTGGTAATTGAACGAGTACTTGAATGTGAGCGCGGCATTAACCATGTAGCCGCCCGTGGTATGCAGGACACCCTTGGGTGTCCCAGTGCTGCCCGAAGTGTACAGAAGAAAGAGCGGATCTTCGGCTTTCATCCACTCAATGGCATCATCAGGTCCAGAGACAGCCTCTTCCATGGCAACGCGAAGGTCAACATCGCGTCCGGCCTGCATCGTCAAGTTTGGTAGCATCGATTCACCCAAACGCCGCAGCACCAACTGGCAAGAAACGTGGAAACTGGGATCCCTCGTTTGGCATATTTCGATCGCTTCATCGACCGTCGCTTTCAGTTCGATTCGTTTCGGGCCACGTCTGACGCCATCACAAGAGAGGATCACCGCCGATCTGGCATCGAGAAGCCGCCCTGCAAGCGCCTCAGCGGAGAAGCCCCCAAACACTACATTGTGAACGGCTCCAATACGCGCACATGCCAACATCGCGGCTGGTAGCTCGGGCACCATTGGCATGTAGATCGTAACGGTATCCCCGCGCCGCACACCCTGTCGACGCAGCACTCGAGCGATCCGTTTCACCATATCTAGCAGCTCGGCATAGGTTATCGCACGATGTGTATCCATGTCGTCCATATCGTTTGCCTCACAGTAGAGCGCAACCCTATTGCCTAGCCCTTGTTCAACATGGCGGTCAAGCGCGTTGTAGCAGATATTAGTCTCTGCTCGGAAAAACCATTCGACTTGAATGGGTCCTTGGCGCACGTCAAAGTTATAGCGGTAGACGCTGTCTGGTGTGATTGCATTAGGGTCCCGCCAATAGAAGTTATTCCTCGCCATTTCTAACCAAAACCCAGTAGGGTCACGTAAGGAACGCGTGTACATTTCGCAGTAAGTCTCATAGTCAGGAATATGGAACGCAGAATTGCGCAGGTACTCTGGCGACGCCGAAACGCCGCTAGCACGCAGCGTCGACGCCAACGCAGCGTCAACTTCCTGGGGCGGCATCAGCGACGTTGTGGCTCGCGACCTCTCCACCCTGTGTGCACACGCCCGTAGTTCTCGAATTATGCCCCGCTGCCGATGCACAGTTCTGAATCTGAGCACTCGCTGGTTGCAGGGGAAGCAACGCCGCTGCTTCCCAGGAACGTCAAAGCCCCGAGCGCGAACTTGAACTGGGAGCTGGACAAGGCCAACGAATGCTGCCTGAATGAGTCCGGTACTAGGCATGCAGTTGCTCGCAGAGGGTATGCTCTCGGCACGGGTTGCTTTGAAAACCAGCGCTCGCTGTCGTGCGATAAGGGTACGCACCGGAGAGTAAACGCTTGGAATGGGTAAGTTTAGAATGGATACGCTTTCGCGACAAAGGCGCAGGTGCGTTATCAGGTCGCCGGCGTATGCGCAGGGCAGCTACGGACAGCGCGTGGTCGCTTCGCGGCGTCGGGGTACCGAGATCGATGTCCTTAAAGTGCAGTTATGTACAGAAACATCCGTTGGGCTATAATTATACAACTATATCCTATTTGTTTCCGTTCGTGTTCGCACAGGCACTCAGTGCCCGGCACGCACCGCGAACGACTGGAGCACTGTCGCGCACAGCTCTGATGCTGGCAAAGATAGCTCGCGATACGCCGCATTATTTCTACAAAGCAGTCATTCTGTGGACACTACGACAATACACCGCCTGTATCGTTATCGGTATCCTGAACATCGTGCGCCCGCACCAAAACACGTTCAACAATCTCTACGCAACTGCCTACCCGTCAAGCCATTCCAGCTTATGCCTTCTTGAAGGAATGCCGCGCAACAGGCGCCAGCATCTGAGGTTTGCGTACCGTTGCATCGCACGACGACAACGAGACTTTGAGGGTCAGCGCAGAAGGCAGGTTTCTGTGCGAGACCGTCGCGCTGCCCACATGACGCCGTCAATGGCGTCCCTCAAGGAGCATACATATCCCAGAAGCGACAGGAGTTCACCTCGCTCGATTCCAGTCCACGACGGGAGCACTGCTTGGCCTGTATGCAGGCAACCAAAACGTGGCAATCCGCTGTTCGCAAGGAAGCGACATGCGCGTACGACAAAAAGAACAGCACCAACAACAACAGCGGCAGCGGCAGCAGCAGCCCAGGAGCCGATGCTGGCGAGCGGTCGCCTGCAAACCGCCACACAGACGGCGTCGTTCCTCACCTCATCCTGCGTTGAAACACTTCGTGGCTTCTCCATCGCGCTTGCCGATGCCCTGTCCTTGGACAGCGCCGCCTAGCATAGCACGGGAGAAGCAACGGCGTACGCATCTGGGATTCGTGTTCAGCTGCTCTTTGTAGCAGTCTGTTTTCCGCGGCCTCATCCAGCGGCATGCGGCCTGTCTCTGCGTCGCCAACAACCGTTTCTACGCCCACGGACACGTTTCGAAAACACGACTCGCTCGCGTCCCCGGCACCGAGACAAGCCGGACGCCGTGAGCGATAGCGTAGCACCGTCCCCGAGAGACTCTCGCCTCCTTGATGGACGTCGCGTCCGAATGGTCGCTGAACCGTGATGCCTGGCTTCCCGGCATCTCGCGCTACTCCGTTTCCGTGAATAGCGCCGGGCAGCGCATACCAGACTGCCTCCGGGAACGTGAGCGCCCCCCGCTCCCTCAACAGTCTAGTGGATATGGTCCATGGTTACGAGACCAGGACCCATGAGGGTACCCGCTGAGACACTCTTTCTCGCGTCTGGCCTTCCTGGTGCGCGATGCCCGGTCTCTGTACGCAGCAACCAGGACACATTCGTACTGCTCCGCAGCGGGCATCGGCCGAGCTCGTCCAAGCTCTTTCGCCTACGCGCTCGGAGCCCAAAGACGTTTACAGCGACCACGGACACTGACCGAATATCACTTTGGATGCGCTCTGTGAGACCCAGGCCTGCGTCTCGAAACAGGACTCGATTTACGCCCATAGAGATAGATGAAGAGCAAGTATTCAGGGCGGGCGTGGATCCCGAGTTCGAGTGCGTCACGACCGCCGCCGTGCCTCCAGCCCAGTAGGGCAGAGCCAGCGATCAGCACCGCGAGCAGGTGTCGCTGCTCAGCTTGCTCCACGACTCGGTACCAGCGGGCGTCGTGCACCACACACACACCAGGAGGCGTACCAGCAGGTGCAGTGACTACCTCAGGAGCTATCTCGGCAATCAAAGCATCCTATCGAGCAGCGGCGGATGCTTCGTGCAGTGCACTCAGAGCGCCTATACGAGCGTCCGAATGCAGCACGCGGACGCTTTTCGACACAGGTACATGACACCGTGCTGCTGTCGCCAATGGCATCGATTGTGCGGAGCCAAGGAGCGTACATCCACACCGCCTAGTTCGGTGCGTCGGAAAAGGGAATCATCGACGAGGCGCGCGGTATGCCTGAAACCTCTGGTACGGGGTGTGCTTTTGGAGCACACGGGCTGCACTCGTGCTCCTTCGATGCGAGCGTGCGACAGGCACAAGAATCGATTCCGTACAGATCCCGTCGACGAATGCACGACAACATACAAGTATCACGAACTGGGGTTCAGCCTAATCCAGTTCGAGAAGAAAAAGAGCATGAAACAGAGATCAATGCACGGGATGGTGTACGGGACGCCAAACGAACGTCAGCTGGCGACAGCGTCGAAGTTCGGTGACCTCGTAGAGCCTGAAACAGAGACCAATGCACGGGATGGTGTACGGGACGCCAAACGAACGTCAGATGGCGACAGCGTGTAAGGTCGGTGACCTCGTTTGGTGCGAATGTGCCAGCACCTAGGCGCCCAGGCTCTTTCCATACTGCGACTTGAGCCGCTCGATCAACACGCGGAAGCGAGTCTTGGTTTGAGTCGAGCGAGCTTTCGACGCAGTCGTTCAGTACTCAGTATCGGTGCGCTGCTGAAACGCTGATGACGCTCGATGGAAAACTCAGTGGTCAGCAGAGAGGGAGTTGGATTCCAGACTGGAGCAAGGCACTGGTATGGTGCGGTTGGGAAATCCCGCAATGCGAGAGCGGCTTGGGTATGCTTTGAAGACGATGTTCTTTGCCAACAAGCGAACGATAATGATGCTCCGTTATTCGATGTTCGTTCGCATCAGTACACCATGATTCGCGAGACAGACTCGCACCACCAGCGCATCCAGTCCGCCCAGCACCTGACCATGGGCAGCAAGGTACGTCATGTGGACTCACATTCACAAGAAAAATGAGGATGCTGTCATGTCAACCGCGGGCGATCGCGTTGCCAGTGAACTTGGGCTAAACTCTCCCATTATGAAGATTGCGGTTCGAAGCAAGCGTTTCGGGGATGGGATACCGGCGTGATGCCACGCCTAGGCGCGATACGGTAGCGATGAGACAAACCGATGCTCGCATACACAGCAACGGCACCAGTCAAAGGCAATACCTTTTCGACAGCCCCCGTCCGATCGCTCGTCGCACAGAGAACCTAGACGCTCTGATGTACGCTAAAACGAATGCGCATATCTACAGCAATGCATGGTGTACGCTCCCAAAGCCTGTTGCAGCTCGGCAGGTATAGCCTGCCTGACATGTATGTAGCGGAATCGATACTCCACGAGCTTGTCCACATGTCATGCTTGCCCGGACAGCTGGACGAGCTGAACAGGCGTGGAAATGAGCGCTTTATCCATGAACCTGCATCACTACCGTTCCAACTTCCGCATTAGATGATGCACATGGAATGCTCTTTCAACATATGCGTGGAGGAAAACGTGTGGAGTCACTGCTCCGCCGCCTCGCTCGCTATCTATCCAGGGGCGCTGCTATTGCTGGCTTGCTTCTCTGTTGCCTCTGGGTGACTTCGTACCTGGTGCGCTCGCCTAGCACCGGGCTGCGTGTTCCCGACGCGAATGACGGTCGCGCAGGTGCTGGAGCAGCTGCGCTCTCAGAGCCCCTGGTCAGCACAACAACAACAACAACTGGGGACACGGCGCGACGCCAGGTCGCCGACGATGCTGTGACCTTTGCACTCGTTGTCATCAACCACGGCAGCGTACCTTTCTTTCTGAACTGGGTTTGTCACTACCGTTGCGTGCTTCAGTCGCAGTTCCTCGCGGGCACCGTGCGGCTTCCGGTGACCGTCCGGGCAAGAGCCACCGACGGTAAAGTCCTCGACTGGTTACGGCAGCGGAGCCTGGACACTCCATGGCTCCGGATACGAGCAGCCCGTGCCCCTCTTGCTAGGGCAGTCGCTTCCTATCAAGCTATGAAAGCGTCAAACAGTCTCTTTTATGAAATTGAAAGACAAAAATTCTCGGCAGTGCATGCAATGTTTGCGCGGAAGACGCACCTTCCATCTAGATTCTATCTGCTCGTCTGCGATGTCGATGTAGTGTTTCTGCACGAGCCAGTTAGAGCCATACTTAGATACGGCGACGCTGACCTCTACATGCAGTGCGATGGATGCAACACCGAGCTGTACGGGGCGCAGCAGGTGCAGTGCCCCTATGAGTACAACACAGGTTTCATGCTCTTTGCCGTTGATCAGCGAACCCGCAGCGGCAGATTACGATTTCAGGCGATACGACAACTGATTGCAGAGGTTGTTCACGAGTCCATTAAGACAGAGCGCGCACGTCAACTACAACCTGAACGAAAGTCTGTACACGATCAATTCATTTTCAACAAGGTTCTGAAGAAATGGACTCATAACCATATGGTACAGTTACGTTCACCGTATGAGAACATGACGTCTATCGCAGGAATAGAGTATGTGCGCCCACGCATCATGTATCTCCCGTATGAGGTGTTCCCGAACGGATGTGTGTTGTTTGGATACCGGCATCGCGAGCCGTCTCCAGCTGTTCGTGCCCTGCTCGAGAGAGGCCTCGTCGTGGCTGTACATGCAAACTATCGAAATGGCGCCTCTGAAAAATGGAGGGCGCTTCGCAGTGTGAATCTAACGATCGCATCGACACAGGAAGAGTCGCTCAACGCTCAGTTATGTCCTCCGTGCGATGAAATCCAAGCTACAGCATCAACGGGGCACATGTAGATTCGCGAAAGCCACAGAACGCCGGGCAACGTGTCTACATGCTTGCTGCTAAGGCGCTGTATCCACTGGTGTCCGCAACGATGGTGCATTTCGCGCTCGTGGCATGCTTTTGCGCGTTCCTGACAACGCTAACAGCTTGCCGGCTGTCGCTTGGGTAAAGTCGCTTCTGTGCCGGAAATCCCTGCACAATGTCCGTGACAATTTCCTAAAGCGTTCATGAAAGCTCTGATCGGGGATTAACAGTTGAGCGAATGGCATCGAGCGGCCAGCGTCGGTGTGCATCCTAGCTATCGCGTTTTGTCCACTTCATACGGGATTGGCATCTGCGGCTCCCTCCGCTGCGCTCTCCATTCATCCATGACCGATGCTTGAGCAACTTCATTTCGTGAAGTTTCAACGGAGTAAGCGCTAGCGCCGCAAATGCTCGCTCGTGCTCACCTACGTGGCAGATCTCAGAGAGGCACCACGCGATTGACTTCTCCTGACGTGACAATCTGCGCCAAGTCGGCAAGCGTGCCGCGCTCCAGCCTCCATGACGGAAGTTGGGCGTCTTCCCGTCTCTGCTTTCTGCTATGCTTCCATACAGGTCGACAAGAGTCACTGAGAAAATGCGATCAGCACGGATCTACCCCCTGATGCGCCAGCAGCGGTGCTTGCTGCTTTCAGACATCTCTCGACGAGGCCACACAAATGCTGTCATCCGCTCCGTCTTGATGATTTCGGCACTAATAGGTGATCCTGCAAGGGTCCAACGCCCACTTATACAGCGTAGATGCTACCTATGAATGCCAGGTTCTCTCAGCTGTCACTTACAGACGCCTACACCGAATCGCGAAGAAGCTTACGGTCCTTAGCGGCAGCTTCGCGTTCTCGTCGCTCGAGATGCCGTTTCCAACCTCGATGCTTTTTCATTGACGCGTCGCGCTCCTTCTGCAACTGGTCTCGAATCATGCTGCGTTTCCAAAAGAAGGGACGCGTCTTCCTACCGGCAGCAAGCTGCTCAGTCTCTTCTCGTTTGTGGCGTCTAAGTAGCGCTTGGACGCTCTCGGTAACTTCGTCTCGTCGAACTTGATTCTGACGTCGGTCGACTTCGGAGCGCAACTCCTTGTGCAGCGAGCGCAGCGTATCGCGTTCGGATTCATGGGCAATTTTCAACCGCTTCTCTAGAGCGGCTAGCTTAATTTTTGCTTCATCCAAAGCTTTTCGACGAAGGTCTCGGAGAAAACTGTATCGCTGCTCGAAGACGTTCTCATCGAATCGGCCGCAGAGCGGGTCAAACCGAGGATCAACCGGTTTCGCAACCCGCTGGCTTACAACTTGGCGCGCGTTTCGCGTAGAGAGCTTACCTCCTGCATCCATAACAGCTGGTGCGTTCTTATGAGGTCTGCGCAAGCCTTTGTCCGCCGAGCTTTCAGTGGTGCGCACGCTGCCTTCCTCCTGCTTCTTCTGGCGCAGTTGGCGCACGTGTTCGGCTAAAGTGCGTACTGCTTCACTGGACTGTTCCTCTGATTCGAAGGGTTTCGTAGGGCCCGCCCCCTCACGCGCTCCGCGCTGAAACTTTTGCGATACGAGTGCGGGAATGGCGCTCATCGCGCTCGAGACTTCTGCAGCGAGCGGGCCGGAGCTCGTGCTTCGACCAGTTCGCTGCAGCACCTGAGGTCGCGACTGTGCTGCCTTCTCGGGCGGTTGCACAGTAGCTGGCGCACCACCGGTCCTTGAGCGCTTGTTCTCCATCCAAGAGTTACAAGGGCGCACGTTGCTGCTTGACGTGCACCAGTGCTTGACACCGTACAGTGGCCTGAATTGCAATAGTTTTCGGGTACCTGCTCAGGCGCCATACTGGCAGCAGCACAGCAGTCGATGAGGAATATGCATATTTATACAGCGATGTCTAGTAATGTCGCGGACGCTTCCTTGCAAGGAGTTGTGCATCTGGATATAATTATACAACTATATCCTATTTGTTTCCGTTCGTGTTCGCACAGGCACTCAATGCCCGGCACGCACCGCGAACGACTGGAGCACTGTCGCGCACAGCTCTGATGCTGGCAAAGATAGCTCGCGATACGCCGCATTATTTCTACAAAGCAGTCATTCTGTGGACACTACGACAATACACCGCCTGTATCGTTATCGGTATCCTGAACATCGTGCGCCCGCACCAAAACACGTTCAACAATCTCTACGCAACTGCCTACCCGTCAAGCCATTCCAGCTTATGCCTTCTTGAAGGAATGCCGCGCAACAGGCGCCAGCATCTGAGGTTTGCGTACCGTTGCATCGCACGACGACAACGAGACTTTGAGGGTCAGCGCAGAAGGCAGGTTTCTGTGCGAGACCGTCGCGCTGCCCACATGACGCCGTCAATGGCGTCCCTCAAGGAGCATACATATCCCAGAAGCGACAGGAGTTCACCTCGCTCGATTCCAGTCCACGACGGGAGCACTGCTTGGCCTGTATGCAGGCAACCAAAACGTGGCAATCCGCTGTTCGCAAGGAAGCGACATGCGCGTACGACAAAAAGAACAGCACCAACAACAACAGCGGCAGCGGCAGCAGCAGCCCAGGAGCCGATGCTGGCGAGCGGTCGCCTGCAAACCGCCACACAGACGGCGTCGTTCCTCACCTCATCCTGCGTTGAAACACTTCGTGGCTTCTCCATCGCGCTTGCCGATGCCCTGTCCTTGGACAGCGCCGCCTAGCATAGCACGGGAGAAGCAACGGCGTACGCATCTGGGATTCGTGTTCAGCTGCTCTTTGTAGCAGTCTGTTTTCCGCGGCCTCATCCAGCGGCATGCGGCCTGTCTCTGCGTCGCCAACAACCGTTTCTACGCCCACGGACACGTTTCGAAAACACGACTCGCTCGCGTCCCCGGCACCGAGACAAGCCGGACGCCGTGAGCGATAGCGTAGCACCGTCCCCGAGAGACTCTCGCCTCCTTGATGGACGTCGCGTCCGAATGGTCGCTGAACCGTGATGCCTGGCTTCCCGGCATCTCGCGCTACTCCGTTTCCGTGAATAGCGCCGGGCAGCGCATACCAGACTGCCTCCGGGAACGTGAGCGCCCCCCGCTCCCTCAACAGTCTAGTGGATATGGTCCATGGTTACGAGACCAGGACCCATGAGGGTACCCGCTGAGACACTCTTTCTCGCGTCTGGCCTTCCTGGTGCGCGATGCCCGGTCTCTGTACGCAGCAACCAGGACACATTCGTACTGCTCCGCAGCGGGCATCGGCCGAGCTCGTCCAAGCTCTTTCGCCTACGCGCTCGGAGCCCAAAGACGTTTACAGCGACCACGGACACTGACCGAATATCACTTTGGATGCGCTCTGTGAGACCCAGGCCTGCGTCTCGAAACAGGACTCGATTTACGCCCATAGAGATAGATGAAGAGCAAGTATTCAGGGCGGGCGTGGATCCCGAGTTCGAGTGCGTCACGACCGCCGCCGTGCCTCCAGCCCAGTAGGGCAGAGCCAGCGATCAGCACCGCGAGCAGGTGTCGCTGCTCAGCTTGCTCCACGACTCGGTACCAGCGGGCGTCGTGCACCACACACACACCAGGAGGCGTACCAGCAGGTGCAGTGACTACCTCAGGAGCTATCTCGGCAATCAAAGCATCCTATCGAGCAGCGGCGGATGCTTCGTGCAGTGCACTCAGAGCGCCTATACGAGCGTCCGAATGCAGCACGCGGACGCTTTTCGACACAGGTACATGACACCGTGCTGCTGTCGCCAATGGCATCGATTGTGCGGAGCCAAGGAGCGTACATCCACACCGCCTAGTTCGGTGCGTCGGAAAAGGGAATCATCGACGAGGCGCGCGGTATGCCTGAAACCTCTGGTACGGGGTGTGCTTTTGGAGCACACGGGCTGCACTCGTGCTCCTTCGATGCGAGCGTGCGACAGGCACAAGAATCGATTCCGTACAGATCCCGTCGACGAATGCACGACAACATACAAGTATCACGAACTGGGGTTCAGCCTAATCCAGTTCGAGAAGAAAAAGAGCATGAAACAGAGATCAATGCACGGGATGGTGTACGGGACGCCAAACGAACGTCAGCTGGCGACAGCGTCGAAGTTCGGTGACCTCGTAGAGCCTGAAACAGAGACCAATGCACGGGATGGTGTACGGGACGCCAAACGAACGTCAGATGGCGACAGCGTGTAAGGTCGGTGACCTCGTTTGGTGCGAATGTGCCAGCACCTAGGCGCCCAGGCTCTTTCCATACTGCGACTTGAGCCGCTCGATCAACACGCGGAAGCGAGTCTTGGTTTGAGTCGAGCGAGCTTTCGACGCAGTCGTTCAGTACTCAGTATCGGTGCGCTGCTGAAACGCTGATGACGCTCGATGGAAAACTCAGTGGTCAGCAGAGAGGGAGTTGGATTCCAGACTGGAGCAAGGCACTGGTATGGTGCGGTTGGGAAATCCCGCAATGCGAGAGCGGCTTGGGTATGCTTTGAAGACGATGTTCTTTGCCAACAAGCGAACGATAATGATGCTCCTTTATTTGATGTTCGGTTGTCTAGTTCGACACAGCTTTCGTGCTCGTTCGCTTCGGATGCCGGTCGCGCTAGAGTCTCGAGTGCATACCTGCGCATGTAAATTGGTTCTGCATAGCTTGACGTGCTCTCTGGATGATGCAGTTTGCAGAAATCACAAGAGCGCCGACGCACGTCCTTTCAGAAAAACGACATTGCTCGCGAGTTTCCGGGCGATGCAGTGCTTCATCTTTGTAGGGCCAAGTTTTCGCACCGCTCCGAGAGTTTTCAGAGCATTCGCCTACTACTGAGCACCACCGGTTACCTGCAAACTGCTCGAATGCACGGCTAGATGCTCCTGGGATGGCCCATGGCACCCGGCTGCAGTACATCACACTGCGATAGAGGCAGACAGATTGGCTGCCAGTCGCAGCGGCACCGGCAAGCAGCGCGCTTTGCAGCGTGCTGCGACTCAGTATGCAATGCTTGTTATCGCTGTCGACGCTGGACTATCGATATGAGCACTGTTGTTGTTGCAGTCCTCTGGAGCAGCGGTTTCCGACTCCGACTGCATTGCCGTCCAGGTGGTATTCACGTACCAGGGGTCCAGGGTGCTTTCTGCAACTTGTGGTAAAAAAGTCTCCCAGGAAAAGTTGCTTTTGACGGAGCTGTTGCGACGGATTCGAGTCTGTTCGTCAGTTGCTTGCTGAACTCGTTTCCGCCATTCCTTGCTCCGCGGAACACCCCAGAAAAGGTTCAGAATCGGTTTGAGAAGAACATGGAGGCTTGGCGTCCACTGCGATCCGCGGCTGCAGGATTCCCGCTCATCCGTTTCCTGTCCATAAATAGAGGCCGCATGCAGTTGCTTATCCACGTAGGCTCCGTAGGCTTGCAGTACGTCTCGGCGTGTTCGCTGCGCACATGAGTCGTCGCCGAAAATGACCGCATCCACGCCCGCAAGCGCTTCCCACGGGTGATTCATGACTGCTCGCCCAACCATAACACCATATAGATGTTCGGTGTCCAGAAAATGACGCACCTGGGCCATGGTACGTATGCCACCATTTATACTGAAATGCAGATGAGGGAAATCGCGCGCAAGTGCCAAAACTCGATCGTACCGCAGCGGTGGTACCGTGCGGTTTTCTGCTGGACTGAGGCCCTTCAGGTACGCCTTTCGTGCGTGGATAATGAAATGTCGCACGGGTGCATTTTCAGACACAACTTGCACAAAGTCGCGAGCGAACGAATACGTATCAAGATCGTCGACACCAAGGCGGCACTTCACGGTTATTGGTGTTGAGGCTGGTACTACTTCCGCGATCGCTCGGCAGAGTGCAGCGACCCCGGGCGCATCTTTCATGAGTGCCGCCCCAAAGCAACCACGCCCCGCTACCCTATCAGACGGACACCCGCAGTTGATGTTAATGGCGCTATAGCCGTAGGGGGCAGCGATTTCGGCGGCAGCACGCATCTTTTGTGGATCGCTTCCCCCGAGCTGGAGTACAATCGGCTGTTGCGCGGGATGGAAAGCGAGCCAGTGATCAGCATTACTAGCATTATATACAAGGGTAGAGTCAACGACCATTTCAGTGTAAAGAAGTGCATGCTTGCTCAGTAGTCGACAAAGCGTGCGAAAATGGTTGTCGGTTACGTCCATCATGGGCGCCACGGAAAAGGCGTCCGCAGGGCGCGACATGTGCAGCGTAGCGTGCTGCCTCGTGAACGAACGAATGCGCGGGGTAGTGTTTGGAAAAAACGGCCCGGCCACGTACGCGCTCCGCGCAACGCTCACAGCCAAGAAACGACTGTGGAGGGGTCGCTCGAACTTACGGTGCGTCAGACAGCGTGTTGAGCGTTTCAGCGGCCCCAGCAGCTGTCCGGTGACAAGGTGCTGGTAGCCAACCAGAGCCATGCCCAATCACGTCGACCCGCAAACGCACTAGCCCGCTGATGCCAACTAGTGTACCACCGTCGTTTTGTGCGTCCTACAAGAGACGTTGCGTCGTGGAGGCGGCACCACGAAACGCCCACACCACCGCATGGACATGCACCACGGTGCCGGCACGCTGGACACGCCAATATGCAATAGCGTTCAAACTGAATTTTTCTGTATGTTTTGGATCAATATGGACAGGATTGATGCGGTCGCCATCAACCCTTGCAAAGTCGAAACTAGATCTTTCTGTAATTTTTGCATTCAATACGGACATGCTTGCTGCAAGAGCCATCGATACTTGTCGGGTGTCGCCACTGCTGCGATCCCGTAAACTTGTCGTGCGGCGCAGTATACGGGGCAGCGCCGGGCAGAGGATTCAGGAGCAGTTCGCATCTGTTTTACGAGGAGGTCGAAATAACCATGGCAAGCCTCTCAGATCAAAGCGGTTCGATCGGAAGCGAACAGACGAGGCCTTCGGGCGCTATACCTGTCGAATCGTTGCCACCCCAAGCGCTGGAGCAGCTCATCGCCTCTCTGCAACAGGAGGTCGAGCAACTCGCCGACGCGTTGCAACAACTCAACTTTGCAAACCAGCGTTGGACACTATGTAAGCAGTCGATTGAAGCTTTTGCAGAAGAGACCACGCGGGTAGACTTGCCTGGCGCTCAAAGCCGTGCTACGGACGCCATTTCGTCAACCGCGAGCGCTAAACCAGAAACCCCTGTGGAAGTGAACCAAAATCAGCGTTTACTCGTCCCACTGAGCCGGTCTTTGTACGTACTTGGACGAGTCATCAATCCTGAACGCTGTCTCATCGACATTGGCACCGGGTACCACGTTGAACGGAAACTCGCGGACGCAGCCGAATTTTTCGACAGACGTCTGAAGCACGTCCGGGGAAGCATGCGACAGCTAACACTGAAGATTGATCAAAACCAGCAACAAATGCAGACCATTCGCGAGATTCTGGTTCGAAAACTGGCTGGTGCACAGCAAGCCGCAGAGCATACTTGAGGTAGTCGGAAAGCCGGTTACTTGCGAGCAGGTGCAGCGCCAGATTTCGAGCCCAGTCGTGGACAACACTGCTTGTGGGCCGCTCGGCTGACGACTCACGACGGTGAAACAGGCCGCGCATGCCTCTCTGTGCAATAGATGGGCGGGGAGCAACTCATCAAAGCGCTTGATGCTGTCGCCAGCATGCCGAGGCGATGTGAAACACACGCGGCTTACGAAATGGAAACGAGTGAGGGCATATCGTGAAGGGCAAGCGCGCACGCTTTATGCGTTTCTCGTCCACCTCGCCAATGGTAATGCATCTGCCATCCAGCAAGGTGCAGTGCGCAGTTCGATTCAGTCATGATGCGGACACTGCGTCGACCCGAGCAGGCGGGAAGGAAACTGTTCCGGGCGCTCTCGATTATTCCGTGCACGGATCATATGTCCAGCGACAAGTGCCCTATTTGTGAGCAGGGAAGCCAGTCGCCTCGAGTTTACGCGCACAAGGGCACGGCAAGGCTGACCTGTCTCGGTGCTGCGTCCATGACGGCACCTCAGGCTTTAATGCGGACGCGTACGGCAGGCTCTGCGCCCTGGGGATCTGACGAAGGAACCATTATCCTCAGAGGCGAGCCAGCATCATCGTGGCCCATGCAACGTGAAAGCCTCTTGCGGGATGACGGGTGGCTCCCCAGATGCCGATCGCCATCGCGCAGTATGGCGGATCCCTGATTCGAGTAAACGATCCAACATCCCCAAAAATAAGGAAAATCAGCCTCCTAGCATGATGCCTCCCGTAACCTTGCCCAGGCATCAATTGGTTTTTTTTGTCAGAGTATCGTATCATTTGTGCCGGTGGGTGGACTGCACCGGTGAATCGTCGCATGCCGCCACCTTGGAGGACGTACCCGGTAAACCTGGTCGCATCATCTGTGGCCACAGATCGATCACAGCTACTGCGCGCTCCATGCAGTCGCTTCATAACGTAGTATTTCGTCGATGCTGTGAAGACTTGCCGCATGCACAGCGACTGATTCGCCTCTCACGTCACCGAACTGCTACGCAGGCCTTTCTTCGGGAGCGCATGCACCGCGTGCCCCGAGTTCGACAAATGCAATAGCGATACAACGGACGCCAAATCGCTCCGTTCGTTCGCGAGAGAGCAATGGCACTCGCGAGACCTCTGTGGCGCTCACAAAACCATAGCATCATGCCAGGACATGCTGCACTTGGCGAGCGGTGCTATGCAACGCTGGCGAACTTGCGGCAACGACATTGCCATAACCGGGTGGCTCCCGAAAACCACCGACCGGATCGAGAAGCAGCTGGTACACAGTTCGAACTTTCTTATCTTTGCGCAGGAGTCCGAATAGCTCTACGAGCATGCATAGCGGTTCAGGATAAACAGGGACTCGGCAAGCACACCAGAATTTGTTGTCATTGGAGTGTTCAGGCTGGTGCTTGCGACTTACGCGCTCTGCTGTGAAAAGTCAAGTTTTCGCGCACTGCCACCCTTTTCAGCCAAAGCCCAGAATCCGTCGATAATTGCTCGGTTCCGGGTCCATGAACATCGCCGACTATAGCCTTCATTCACTTCTACTGGCCAAGCTTGCTCCAGTCTGAGCTGGGCGTTCAGTCTAAATACGCTAACCACAAGTGGATTGCACGGTATTCGGTAGATGTTCATGAGCAATTTTGCGTTCACACATCCCGGATGTCTGACGTTCTGTCAGGGAACCCAGCCGAGCTACATGCGACGTTCAAGATCACGGTCTTTCGCAGCTCAGCAGAGCGCTCAAAGCTGACAAGCGCGTATCGCGCGTTCCTTTCCAAGACATGGGCCCAATAGACCCATTGGCTGATGCATACATCCAGAAGCTTGACAAGAAGTGATATTTAGGATCAATGAGCCGTGACGATTCATAGACAATAGACTAGCCTGGTGTCTGCTTCGTTTGGCGAAGCGTCAACGAGCTACGCTAGTGGGCGCTAGTCCATCAGCCTAGAAACGTCACGCACTGACCAACGGTGTCTTTAGGCTAGGTAAACCACACGGAACCTTGGCACAGCTCATTCTTTGCCCTGATCTTCGCAACCAGTCAACTGGTCAACGAGGATACGCACCATCCAGCCAACCGGTTACCAGTAACGTCCGCTATGCACACAAGGAGGATTCTCTGGCGCGTGCACGCGACGGCTGCCGTCGTCAGTGCACAACAGCCAGTGTCGACACCAGACTTGCTATTGCGGTTGCAAGTGACCACAATCTATGGGGCGAAACCGGGTATTGCAGCTCGCGATCGTTCAGATCTTGACTCTCGTTGTCTACTGGCTGATCCTCGCGGTGAGTGTGCAGTCGGTTGAACCAAAGCTCTGCGGCGGAAAGCCGCTTGCCGGTGGCGGCACACTTTCCCGTCACATCAGCAGCCGAAGCACGCCCCCGGTTGGACGTCAACTGCTGGCTCTGGTCGACGGGGAGACCTCCTCGTATTCCATTCTTTTTGGTGTACTTAGAGATAGGGGCTATACAGTGACCGTGCGCACACCAAAAGACCGTTCTCTGACACTCTGGAACGAAGCAGGAACGCACTATCTCTATGACGCGGTGCTGCTTCTGGCACCGTCCATTAAAGGATTTGGTAGGGACGGTACCGCAAATGCTTTGCTCGATTTCGTGGACGCTAATCGGACTCTGATTATGACCGCATCACCAAACGCTGGTGCACTCTTCAGGTCGTTGGCGGAAGGCATCGGTCTCGAGCTCGACGAGGCAGGAACAGTGCTACTGGATCACGTGCGGGCAGCGCATCGAAGCGGAGCCGGGCAGGCCACCGAAGGCTCGAGGATATTTCTGGTTGATCCGAAACCTTGTCCATCCTTGGACCTGGGGGCGACCCTTCCATACTGGGAGAAGGAAATGCCCCAGCGTCCGCTACTGTTTGCCAACGCGACCGGGTCCCTGGTCGCTCCTAAGCAGGATTTGCTGCGCCCGGTACTGTGCGCACCAGCCACAAGCTACTCCTATGAAGACGGCCAAGTAGTCGAAACGGATGAGGATGCAGCGCCCTTCACCATTGGCACGGAGGCCGTTCTGGTTGCTGCGCTCCACGGCCGCTACGGCGGACGTGTTCTATACATCGCATCGACAGAAGCGCTCCAGGATCGCTTGATGTCTGGTGAGCATGGAAACCGAGCATATTTCGAGGATCTTTTTACATGGGCCCTTGGGGAACGGGGGATTTTGCGGATCACCCGAGCAGAGCACCGGCATGTGCCGCAGGGAAACGAACGGCCGCGCTCTACTCCGTATCGCGTCGGAGATCGACTCCGCTTTGAGCTTTGCGTGGAAGAGTGGGACGGTCGACAGTCGCAACAGCGCTGGCGACCCTGGCTCGGAGGTAATGAACCTCAACTGGAGTGGGTCATGTTGGACCCGTATGTGCGCACGAGCCTACGAGCAACGAAGGATCAGGGCTGCTACGCCACCGAGTTTGACACACCGTCGAAGCACGGCCTCTTCAAATTCCGTATTGAGCACTTTCGCGACGGCTACACTCCACTGCTCTTGTCTCAGGTGGTGCCGATCCGTCCTTACTGGCACAACGAATATCCGCGGATGCTGGTACGCGCGTATCCCTACTATGCAGCTTTATTTTCAACCATGATGATTTTCTGGATCATGGCCTACGCAGTTCTCTGGAAAGGGCTCGTCTCATCGAAGCGACTTGGAATCCAGACAACATCTAGGAGTCCGCACGCGACCGTTTCTTCCAAGGATGCAGCGGCGTCCTCTACCGAAGACTCTGACGCTGACCACCAGAAACAAGAGTAAGTCGCCTGTAAGACGGGTGTCCCTTGCGATGACCCCGGCTTCATAGCACATCATTCTGGGCAGGGCGGGTTCGCACTTGTACGAAGAGCAGTCGTGCACAGTGTGCGCGCAGCGTAGCGATACAGTCGCAAATGAAACGCTAGCGCGCGGGGCTCGCGGTGCCCAGGGTTTCAGCAGTAGCGAGCACTCTGCTTGTTGACGAAATCGCGCGCTGGAGGAGAACAAGCGCCCCCGACGCATGCTCTGATTTTTGGTTCAGGGCAGTCAACGATATACGAGGCAGGAGAGTTCCAAGTACAGTGGCTCGAGTCAACGCTCATGTTGCGAGGTCCATCGCATCTATTCGCGTTGAGCCTCGCGAGAGATAAAAAGCTGCATCTAGGCTAGGGTAATAGTGACCGGCTGCTCTACAAATGCGCTCTCGTTGAGGCTTCAGCTTTTAACGTTGTAAACAGTATTTGGATTAGCCTGCAGACACGGAATCTTTACACCTGTCAAGAAGCTCGTGTTGCTTTTGGGCCCTTACAGTGATTGACACTTGGCATGAACGTCCTTGAAAGCGCCAAGCCGCTGGGCGCTGCACGAGGCCTCGTTTGTGCACGCGCGTACGCAAGCGGGAAAAGCTGGGCAATGTGCCGCTCTTATCTGTTTCTCGACTGGTGTCCGGGTAACATCGTCCAGGTCTGCAGGTTGCCTTTGGGATGTACTTCGCGGTACCCAAAAAATAGAAGATGATTATCGAGTACCAATGGCCTACGAGAATCGATCTTGATGTTCATATGTAGAGCGCTCCAGTTGTGCTGGATTGCTCAATAGCTCCATCCCGATGCCGTGCTTCGAATGAGAATCCAAAGCGCTGTCACTTCATGACGGATTCTATTCCATCG